>Ga0315553_10000428_pt1 | contig 37829 bp, 51 predicted proteins | sample SalMarSW160140MG_FD_203099 | JGI IMG/M metagenome (GOLD analysis project Ga0315553, IMG submission 203099) | Salt marsh sediment microbial communities from the Plum Island Ecosystem LTER, Massachusetts, United States - Salt Marsh Sediment SW1601-40 ... | reverse complement strand
ATCTTCGTCGCCTCGTCGAAGACGGGAATGACGCCGAGGTGGCCGGGCACGGTGGCGACGCCGGCTTTGGCGGCCGCCTTCTTCGATTCGATCTTGTCGCCCATCGCCTCGATCGCCGCTGGCGGCGGGCCAATGAAGACGATACCCGCTTCCCGAAGCGCCCGCGGAAAAGCGGGATTCTCCGAGAGAAAACCGTAGCCCGGATGCACGGCCTCGGCACCGGTCGCCTTTGCTGCCTCTACGATCTTCCCGATCGACAGATAGCTTTCGGACGCCGGCGCCGGTCCGATCGCCACCGCCTCGTCGGCCATCTCCACGTGAAGCGCGTTCCGGTCCGCGTCCGAACAGACGGCGACCGTCGCGATCCCCATCCGCCGCGCCGTGCGCATCACGCGCACCGCGATCTCGCCCCTGTTGGCGACGAGGATCTTCTTGAACATGCCGGCCGCGTTCCTCCGCCAGAAGCTCTAGGCAGGGCAGCAAACGGCGGCAAGCTTGTTCGCCTCGGTTTTCAGGCGCAGGCTCGCGCGCCATCAATCCTGAGGCCCGAATTGAAAAGCCCGCGACCCGAGCATTTCCGCCACCATAGCCGCTTCTATCTCGCGTTTCTCGGCGGCCTCGTGGTCGGCGGCGCGGCTTTCGGTGTCGATCCCGGCGTCCGCGTCGCGCTCGGCGGCAACACCTTCTTCGCGTTCTACCTCGTCTCCACCGGCCTGATCGGCCGTCGGCTCACCATCGCCGACCTTCGCCGCAAGGCGAGCTTTGAGGACGAAGGCATCGGACTGATCGCGGTGATCACTCTAGCGGCGATCGCGCTCTCTCTCGGCTCGCTGGCGATCATCCTATCCGAAGCCGATGCGCCGGGCTGGCGGTTGATTCCCGCTGCCGCAAACGTGCCGCTCGGCTGGGCCACGCTCCACACTGTGATGGCCTTTCACTACGCACATCTCTTCTATACGGAGGACGCCGACACGAAGAAGACGCCGCGCGATAGAGGCGGCCTGGCGTTCCCGAATACGAAGGAGCCCTCGGTCCTCGATTTCGTCTACTACGCCTTCGTCGTCGGCATGACCGCGCAGGTATCCGACGTGCAAACGACGTCGCAGGAGCTGCGGCGCGCGACGACATGGCACGGCGTCATCTCGTTTTTCTTCAACACGGTGATCCTCGCCTTCACGGTCAACGTGGTGACGCGCGGTTAGGCCGCCGGCACTTCTTCAGCCCGCACGCGTCCTTCGCGGAAAAAGACGTAGGCGCCCGAGCCGACGATGATGACGATCCCGATCCATTTCGTCAGGCTCGGGAAGTCGCCGAAGACGAGATAGCCGAGAAGCGCCGCGGCGACGATCTCCACATATTGCATCGGCGCGATCAGCGAAGATGGCGCCAGCCGCGCCGCCTGCACGAAGAGAAGATGACCGGAGGTGCCGAGCGCGCCCATCAGGAGCAAAAGCCCGATCTCGCGTCCGCCGGCCAGGGAAGGCATGAGTTCCGGCATGCCGACGAGCCATCCGACGGCGAGGAATGCGGTCAATACCGCGAGCGCCGAGAGGCCGGCGCTGAACTGCATGGTCAGCGTGGTGTCGAAGGCGGAAGAACGCCGGCTCAAGAGCACGTAGATCGCGAACAGCGTTCCGCATGCCGCCGGGATTATGGAAACCGGCCCGAACACGCTCCAGCTCGGCTGCACGACGATGATCACGCCGACGAAGCCGGTCGCAACCGCCGTCCGCCGCCGCCAGCCAACGTGCTCCTTGTCGATGACGACGGACAGAATCGTCAGAACAAACGGCTCGATAAAGAAGATCGCCAGCGCGTCGGCGAGCGGCATGAACTTGATCGCCGCGAAGAACAGCACGCTGCTTGTGGCGACCAGCATACCGCGCAAAACGTTCAGCCAGAGGCGCTTTGGAACGAGCCCGCCGGTACCCTGGAAGTAGAGCAGGAATGGAAGCATGAAGAGCGACTGAAGGAAAAAGCGCACCCAGGTAATGAGCCCGGGCGAAAGCGTGCCTGTCAGAAATTTCGCCGTAGCATCCTGGCCGGGAAGCAGGATCATGGCAATGATGACAAGGCCGAGCCCGCGCATCACTTCGCGCGGGTCGTCGGCACGAAGCGGGGCCGAAGGGACGGCGGTCATCGCGCTTCAATGGCGCGAACCGCCACGCCCGGCAAGCGCCAGCGATCGGCCGGCACCAAGCAGCGATTGACAGCGTCGAGCCGGGAGCCTTCCCTACCCTCCTTCTGCATCGCGGAGGATAGTCCTGTGAACGCTTTCGCCCGCCTTCTCGCGCCCCTCGTTCTCGCCATCCCTCTTGCTGGCGCTCCAGCCACAGCAGGCGCCGAAGACCTCTGGATGACGCTCCCTGAGGAACCGACGATGCCGAAGGCCGACGAAGCCGGCCTGGCGGATGTCAACGGGATCAAGCTCTATTATGCCGTCTACGGATCGGGAGAGCCGCTTCTGATGCTTCATGGCGGTCTCGGCCACTCCGACGTCTGGGGCGCGCAGATCCCGGCCTTCTCGGAGAAGTACAAGGTCATCGCCGTCGACAGTCGTGGCCACGGCCGAAGCACGCGCGACGACCAGCCGTTCGGCTACGATCTCATGGCCGACGACGTGATCGCGCTGATGGACAAGCTCGGCATCGACAAGGCGTCGATCGTCGGCTGGAGCGACGGCGGCATCATCGGCCTCGACATCGCCATCCGTTACCCTGACCGCCTCAACAAGCTCTTCGCCTTCGGCGCGAACTACAATCTCTCCGGCCTCAAGGATAACATCGACGAGGATCCGACCTTCAACGCCTATATCGAGCGCGCCGGCAAGGACTACGCACGGCTGTCGCCGACACCCGACGGCTTCGACGACTTCGTCACCGCGATCGCCGAGATGTGGTACTCGCAGCCCGATTTCTCGAAAGAGCAGATGATGGGGATCAAATCACCGGTCGCCATCGTCGACGGTGAGTATGACGAGGCGATCAGGCGCGAGCACACCGAGGAGATGGCCAAGCTCATCCCCGGCGCCAAGCTCGTCATCCTGCCGAACGTCAGTCACTTCGCGTTCTGGCAGGACCCGGAGCTCTTCAATAAGGCTGTACTGGACTTCCTCGCCGGCAGCTGAGACGCCTCGGCGAGGAGGAAGCGGTCCGCGGGGTCAGGCGGCTCCGACGGGCGCCGCCTTCGCGCCGTCGCCCGCAGGCGGCTGGACGAGCGCGGCCATGGCCGCCCGCGTTACGAGGTCGGCCCAGCGCGGATCGCGGCGCTGCAGATAGGTGTCGATCAGAAAGACCAGATCGAGTTGATCGCCGCTCGGAGCACCGCTCTCGAAGACCATCCGCTCCAGCCGCTGCATCTGATCGGGCGAAATCGCGCGGGAAGCGCGCACATCCATGAGTAGATCGGACGCCAACATGACTTGCCTCGGTACGGTTTACGCTCCCCAGCTTTTGATACTCTAATGCCGTGCGATTGCTTTCGTTTCACGTAAACTGGCGGCAAGGTTAGCGATCGGTTATCGGCGGCCGTCCGCCGCGGCTGGACGGTGGCCCGGGCGATCTGGCCCGAGGCGTTGCGCTCCTGCCACGTTCAAGGGGCCTGATTTCTGCTACGTTTTTAGTGAATTTCGCGCCGAGAGCCGCGAGCGGGACACAATGAAGACTTTTCACGTCGAGATCATCAAGCCGTCGCACTACGACCGCCAGGGCTACGTCATCCAGTGGTGGAAGGCGTGGATACCGTCGAACTCGATGGCCTGCCTCTATGCCATCGCGCAGGATTGTGCCAAGCGCCGGGTTCTCGGGGATGACGTCGCCATCGAGGTCGACGCCTACGACGAGATGAACATCCGCGTGCCGATCGACAAGATCGCCGCGCGCGTCAAGCAGCCGGGCCATTCCGGCCTCGTCTGCCTCGTCGGCGTTCAGTCCAACCAGTACCCGCGGGCCATGGCGATCGCCAAGCAGCTCCGCGCGCAGGGCGTGGACGTCGCAATCGGCGGCTTCCACGTCTCCGGCTGCATGTCGATGCTGAAGGACCTGCCGCCCGAGCTGCAGGAGGCGCTCGACCTCGGCATCACGCTCTTCGCCGGCGAGGCGGAGGAGCATTTCGAATCGTTCCTGCAGGACGTGGAGTCCGGCGAGGCGAAGCCGATCTACAACTACATGCACGACCTGCCCGGCTTGCAGCAGCAGACGATCCCCTATCTGCCGCAGGAGCTGGTGAAGCGCTACGACGGAATCATCTCTTCGTTCGACGCCGGCCGCGGCTGCCCCTTCCAGTGCTCGTTCTGCACTATCATCAACGTGCAGGGCCGCAAGTCGCGCTGGCGCGACGCTGACGACATCGAGCGCCTGGTGCGCGAGAACGCCGCCCAGGGGATCAACAAGTTCTTCATCACCGACGACAATTTCGCTCGCAACAAGAACTGGGAAGCGATCTTCGACCGCCTTATCGAGCTGCGCGAGAACAAGGGGCTGAACATCAGCTTCCTCATCCAGGTCGATGTGCTGGCGCACATGATCCCCAACTTCATCGACAAGGCGGCGCGGGCCGGCTGCCACTACGCCTTCATCGGGCTTGAGAGCATCAATCCCGACAATCTGGTTCACATGAAGAAGAACCAGAACCGCATCACCGAGTACCGCAAGATGTTCCAGGCCTGGAAGAAGGCCGGCATCATCACCTATGCGGGCTTCATCATGGGTCTGCCGGGCGACACGCCGGCCTCGATCAAGCGCGACGTGGAGATCATCCAGCGCGAGCTCCCCGTCGACGTGCTCGAATTCACGATGCTGACGCCCCTTCCGGGCTCCGAGGACCATCAGACGCTTCACAACAAGGGCGTCTGGATGGACCCCGACCTCAACAAATACGACCTGGAGAACGTCACCGTCGAGCATCCGAAGATGAGCGCGGTGGAGTGGCAGCAGGCTTATCACGACGTGTGGACTTGGTACTACACCGACGAGCACGTCGAGCGCATGATGAAGCGCAACATCGCCTACGGCATCAAGCCGGTGAAGGTCTGGCGCGTGGTCGCACAGATTTATGCCGCGTCGCACTTCGAGGGCCTGCACCCGCAGCAATGCGGCTATTTCCGCCTGAAGGACCGCACGCAGCGGCGGCCGGAGCTGCCGCGCGTCCCCGCCCTCCTCTTCTATCCGGCCTACGTCGCCGAGATGCTGACCAAGTATCTGCGCTTCGGCAGCTACCTCTGGAAGATCCACCGCATCCGCAAGCGGCTGGAGAAGGACAAGTCGTTGCGCGGCTATCGCGACCTCGCCACCACGAAGGTGGTCGACGCCGAGCACGAGCATCTGGAAATGTTCGAGCTGAACGACTCCGCCCGCGCCGCGGTGGAGAAGGCGCAGAAGCAGGCAGAACTGCGCAAGCGACGTCAGGACAAGACGTTAGCCGAAGAGCCGGCGCACATCGAGGCCGCGGAGTAGCTGCGGCTTCTTCCCGCGGGACCAGAAGACCTAGTTTCGCCTCCTGACAGAATGCTGTCAGGAGTGCCATGGCATTGTCGCCTCCTGGGCATCAGCCGAAGAGGAGAGCGCCATGGCGATCAAGGGAAGCTGCCACTGCGGCGCGACGCAGTTCGAGGTGGAAGCGGCGCCGGAGAACGTCACCCGCTGCACCTGCTCCTTCTGTTCGAAGCGCGGCGTGCTTTGGGCCTACTATTCGCCGGCGGGGTTCAAGCTGCTCACCGCGCGCGACCGCGTCTCCACCTATCAGTTTCACACCTACACCGGCCACCATCACCACTGCGCCATCTGCGGCTGCGGCACCTACTCCGAGTCGCCGGATTGGAGCACGGGCAAGCCCGACTTCGACAATCCGAAAGTGAGTGTGAATGCGCGACTCTTCGACGACTTCGATCTCGACGCGGTCGAGGTCGTGACGATCGACGGTAAGAACCTCTGGTAGGCTCCTGTCGATCGAGGAGCCCGATGAATTCGCGAGAGCGAGTGCCCGCTCGGCTAGTTCGGCAGCACCGCTCCGCCTTGCGGCACGGCTACCGGCACCTCCGCAGGATTGACCTTCGACATCATGATCGCCGATTCCATGACGATCCTCGCGCTCAAAGCGGGATCCAACGTCTGCTTCACCATGCCGATCACATCCTGAGCGGCAACGCCGATCTCCATCGGCCAGTGCAGCGGCTGGATGGAGTTCTCCTCGAGAATCTCCTGCACGCGCATCCAGTTGCGCTTCAGGCTGTCGATCGGAAGCTCCTTCAGCCTGCTCTCCACGCCCATGGACGGCACGCCGAATTCCGCTCCGCCGACCGTTTCGGCGACATGCTTGAAGATCGGCCCGAGATCGAAGAGCGGCTTTCCCGCCTGCACCATCGGCGCCGCCACGAATCGCCAGACCGAAAGCTGCCCCTGCGCGTCGCCGGCGACGATCGTGTTGAGCGCATCGCCGAAATAGAACGTGCGGCCGTCCTTGCATTCGACGCTCATGAGAAGGCTCTGGATGGGGTGTTCGGGTGTCGCCATGCCTTTGCGCACGGCCATCTGCGCGGCGAACCCCGCCAGCGCTCCGATGCAGCTCAGAACCGTCTCGGCATGGACGCCACGCTCGTCCTTGTAGGCGTCGAGCAGATATTGGACGATTTCCCGCCGCGCCGGACCTGCCGTGGCTGGTTCGGTGCTCCCCGGGTCTCGAACGCCTCCGATTGCGGTGAGCCCAGGGCCCGCGGAACGCGCGCCGGGAAGCGTGTCCCCTGCCGGTGCAACCTTTCTCTTTCCGAACATCGCCGGCTCCGTATTTGATGGAGCTCTTCACTAGAAAGAGGGGGCCTAAACATCCCTGAACGCTGCCGTTGGGAATCGATGGAAGCTTGGCATAATGTTCTGCTACAGTGGGATATTATCGTGCTTTTTCCATGGGTTAGCCAAATCCTTCCCGCGCAGCAGACGTAGCGCCTTCGCCACGCGCCGCCGCGTCGAGTGCGGCATGATCACGTCGTCGATGTAGCCGCGCTCCGCCGCGATAAACGGATTGAGGAAGCGCGCCTCGTATTCCTTGGTGTGCTTCTCGAGCTTCTCAGGATCGCTCGCCTCCGCGCGATAGATGATCTCCGCCGCGCCCTTCGCGCCCATCACCGCGATCTCCGCCGTCGGCCACGCGTAGTTGATGTCGCCGCGCAGATGCTTCGAGGCCATGACGTCGTAGGCCCCGCCATAGGCCTTGCGCGCGATCACCGTCACCTTGGGCACGGTTGCCTCGGCATAGGCGAAGAGAAGCTTCGCCCCGTGCTTGATCAAGCCACCGTACTCCTGCGCGGTTCCAGGCAGGAAGCCCGGGACGTCGACGAAGGTCAGCAGAGGAATGGAGAACGCGTCGCAGAAACGCACGAAGCGCGCCGCCTTGCGCGAGGCGTCGGCATCGAGCACGCCGGCGAGCACCATCGGCTGGTTGGCGACGACGCCGATCGTCCGCCCCTCGATGCGCCCAAAGCCGGTAACGATGTTCTTCGCGTGCGCTTCCTGGATCTCGAAGAACGCGCCCTCATCGACGGTCTTCAAGATCAGCTCCTTGATGTCGTAGGGCTTGTTGGCGGCGTCCGGCACGAGTGTGTCGAGCGAGGGCTCCATCCGGTCCCAGGGGTCGCTCGTCTCGATCTCGGGCGCGGCCGACTTGTTCGACGACGGCAGGAAATCGAAGAGTCGGCGGATTTCGATCAGCGTCTCCACGTCGTTGTCGAAGGCGCCGTCGGCGATCGAGGACTTCACCGTGTGCACCGAGGCGCCGCCGAGCTCCTCCGGCGTCACCGTCTCGTTGGTCACCGTCTTCACCACGTCGGGCCCGGTGACGAACATGTAGCTCGTGCCGCGCACCATGAAGATGAAGTCGGTCATCGCCGGTGAATAGACGTCGCCGCCCGCGCACGGGCCCATGATCACCGATATCTGCGGGATGACGCCGGAAGCGAGCACGTTGCGCTGGAACACCTCGGCGTAGCCGGCGAGCGACGCGACGCCCTCCTGGATACGCGCGCCGCCGGCGTCGTAGAGCCCGATGATCGGCGCGCGATTCCTCAGTGCCATGTCCTGCACCTTCTGGATCTTCTCCGCGTGCGCCTCGGAGAGCGAGCCGCCGAACACGGTGAAATCCTTGGCGAAGACGAAGGCCGGGCGGCCGTTGATCGTGCCCCATCCGGTGACCACGCCGTCGCCTGGGATGCGCCGCTTGGTCATGCCGAACTCGGTGGCGCGGTGCTCGACGAACATGTCGAATTCCTCGAACGATCCCTCGTCGAGGAGAACGTCGACCCGCTCACGCGCGGTCAGTTTGCCGCGCTTGTGCTGGGCCTCGATACGATGCTCTCCGCCGCCCCTCCGCGCCTCCTCGCGCCGCCGCTCAAGCTCGTTCAGAACCTCGCGCATGGGACCCGCCCCGATTCGCCCGCCTCAATTTGAAGGAGCGTGATAGCACGCGGCTTTCCGTGGCGGTAATGTCCGCCCGCGGCCAAGGGAGATGGGAATGCAGGGGATATCCGGGACGATGATCGTGCTTCGCCTGGAGGGGTTGGCGCTGGCGCTCACCTGTGTCTGGCTCTTCTCGCTCTTCCACCAGAGCTGGTGGCTCTTCGCCGTCCTCATCCTCGTGCCGGACCTGTCGATGCTCGGCTACCTGGCCGGACCGAAAGCGGGCGCTGCGCTCTACAATGCGGTGCACAGCTGGGTTCTGGTCGTGGTGCTCTTCTTCCTCGCCTTCTACCCGGGCAAAGGCGATCCATTGTACCTTTCCATCCCCTTCATTCTCGGCGCGCATATCGGAATCGATCGCGCGCTCGGCTTCGGCCTGAAGCACGCCTCGGGCTTCAAGGACACGCACCTCGGAAGGCTCGGGAAGGCCGCTTGAACGTCCGGACGCTTGCAAACGGGGGGCTTAACCTCCCCCTTGCGGGGAGGTCAGGCGCTAGCTCGGCAAGGCCAGCACCAATGCCGCCGCCTGAAAATCCTCAAAGCGGCGGGCGCGGCGTTGCATGGCCTCCGCGTCTGCGCCCCACAGCGAGATGTTCCAGTCCTCGTCGACGTGCGCCGCGGCCCAGGCTGCGTCGACGTTAAGCGCACCCTCGCCGAGCGCCAGCGCGATCAGGGCCGAGCCGGAGAGCGTCGTAGCCAGGCTCAGGCCTGCAAGCCGGAAAGAGTCGTCATAGGCCTTCACAGCGGCGGAGAGCGCCGAAAGCGTGGCATTCGGCTGCGCGACATGCACCAGTCCCCCGGCAAGCGCAAAGCGGCCGAAGCGCTCCTCCGCCCAGGCAAGAAGCGGATCCCACACCTCACTCTGGCGCGCGACGAGGCCCTCCGGCTCCCCGGCGCGATAGCAAAGAAGATCCGTGCCGGCATAGCCGAGCACCTCGACGCGCACTTCCTCGAGCCGCGAGGCGACGCCGTCGATGGCGCTGTTCGCAAGCCGCGTCACCGGCATCGCCCCGGGGTCGATGTGCTCCCCCTGCCCCTCCCATTCCGCCACGATCGCCTCGGCCAAGTGCCGATGCGGCACAGCGAGCGGCTGGCGCGCCGGCGTCATGGCACGCTTCCCGTCGAGACGCAACAGGTAGCCGCCCTCCTCCGCCTCCATTGCGGCCGTCTTGTAGAAGCGCTTCTGCCGCGGCGGTGCCGTCAGCCGGCGCGCCGCTTCCATCGGATCGGACATGGCGCCGCTCTACCGCATGGCTCCGGTGGAGAGAAGCCTCAGGCGCCCGTGGCGATGGCGCGCGCCCGCTGCGCTACCCGCCACTCCCGATAGAACGCGGGAAGCGCCAGGAGCCCGATGCCGACGAAAGCGATCGCCCATTTGGTCGCCTCGTTAAAGGGGCCGATCTCGCCATCCATCCAGCAGACCAGATAGACCAGCACGACATGCCACGCGTAGATCTGCAGCGAGTGCCGGCCGAGCAGCCGCAGGAAGCGGAGGCCGAAGACGAAGTGCATGGCGCCGGCTACTTTGCGGACGAAGGCGCCGTCCGCCCGCGGCCCCGCGATCAACATCCATGCGACCACGTAGCCGAGGATCGCAAAGTTCACGAAGAAGATCACGCTGAACTCCGCGCGGTTCTCGAAGAGCCGGAAGCGCTCTCCGACGACCTCCGGCACGAGTCCGAACGTGAATCCGAGCCGGAATGCCATGAAGAACAGCAGCGAGAAGGCGCAGGCTTTCACGAGCGTCGTCTTCCCGGGATCGAATATCCGGTCCACGTCGAGCCGGTCCCGCGCAACGAGGGCGCCGATCGCCATGGCGACGAAGAAGATCACCTGCCATGCGAGCACATTGAACGCGACGCGCATCGCAAGGTCGGGATCGGCCCGCGCAAGCAGCGCGTTCACGCCATCCGCCGCCGGGAGGTGAACGCCCGTCTGAACGGCGAGCCACAGGAGCAACGACCCGACCGCTACCCAGACGGCGCGGCCGGTGATCGCAAGCCAGAGCAAGAACGGCGCAACGGCGAGGTAGATGACGTATTGCGGAAGAATGTCGAGATAGGTCGGCTGATAGAGGAGCAAAGCGCCGGCCAGCCGGAAGGCGCTGCCGCCGCTGCCGAGACCGCCGAGCCATGTGTTCCAGATACGCGGCGCGTCCGGTAGCACTTCCCGCAGCAGGAGCACGAGGAGCACGCAGCCGATCGTATAGGCGTAGAGCTCTGCCGAGCGACGCCACATCGGCACGGCACCGGCCAGAAAGCCCTTCTTCGCCATCCGTGATGCATAGACCAGCCCGACCAGCAGCCCGGAGAGGAAGATGAACCCCTGGGCGTCCTGAACGAATCCGAGCTCGGCATGATTGAAACGGACCAGCCGGTAGCCGCCCGCGAAATAAAGGTGCGTGAGGAACATGAAAACGAGGAAGTAGCCGCGAAGGCCGTCAATTACGCCAAGACGTCTCATGCGCTACACCCTGCAAGAACTGTGCAACGCCTAAGATCGTTTCCCCACAAAAGGTTCCGCTCTCAGCGCCGCCCACGCATCGCAGAGATTCGCCGCCGATTCTGTCGGCATGGCGGCCAATGTTTGCTCAGATTTCGAGGCCGTCCCCACTTCGCTCGTCGAAGCCGAGGACGGCGAAGCTCTGATGCATGTGCGGCGGGAGCGGCGCCGTCACGTCGAGTGTGCCGCCCTTCGGATGCGGCAGCACGATGCGCCGTGCGACAAGATGCAGCCGGTTCTGCAGGCCGCCGGGCAGCTCCCAGTTCTCGACGTTGAAGTATTTCGGGTCGCCGATGATCGGGTGGTTGACGAAGGCGGCGTGGGCGCGAAGCTGGTGCGTGCGCCCGGTGATCGGCCGCATCACTAGGAAGGCAACCTTCTGTCCGGCCTGGTCGGCAAGCCCGTAGAGCGTGACGGCATGGTCGGCGCCGCTCTCGCCGTGCTTCGCAACCCGCATCTTCTCCCCGGCCCCGTCCCTGGCGAGGAAGGTGGAGATGCGTCCGTTTGACGGACGCGGCACACCGGCGACGAGCGCGAAATAGATCTTCTTCGTCTCGCGTGCCTTGAAGGCCTCGCCGAGAAAAGCGGCGGCGGTGCGCGTGCGCGCAACGACGAGGACGCCGGCCGTGTCACGGTCAAGGCGGTGCACGAGCCGCGGCTTCCTCCCGTGCCGATCGGTGAAAGCCTCGAGCATCTGATCGACGTGGCGCGTCACGCCGGAACCGCCCTGCACGGCAAGTCCGTAGGGCTTGTTGAGGACGATGACGTCGGCATCCTCGTGCAGAATCGCCGCCTCGAGCGCTTCGCGATCGCTGGTTTTTCTCAGGGCGACCGGCTTCGTCGCTCGCGAGTCGCCAGCCGCGAGCGGTGGCACGCGGACGGACTGTCCCGCGGCAAGCCGCGCCGAGGTCTCCACGCGCGCGCCGTCGACGCGCACCTGGCCGGAACGGATCAGCTTCTGCAGGTGGCCGAAGCCGAGGCCGGGATAGTGCAGCTTGAACCAGCGGTCGAGCCGCATCCCGGCTTCGTCGCGATCGACCTTTTTTGTTTCGACGGCCACGCTTGGCTCCGCGAGGTGGACGCCAGGGATTTAGACTCAGGCGGCGCTTTCGTCATCCGGCCCGGGCGATTTCCCAGATCGGCGGGCCGTTGACCGCCCCCCGGCCCGCAAATACGCTTGTTTCGATGGGGATGGGGTCCCCCGAGAACCGCCGAAGAGGCTGATGACTCCTGTCGCGTTGGGCTGCTAGCCCTGCAATGGGACGAGGCGCAATGGATTCGGCGATGGTCTATCTCTGGATTGCGGTCGGCAGCGCCGTCGGCGGCGCTGCACGCTACTTCTGTTCTGGCGTCGTGGCCCGGCTGATCGGCGAGACGTTCCCCTGGGGCACGCTCGTCGTGAACGTGGTCGGGTCGTTCGTTATCGGGTTCGTCGCGGTGCTGACCGCGCCCGACGGCCGGTTGCTCGTCAGCTCGACCACGCGGCTTGCTATCATGGTGGGCTTTTGCGGCGGCTATACGACGTTTTCGTCGTTCAGCATCCAGACGCTCAATCTCCTGAACGACGGGCAATATCTCTATGCCGGCGTGAACACGCTTCTCTCCGTCGTGCTCTGCCTCGCGGCCGTATGGGTGGGAAGCATGATCGCGTCGAGCATCAACGCGGTCGGATGGGTCTAATCATGCAGATACCTCACGACGCCGTTCTCCTGCGCATCTTCCTCGGCGAGAACGACAAGCACGGCAACCTTCCGCTCTACGAGGCGATCGTCCTGAAGGCCCGCGAGATGGGTCTTGCGGGCGCCACCGTCCTCCGCGGCCCCATGGGCTTCGGTCATTCGAGTCACCTTCACACCGCCAAGATACTGCGGCTCTCGCAGGACCTTCCCTTCGTCATCGAGATCGTCGACGCGCCGGGCAAGATCGACGCTTTCCTCCCCGCCCTCTCCGAAATAATGGGAAGCGGCCTCGTCACGCTGGAGAAGGTGCAGGTGCTGCGCTACGGCGACGAGAAGAACTCGACGAAAGGCTGATCGTCAGACGAACCCGGCGGCGCCGATCGCCGCGCCGGTCGCCAGAAAGACGAGCGGGTGCACGCGCGTCGCGGTAAGCGCGACAGCCGACGCGACCGTGATCAAAACCGCGACGACGTTCGTATCGACGGAGCGGGCGAGCAGAAACGCGCTCGCCGCGACAAGCCCGACCGTGATCGGCGTGATGCCCGCCTGGATGGCGATGCGCCAGCGGGCCAGGCGGAAGCGATGCCAGAAATGCCCGACGATATAGGCGGCCACACTGGTCGGGACGAACATCGCGACCGTGGAGAGGAGCGCGCCCGGGATGCCGGCGACCTCCCATCCGACCAGAGTCACCACGATGATGTTCGGCCCCGGCGCCGCCTGCGCGATGGCAAAGAGGTCGGCAAAGCGCTGGTCCGTCATCCAGCCGTGCACGTGCACGACCTGACGCTGGATCTCCGGAAGCGCCGCATTCACGCCGCCGATGGTGAAAAGCGAGAGAAAGGCGAAACTGAAGAAGAGGGTGGAAAGCGGAGAATGATCGTCGCTCATGCCAGCCCCCGCCAGGCAGCGGCGACGCCGAGCGGTGCGAGCACGAGGACGGCAAGCGGAAGCGGAACCCTGAAGAGGCCCACCGCAACGAAGGTCAGCGACACGAAAAGGAGCGGAACGAGGGCGCGCTTCGTTATGAAGGGCTGGAGCATCTTCACGCCCATCGAGATGATGAGACCGACAGCCGCCGCCGCCATTCCCGAAAGCGCGCCATGCACGCTCGGCAGGTGCCGGTAGCGCAGATAGAGCGCCCCCGCCAGGATCACGATGATGGTCGGCGCCGCCATCAAGCCGAGCACCGTCGCGACCGAGCCGAACGGTCCACCCAGCCGCCCACCGACGACCACTGCCACGTTGATGATGTTGCCGCCCGGCAGGAACTGGCCAAGCGACAGCACCTCCGCAAATTCGTCCGCCGTCAGCCAACGGCGCCGCTCGACCAGCATCCGCCGCGCCCATGGCAGAACGCCGCCGAAGCCCATCACCGCAATCCCCGCGAAAGCAAGGAAGAGGTCAAGCAGACTGGGCTTCGTTTCTACGACGTCGGCAGGAGAGGACATGAGGGCTTTCCGTCCTCTCTATCCCGCCCGGCGGCGCTGCTCAATCGAAAGTCGGAACCTGCCGAAGCATGGTGAGATAGTCGGCCGGCAATCGGTGCGCGAGGGCGCCGTCGATGAGATGTTTCAGGTAGCGGGCGGAGGTCAGGCCCGCGTCCGGCCGCTCCGGATGCGGGTTGGCGATATAGGTATGCGCCACGACATGCCCGGGAGACTCCGCGCGCTCGACGCTGACGGTAATCTCCTTCAGGTCGTACCCGTTCTTCGCGTGGCCCGGCCCGAAGTGCCCCTCGAAGCGATGAAGCGCCATCCAGTCCGCTTCCGACATGTCATAGAGCACGCCCCAGACCCGTTCGCCCGGCGACTCCTCGATGCTGGCGACGGCGTGCAGCCGGCGGCCCGACCAGCGCGGGAAGCACAGCCGGTGGTCGGTGAGAAAGCCAATGCCGCGCGCTCTCGCCGTCGCGCAGCGCTCGTGCATCTGCGCGGGGTCCATGTTCGAGCCGTAGGCGAAATAGATCACCCTCCGCCCCGCTCACGTCTGAGCCGCTCCCATTCGGCGAGCCGCTCGGCGATGCGCTTCTCGTAGCCGCGCTCGGTCGGCCGGTAGAAGACCTCGCGCTCCATCTCCTCCGGAAAGTAGCTTTGCCCGGAGAAGGCATCGGCCGCGTCGTGGTCGTATTCGTAGCCGGCGGCGTAGCCCTCCGCCTTCATCAGCTTGGTCGGCGCGTTCAGGATGTGCTTCGGCGGCGGCAGCGAGCCATGCTCCTTGGCCGCGCGTTTCGCCCCGCTGAAGGCTTTGTAGAGCGCATTCGATTTCGGCGCGACCGCGAGATAGACGCAGGCCTCGGCCAGCGCCAGCTCGCCCTCCGGCGTGCCCAGCATGTGGTACGCCTCCTTCGCGGCGTTCGTGATGACGAGCGCGTTATGGTCGGCGAGCCCGATATCCTCGACCGCCATGCGGATCATGCGGCGCGCCAAATACATCGGATCCTCGCCGGCATCGAGCATGCGCGCGAGATAGTAGAGCGCCGCCTGCGGGTCGGAGCCGCGCACCGATTTATGCAGCGCCGAGATCAGGTTGTAGTGGCCGTCCTGGCTCTTGTCGTAGATCGGAGCGCGCCGCTGCACGATCTCCATGAGCCTGTCGGCGTCGAAGCTCTCCCCTTCCCGCGCCGCGCGCCACACCTCTTCCGCCAGAGTCAGGACGGCGCGGCCGTCGCCGTCGGCAAGCCGCACGAGCACGCCCCTCGCCTCCTCGTCGAGCGGCAGCTTCCGCCCCTCGATCTCCTCGGCGCGGGCGACGATCTTCTCAAGCGCCTCAGCGTCGAGCGGCTTGAAGACGAGCACGCGCGCACGGGAGAGAAGCGCCGCGTTGAGCTCGAAAGACGGGTTCTCCGTCGTCGCTCCGACCAGTGTCACCGTCCCGTCCTCCATGACGGGAAGGAAGGAGTCCTGCTGCGCGCGGTTGAAGCGGTGGATCTCGTCGACGAAGAGAAGCGTCCCCTTCCCGGTTTCGCGCCGGACGCGCGCCTCCTCGAAGATCTTCTTCAGCTCCGCGACGCCCGAATGGATGGCTGATATCTGCTGGAACTCGAGGTCGGTCTCCTTGGCGAGGAGCCGCGCCACCGTGGTTTTGCCGGTCCCCGGCGGGCCCCAGAAGACGAGCGAGCCTAAAGAGCGCGTGGCGAGCATGCGCGTCAGCGCCCCGTCCGGCCCGATCAGCGCCTCCTGGCCGACGATCTCGGCGAGCGAGCGCGGCCGCATCCTGTCGGCGAGCGGCCTCGGCGCGTCGCGGTCGAGCCCCGACGCCTCGAAGAGGTTCTTCGTCTTCCCGGAAGCGCCGCGGCTCATGACCGGCCCCCGCGCCTCATCCCCCGATGACGATGTTGGAGACGCGGCCGTCGCGGCTGAATTTGATGCGCCAGAGCCGGCTGTCGGTCTCGACCAGCTTGGCGAGCTGCTCCGCGGTCGTCACGTTCTCGCCTTGCGCGCCGAGGACGACGTCGCCCTTCTGGAAGCCGACGCGCGCTGCCGGCGACATCGGCTCGATGTCGACGATGACGGCGCCCTGGTCGGCCCCGCGGATGCGCATGCGGTCGGCGAGCGAGGCATCCAGATCGGCGACGACGGCGCCGGTCAGCGGACTGTGCCCGCCGATCAGCGTCAAGTCGGCTTCGCTGAGCTCCGGTTCGGCTTCCGCCACGACGTTGAAGACCTTCTCCGCGCCGTCGCGCCAGGCCGTCAGCGCCATCGAATTGCCGATCCCGGCGACGGCCAGCCGGTAGTCGAAGGCCGCCGCGTCGCCAACGTCGCGGTCGCCCGCCTTCGTGATCAGGTCGCCGACCTTGAGCCCGGCCTTCTCCGCCGGCGAGTCCTGGTCGACATGCGAGATGATCGCGCCGTGCGGGCTCTGAAGGCCGAGAGAGGACGCGATGTCCGGCGTCACGTCCTGGCAAACCACGCCGATCCACGGCCGCGCCACCGATTTCGAGCCGGCGACCGCCTGCTGAACGACGGTCCGCACCATGTCGGAGGGGATGGCGAAGCCGATGCCGATCGACCCCCCGGTGCGTGAGAAGATCGCCGTATTGATGCCGACCACCCTCCCGTCCATGTCGACGAGCGGACCGCCGGAATTGCCTGGATTGATGGCCGCGTCGGTCTGAATGAAGAAGCCGAAATCGTTGATGCCGAGATTGGTGCGGGCGACGGCGGAGACGATGCCGCTCGTCACCGTCTGCCCGACGCCGAACGGATCGCCGACAGCGAGCACGAGGTCGCCGACCTGGAGCGCGTCGGAATTGCCGAGCTCGAGCACCGGCAGGTTCCCGCCGCCAGCGTCGATCTTGAGGATGGCAAGATCGGTGCGCTCGTCTTTGATCAGGATCGTCGCCGACAGCTCGCGCCCGTCCGACAACGCCACCTTGATGTCGGTCGCATCGCCGACGACGTGGTTGTTGGTGACGATGACGCCGCTCGGATCGACGATCACACCGGAGCCGAGCGAGGAGCGCTGCCGCTGCTGCGGCCCGCCGAAGATGCCGCCACCGAAGAAGCGCTCGAAAAAGGGATCCCCCTGAAACGGCGAGCGCACCTGCACGCGTGACGTGGCGTAGACATTGACCACCGCGGGCGCCACGCGTTTCACGACCGGTGCGAAGGAAAGGCGGATCGCCTCGCGGCTTTGCGGCACGCTCGCTGCCGCCTCGTCGACGCCTGGTCGAAGTGCCGGCGCGGACTGCTGCGCGGAAGGTGCCGCCACCGGCGCGGCATTTGCCGCGGCGCCGGCAAGCGGTTCAGCGTTTTGGCTGGGCTCCAGCAGGAACGCCCCGCCTGCCACCGCTACGAGCGCCACAGCCGCAATGAGGCCGATGCTCCTTCGCATCCCGCTTTCTCCAGAGATTCGGCGCCCCTCGTGCCACCGAAATAGGCGGAGCGGCGCGGAACGGCAAGGCGGCCTTTGAGCGCGGCGCCCGCTCAGGGGCGCAAAGAAAAGGCGGCCGAAGCCGCCTTCTTCAGTCCGGGCGACGCGGCCCTGAGGGGCGCCCCGAGGGCGACAGGCCGCCACGCCTATTTCACTGCAATCTTCTTGGCCTCCGCCTGCTTCGGCTTGGGAAAGCTCACATGCAGCACGCCCTTGTCGATGCTCGCCTTGATCGACGACGAAACGACGCCGGCGGGAACCTGGAACGAGCGCGAGAACGAGCCGTAGCTCCGTTCCATCAGGCGGAACTCCTTGCCCTTCTCCTCCTTCTCCGCCTGCTTCTCGCCGCGGATGGTGAGGACGTTGTCGGCAAGCGTCACGTCGACGTCCTTCGCCTCCAGGCCGGGCAACTCGGCAGTGAACTCGTAGCCGCCATCGGTCTCGGCGACGTTCATCTTCGGCATCATCTCATCCGACCTGAGGCTGCTCAGCCGCCCGAACCCGCCGGAGAAATCGTCGAAGATACGGTCGATCTCACGTTGCAAGAGCGAAAGCGGATGAGCGCCGAAAAGACTTGGCGCGCCCGCCTCGCGCGTCACTGGAACATTGGACTTCGATGCCATTTTGGACCTCTTTCTCCCCCGCTGGCGAAAAAGTAGGCAATGCTCCAACCGCAACATTTGACCTAAGTCAAAACCGGCCGACGCCCGGCCCTATGCCTTCGCCGCGGTGAAGATATTGATGCGCGCCGGGATGCGGATTCCGTCGTCGACGACATACTTCGCGAACGACTGCGCGATCCGCCGGCCGATCTCGGCGATATCCTTCGGACCGCCGTCGAACATGCGAAGAATGCGGGCGGCGGGGCCGACCACGGTCGCAAGGTCGATGATGGCGGCAAGGCCGCCGGGATGGAACAGGTCGACGTCCTCCGTGGTCGCCGCGCAGTCCGCAAAACCGGCGCTCCACAAGATGTCGAGGACGTAATTGGTCTCCGCGAAGGCGAGCGGACCGGGGGCGCGCGGCTCCGTCGGCGGCGGCCTTCCGAGCACTGAGGCCGCGGCGTCCGCCGTCAGGGTGAACCAGGGGTTCGCCGCCGCCTCCGCCCAGGTGGCGAGCACCATGCGGCCACCAGGGCGCAGCGCCGCAAGAAGATTGCGGTAGCCGGCGACGGGGTCGGCGAAGAACATCGCGCCGAAGCGCGACACCAGCAGATCAAAGGCCCCTGGCTCGAAGGCATGCGTCTGCGCGTCCGCCAGGAGAAACTCGACCTGCTTGAGGCCGGCCTCCTTTTTTCGTTTCTCGGCGCGGTCGAGCAGCGCCCGCGAGATGTCGATGCCGAGGACAAATCCGTCCGGCCCGACCGCTGGCGCAAGGGCAAGGCTTGTCGCGCCGGCGCCGCAACCGAGGTCGAGCACGCGCTCGCCGGCTCTGGGCCCGGCAACCGCGATCACCCGTTCGCTGACGCCTCGGTGCACGTGATCGAGGCTTTCTTGGCAGCGTGCCCACGTCTTGCCAACGTCGGAGTTCCAATAGGCCTCCTGCGCCGCGTTCACGCCGCTGGGTTCGGTCTCGGACATGGGGCAGCCTCCGTCGCTTGGCAGGTGACAGGCTAGGCACTCGGTGGGATTGACGCTACCCGGCAGGGGTTGCTCATGCCGCGGCCGATGTGCCCCATCTCGTGGCGGGCGCGATCGGCGGCGCCAAAATGCTACTAGAAGACTTCGGCGCACGCCGAGCGCGACAGCAACGGAGGCGACATGACCGAATGGGAGTCCCGGCTCGACCGGGTGATGGACGAAGCGATCGCCGCCAACAGGATCGTCGGAGGCGTTCTGCTCGTTCAGCGCAACGGCGAGCTCGTCTATCGGCGGGCGGCCGGACTAGCCGATCGGGAGGCCGGGCGCCCGATGCGGGAGGATGCGATCTTTCGCCTCGCGTCCGTGACCAAACCTCTGGTCGCCGCGACCGCCCTCGCCTTGATCGAGCGCGGGACCCTTTCGTTCGATCAGACCATCGACGACTGGCTTCCCGACTTCCGTCCGCGGCTCGCAGACGGCCGCGCGCCGGAAATCACCATCCGTCACCTGCTCACCCATACGGCCGGCTTCGGATACGCGACCGGGGAGCCGAACGACCCGATGATCGAAGCGAAAGTCTCCGGCGGCCTCGACGCGCCGGGCCTCGCCATGGAGGAGAACCTCCGCCGCCTCGCAACCATCCCCCTCTTCTTCGCGCCAGGCAGTGCGTGGCGCTACGGCGTCAGCATCGACGTGCTCGGCGCGATCATCGCAAAGACGCACGGGACGACGCTGGGCGATGCCGTCGCCGCGTTCGTCACCGGCCCGCTCGGCATGGCCGACACCGCCTTCGCCGTCACCGACCGCAGCCGTCTGGCGTCCGCCTACGCCGACGGCGAGTCCAGAGCGGTGCTGATGGGCGATCCGCACGTGATCGCCGTCGGCAAGGGCGCGGGCATGTGCTTTGCGCCCTCGCGCATTCTCCGGCCGGAATCCTTCCAGTCGGGAGGAGCCGGCATGGCCGGCACCGCACCCGACTTCATGCGCTTCCTCGCGGCGATCAGCGCCGGCGGCGCACCGATCCTGAAGCCGGAGACGGTGGCCCGCGCGCTGAAGAACCAAGTGGGCACACTACGCGAGCCAACGGAGCCGGGGACGGGCTTCGGGCTGATCTCCGGCATCATGACCGACCCGGCGAAGGCGGGCCGGCCGTATTCCCCTGGAACGGCACGCTGGGGCGGCGTCTACGGGCACGACTGGTTCGTCGACCGCACAACCGGCCTCGCGGTGATCAGCATGACCAATACCGCGGTCGAGGGCTGCATGGGCCGCTACCGAGACGACATCGTCGACGCGATCTACGGCTGAAGAAGAAGGCGGCTCGCGGGCCGCCTCCGATCTTGCGAAAATCGCTCCGGCTTCTTACGCCGCGGCCTCCTCGCCCTCGGCCTCTTCAGCCTCACGGCGGGCGCGGTCGGCAGCGCCCTTCGCCTCCGTGTCGCGGTCGACGAACTCGATCACCGCGACCGGCGCGTTGTCGCCGTGGCGAAAGCCCGCCTTCAGCACCCGCGTATAGCCACCGTTGCGGTCCTTGTAGCGCGGGCCGATAGTCTCGAAGAGCTTCTTGACCATCGCCTCGTCGCGCACGCGCGACACGGCGAGCCGGCGAGCGGCAAGATCGCCCTTCTTCGCCAGCGTCACAAGCTTCTCCACGACCGGGCGAAGCTCCTTCGCCTTCGGCAGCGTCGTGACGATCTGCTCGTGCTCGATCAGCGACGCCGCCATGTTGGCGAACATCGCCGTGCGGTGGCTCGAGGTGCGGTTCAGCTTGCGGCCCGCTTTGCCGTGGCGCATCGCCTAAATCTCCCTAATTCCCGGCACCGTCACGGCGCGGGGCGAACTCAGTACTGGTCTTCGAAGCGCTTGGCCAGGTCCTCGATGTTGTCGGGCGGCCAGTTCGGCACTTCCATGCCGAGGTGCAGCCCCATCGAAGCTAAGACTTCCTTGATCTCGTTCAGCGACTTCCGCCCGAAGTTCGGAGTGCGGAGCATCTCCGCCTCCGTCTTCTGGATGAGGTCACCGATATAGACGATGTTGTCGTTCTTCAGGCAGTTCGCCGAGCGGACGGAAAGCTCCAGCTCGTCCACCTTCTTGAGGAGCGCCGGATTGAAGGCAAGCTCCGGCGTCGATTCCTCGACGGTCTCCTTCTTCGGCTCCTCGAAGGACACGAAGATCGAAAGCTGGTCCTGCAGGATGCGCGCCGCGTAAGCGACCGCGTCGTCGGGGGTGACCGAGCCGTCGGTCTCGATCGAAAGCGTGAGCTTGTCGTAATCGAGCACCTGGCCCTCGCGGGTGTTCTCCACGCGGTAGGAGACCTTCTTCACCGGCGAATAGAGGCTGTCGACCGGGATCAGCCCGATCGGCGCATCCTCGGGCCGGTTGCGCTCGGCCGCCACGTAGCCCTTGCCGGAATCGACGGTCAGCTCCATGCGGATGTCGGCGCCCTCGTCGAGCGTGCAGATGACGAGCTCGGGATTGAGGATCTCGATGTCGCCGACCGTCTGGATGTCGCCGGCGGTGACATGGCCCGGCCCGGTCTTGCGGAGCGTCATGCGCTTCGGACCCTCGCCGTCCATCTTCACGGCGATTTCCTTGATGTTGAGGACGATGTCCGTCACGTCCTCGCGCACGCCCGCTATCGAGGAGAACTCGTGCAGGACGCCGTCGATCTGGACGCTCGTCACCGCCGCGCCCTGCAGCGACGACAGCAGCACGCGCCGAAGCGCGTTTCCGAGTGTCAGGCCGAACCCCCGCTCCAGCGGCTCGGCGACCATCGTCGCCACGCGCCGCCGGTCCGAACCGAGCTTGACGTCGAGCTTGTTCGGTTTGATGAGGTCCTGCCAGTTCTTCTGGATAACCATCGTGCCTCTCAAGGTATGGACGCCGCTTGAAGCGGCCCTTGCGCCACCCGATGGCGGCGCATCCTTTGTTCGCTACTCACACGCGCCGGCGCTTCGGCGGCCGGCAACCATTGTGCGGGATCGGCGTCACGTCGCGGATCGTGGTGATCGTGAAGCCTGCCGCCTGCAGCGCTCTCAGCGCCGACTCGCGGCCGGATCCCGGCCCTGACACTTCCACCTCGAGCGTCCTCACGCCGTGATCCTGCGCCTTGCGAGCCGCGGTCTCAGCGGCGATCTGCGCAGCGTAGGGCGTCGACTTGCGCGATCCCTTGAAGCCCATGGCCCCCGACGACGACCAGGCGATCGTATTGCCCTGCACGTCGGTGATGGTGATCATGGTATTGTTGAAGGTCGACGCCACGTGGGCGATGCCCGACGTGATGTTCTTGCGTTCGCGCCTACGGACGCGCGTTGCTTCTTTGCCCATCTTCTCGCTGGTCCCGTCTTATTTCTTCTTGCCGGCGATCGGCCGAGCAGGCCCTTTGCGCGTGCGCGCATTGGTGTGCGTGCGCTGCCCGCGCACCGGAAGACCGCGGCGATGGCGCAGGCCGCGGTAGCAGCCGAGGTCCATCAGCCGCTTGATATTCATCGCGACCTCGCGACGCAGGTCGCCTTCGACCATGTAGTCGCGGTCAATCGCCTCACGGATCTGGATCACCTCGGAATCCGAAAGCTCGTTGACGCGGCGCGCTTCGGGGATATTCACCTTCTGAACGATCTCCCGCGCCTTGGTCTCGCCGATCCCGTGGATGTACTGAAGCGCGATGACGACGCGCTTGTTCGTCGGAATATTGACGCCTGCAATGCGTGCCAAGTTCTGCTCCTTTTGCCGCGCCAGCCCGGCGCCCTCGTCAAACCCGGCCGGAAACGCAAAAAGCCGGTCCCGGACCACTGTTGAGCCCCGGCACCGCTCCAGACTTTCAGGATTGGCGCCGATATCTAGTGTTTCCGCCCCGTTCCGTCAACTGCCTCCGGCGCCCGAATTAGCCGGCAAAACCGCGGCAATCGCGCGCGTCACATCGTCGATTTCAGCCATCCCGTCGACGCTCTTCAGCGCCCCTTTGTCTCGGTAATAGTCGATCAGCGGCGCTGTCTGCTCCCGATAGGCGCCGAGCCTGATCTTGAAGGACTCAGGGTTGTCGTCGGGCCTGATCGCCTCGCCCCGCGCCTTGGTGTCCTCCAAACGCTTGGCGATCCGGTCGAGCAGGATGCCCTCGTCGACCCTGAGCTCCACCACCCCGTCGAGTTTCAGGCCCCGCTTGGCAAGCAGCGCGTCTAGTTCCTCCGCCTGCTTCACCGTGCGCGGGAATCCGTCGAGCACGAAGCCGTTCTTGGCGTCCGGCTCGCCCATGCGCTGGTCGATGATGTCGACCACCACCTCGTCCGGAACGAGTTCGCCGCGCGCCATGATGCCCTGCGCCTTCTTGCCGACCGGCGTTCCCGCCTTGATCGCAGCGCGGAGCATGTCCCCGGTCGAAAGCTGCACGATGCCGTGCTTGTCCACGAGCCGCTGCGACTGCGTTCCCTTGCCTGCCCCGGGCGGCCCGAGGAGGATCACCCTCATCGCCGCCGGCCTCCCCTGAGCTTCGCCTTCTTGACGAGTCCTTCGTATTGGTGGGCGAGAAGGTGGCCCTGCACCTGCTGCACGGTATCCATGGTGACGTTGACCACGATCAGCAGCGACGTGCCGCCGAAGTAGAACGGGATGCCGACCCGTGTGATCAGCGCCTCCGGCAGCAGACAGACCACGACCAGATAGATCGCGCCGAGAGCGGTGATCCGGGTCAGCACGTAATCGATGTACTCGGCCGTCCGCTGGCCCGGCCGGATACCGGGAATGAAGCCGCCGTGCTTCTTCAGCTGGTCGGCCGTGTCCGCCGGATTGAAGACGACGGCCGTGTAGAAGAAGGCGAAGAACACGATCAGCCCCCCGTAGAGGAGCATGTGGAGCGGCTGACCGTTGCCGAGCAGTGCCGTCACCGTCGTCAGCCAGCCCGGCCCGCTCCCCGCTGAGAAGTTGGCGATCGTGATCGGCAGGAGAAGCAGCGAGGAGGCGAAGATCGGCGGGATGACGCCCGACGTGTTGAGCTTCAGCGGCAGGTGCGAGGAATCGCCCTGGAACATGCGATTGCCGATCTGCCGCTTTGGATACTGGATCAGAAGCCGCCGCTGCGCCCGCTCCACGAACACGATGGCGGTGACCACGACGATCGCCAGCACCGCGACGAAGACGATGATCGGAGCGGAAAGCGCGCCCTGGCGCCCGAGCTCGAGTGTGCCGGCGAGCGCGTGCGGGATGTTCGCCACGATCCCGGAGAAGATGATGAGCGAGATGCCGTTGCCGATGCCGCGCGAGGTGATCTGCTCGCCCAGCCACATCAGGAACATCGTGCCGCCGGTCAGCGTCACCACGGCGCTGAAGCGGAAGAACCAGCCGGGATCGACGACGATGTTCGAGGAGCCCTCGAGCCCGACGGCGATGCCGTAGGATTGGAACACCGCGAGCACGACGGTCAGGTAGCGCGTGTACTGGTTGATGACCTTGCGGCCCTGCTCGCCTTCCTTCTTCAACTGCTCGAGCTGCGGGACGACCGCGGTCATCAGCTGCAGGATGATGGAGGCGGAGATGTAGGGCATGATGCCGAGGGCGAAGATCGCCATCCGCTTCACAGCCCCGCCGGAGAACATGTTGAACATGCCCAGGATGCCCTGGGACTGTTGCTCGAACGCCTGCGTCAGCGCCTCGATATTGATGCCCGGAAGCGGCACGTAGGTGCCGAGCCTGTAGACGAGGAGCGCGCCGAGCGTGAACCAGATGCGCTTCTTCAGTTCCTCCGCCTTGGAAAAGGCGGCGAAGTTCAGATTAGCGGCAAGCTGTTCGGCTGCTGAGGCCATATTCGCTCCTTCGAGCCCCCGCGAGACTCCGTGCTCTTAAGCGCCGGCTTCCGCCGGCTCGGCGGTCTTCGCTACAGTGACGTTACCGCCGGCCTTTTCCACCGCCGCGATTGCCGGGCGCGAGGCGCCGGCGACGTCGAAGGTGAGCTTCGCCTTCGGCGCTGCGCCGCCGAGCAGGCGCACGCCGTCCTTGATGCGGCGGATGAGACCGGCGGCTTTGAGCGCCTCCGCATCGATCGTCCTGCCGGCGTCGAGCTTGCCCGCCTCGACCGCCGCGGCGACCCGGTCGAGCCCAACCTCGACAAACTCCTTGGCGAAGATGTTGGTGAAGCCGCGCTTCGGCAGACGCCGATGGAGCGGCATCTGCCCGCCCTCGAAGCCCTTGATGGCGACGCCGGAACGCGAGGTCTGGCCCTTCTGACCGCGCCCGCCGGTCTTGCCGCGACCCGAGCCGATGCCGCGGCCGAGCCGCTTGCGCACCTTGATCGCACCCGGCCGATCGGAAATTTCGTTGAGCTTCATGGGGTTGCGTCCCGTATCCCGAATTCGGTTGTTCAGCGTTCCTCGACGATCCGCACGAGGTGATCCACCTTGGCGATCATCCCGCGCGTCGCCGCGTTGTCCTTAAGCGTGGCGCGGCGATGCAGCCGGTTCAGCCCGAGCCCGATCAGCGTCTGGCGCTGGTCGAAACGGCGGCGGATCGGGCTGCCGGTCTGTTCGACGACGATGGTCTTCTCGGCCATGGCGGTCCCCTCAGCCTTCCGCCGCCACATCAGAGGCGTCGGCGTCGCGTCGGCGCGCCTGCAGCGTCGAAACCTTGATGCCGCGCCGTGCGGCGACTCCGCGCGGGCTGTCCTCGCGCTTCAGCGCGTCGAAGGTGGCGCGCACCATGTTGTAGGGGTTCGAGGTTCCCATCGACTTCGCCACGATGTCCTGGATGCCGAGCGTCTCGAAGACGGCGCGCATCGGGCCGCCGGCGATGATGCCGGTGCCCGGCTCGGCCGCGCGCAAGAGCACCTTGCCGGCGCCGTGGCGGCCGGCGACGTCATGGTGGAGCGTGCGGCCCTCACGAAGCGGCACGCGGATCAGCCCGCGCTTGGCCGATTCCGTCGCCTTGCGGATCGCCTCCGGCACCTCGCGCGCCTTGCCGTGGCCGAAGCCGACGCGACCGCGCTGGTCGCCCACGACCACGAGCGCGGCGAATCCGAAGCGCCGTCCACCCTTCACGACCTTGGCCACGCGGTTGATATGAACGAGCTTGTCGACGAATTCGCTATCGCGATCTTCGCCGCGATCTCGATCCCTGCCGCGGTCCCGCCGGCGTCCGTGTTCTGACATGTCGTTCCGTCCGTTCCTCGATATGGGGGCGGCCCCGCGCTCGCGCGAGGTCAGAATTCCAGTCCGCCCTCGCGGGCGGCATCGGCCAGCGCCTTGACGCGGCCGTGATAGATGTAGGAGCCGCGGTCGAAGACCACCTTTTCCACGCCGACGGCCTTGGCCCGCTCCGCCAGGAGCTTACCCACTTCCGTCGCAGCGGCCTTGTCGGCTCCGGTCTTCAACTTCTCGCGAAGCGGCTTCTCCAGGCTCGACGCCGCAGCGACCGTACGGCCCTGCGCGTCATCGATGACCTGCGCGTAGATGTGCGCCGAGGAGCGGAAGACCGAAAGACGCGGGCGCCCGCCCGCAGCCTTCCTCAGCGCCTTGCGCACGCGCACTGCGCGGCGCGCCGATCCGGGTTTCTTCGTTGCCATGTCCCGACCTACTTCTTCTTGCCTTCCTTGCGGAAGATGTACTCGCTGGCGTATTTCACGCCCTTGCCCTTGTAGGGCTCCGGCGGCCGCCACCGGCGAATCTCCGCGGCTACCTGCCCGACCTTCTGCTTGTCGATCCCGCTGACGACGATCTCCGTCGGCCGCGGCGTCTCGATCTTGATCCCCTCAGGAATCGGGAACTTCACCTCGTGGCTGTAGCCGAGCGCCAGGTTGAGCGCCTTGCCCTCCACCTGCGCGCGGTAGCCGACGCCGTTGATCTCGAGGCGCTGCTCGAAGCCGTTGGTGACGCCGACGAAGATGTTGTTCACCAGCGTGCGCGACAGGCCCCAGAGTGAGCGCGCTTCCTTCGACTGGTCGCGCGGCTCGACCTTCACGCCGTCATCCGTCATGGAGACGGCAACCTGATCCACGAGCGCGACGACGAGCTCGCCCTTCGGCCCCTTCGCCGTCACCGTCTGTCCTTCGACGTTCGCCGTCACGCCTTTCGGCACCGGCACCGGTCTTTTGCCAATTCGCGACATCGTTCTACCCGTTTCCTTGTCGCCGTCGTCAGAACACGCGGCAGAGCACTTCTCCACCGACGTTCTGCGTCCGCGCCTCGTGATCGGCCATGACGCCCTTCGGCGTCGACAGGATCGATACGCCGAGCCCGTCGGCGACGCGCGGGATGCTCTTCACCGAGGAATAGACGCGACGGCCCGGTTTCGACACCCGCATGATCTCGCGGATAACCGGCTGACCATCGGAATACTTCAGCTCGATCTGATATTCCGCCTTGCCGTTCAGCGCGACCTCCGAATAGCCGCGGATATAGCCCTCGCTCTGCAGCACATCGAGGACGCGCGCACGCAGCGCCGAGGCCGGCGTCGACACGGACGGCCGCTTCCTCATCTGCGCATTCCTGATGCGTGTCAGCATGTCGCCGAGCGGATCGTTCATCATCTCTCAGTTCCTCACCAGCTCGACTTGACCATGCCCGGCACCCTGCCCTCGTTGCCCATCTGCCGAAGCGCGATGCGGCTCATCTTGAGCTTGCGGTAGAAGCCGCGCGGCCGGCCGGTCACCTCGCAGCGGTTCCGAATACGCGTCGGCGACGAGTTGCGCGGCAGCTCGGCGAGCTTCAGCCGGGCGTTGAACCGATCCTGGTCGGACAGCGTCGGATCGGCCGCCTCGGCCTTCAGCCTCGCCCGCTTCTCCGCGTACTGCTTGGCCAGCCGTATGCGCCGCTTATTCTTCTCGATCGCGCTAGTCTTCGCCATCGTTCAAACCTTTCGTTCGGTCACTGCCGGAACGGGAAATTCATCGCGCCGAGGAGCGCACGCGCTTCCTCGTCGGTCTTCGCCGTCGTGCAGATCACCACGTCCATGCCCCAGACCTGATCGACCTTGTCGTAGTTGATCTCCGGGAAAATGATGTGCTCCTTGATCCCCAGGGCAAAGTTGCCCTGGCCGTCGAAGCTCTTCGGCGAGAGCCCGCGGAAGTCGCGCACGCGCGGCAGCGCCACGGTGACGAGCCGATCGAGGAACTCGAACATGCGCACCTTGCGGAGCGTCACCTTGGCGCCGATCGGCATGCCCTCGCGCACCTTGAAGGTGGCGATCGATTTCCTAGCGCGCGTCACCACCGGCTTCTGGCCGGCGATCATGGCGAGGTCATCGGCGGCGAGCTGCGCCTTCTTGGTGTCGGCGGTCGACTCGCCCACGCCCATGTTAAGCACGATCTTGTCGATGCGCGGCACCGCGTGCGGGTTCTTGTAGCCGAACTGCTCGTTCAGCTTCGGCACCACGACCTCGCGGTAATGCTTCTGCAGCCGCGGCTCGTAGTCCGAGCCGTTTGCGGCTTTTTCGGCCTCAGCCATTGATTGTCTCTCCAGAGCTCTTGGCGAAGCGGACCTTGCGGCCGTCCGCCAGCGTCTTGAACCCGACCTTGGTCGGCTTGCCGGTCGTCGGATCGGCGAGCGCGACGTTGGACAGGTGGATCGGTGCCTCCTTGCGGATGATGCCGCCCTCCTGCTGCGCCGTCTGGCGCTGGTGACGCGACACCATGTTGACCCCGCGCACGAGCGCCCGGTTCTCCTTCGGCATCACTTTGATCACCTCGCCGGAGCGGCCCTTGTCCCGTCCGGTGATGACGACGACCTTGTCGCCCTTCCTGATACGCGCGGCCATCTAGAGCACCTCCGGCGCGAGCGAGATGATCTTCATGTGGTTCTTGGCGCGAAGCTCGCGCGGAACCGGGCCGAAGATACGCGTGCCGACCGGCTCGGCCTTGTTGTCGATGAGCACGGCAGCGTTCCGGTCGAAGCGGATCACGCTCCCGTCCGGCCGGCGGATGTCCTTCGCCGTTCTGACCACGACCGCCTTCATCACGTCGCCCTTCTTCACCCGCCCCCGCGGGATCGCTTCCTTCACCGACACCACGATGATGTCGCCGACATGCGCGTACTTACGCTTCGAGCCGCCCAGCACCTTGATGCACTGCACCCGGCGCGCGCCGGAATTGTCCGCGACATCGAGGTTCGTCTGCATCTGGATCATCGCACGACGTCCTTCTTCTTAGCGCGCGGACAGGCCCGGCCTGCCGCAACTCTTTCCTTCTCAGCCCGCAGTCCCGACGGCACCCTCGGCACCCACCACGACCCAGCGCTTCGACTTGGAGATCGGCTTCGACTCCTCGATCGCCACCCGATCGCCGACCTTGAACTTGTTCTCCGGATCGTGCGCCTGGTACTTCTTCGTGCGGCGCACGGTCTTCTTTAGAAGCGGGTGCGTGAAGCGACGCTCGACGTTGACCACGACGGTCTTGTCGGCCTTGTCGCTGACCACGACGCCCATGAGCAATCTCTTCGGCATCAGCCTCTCCTCAGCCCTTCGCCTCGGCGGCGCGCTTTTGCGCGGCGACCGTCTTGATGCGGGCGATGTCGCGGCGCACTTCGCGGATGCGCGCGGTCTTCTCCAATTGTCCCGTCGCCGCCTGGAAGCGCAGGTTGAACTGCTCCTTCTTCAGGCTCGCCAGGCTGTCGCTGAGCTCGTCGAGCGACTTGGTGCGGATGTCTTCAGCCTTCATCACCGTCACTCCGCGATACGTGCGACGACGCGAGTGCGGATCGGCAGCTTCGCAGCGCCGAGCCTCAGCGCCTCGCGCGCCGTCTCTTCGTTCACGCCGTCGATCTCGAACATGATGCGGCCCGGATGCACGCGCGCCACCCAGAGCTCCGGCGCGCCCTTGCCCTTGCCCATGCGAACTTCTGTCGGCTTCTTCGACACCGGCAGGTCCGGGAAGATCCGTATCCACACGCGGCCGGAACGCTTCATCTGGCGCGTGATGGCACGCCGCGCCGCCTCGATCTGGCGCGCGGTCACGCGCTCCGGCTCGAGCGCCTTCAGTCCGAAGGAGCCGAAGTTCAGGATCGTTCCGCCCTTGGCGGTGCCGTGGATACGGCCCTTATGCGCCTTGCGGAACTTGGTGCGTTTCGGTTGCAGCATCGTTCTTGTCTTTCAAATCCTCGTCCGCGTCAGGCTGCGTGTCCGCCGCCGCGCCGCGTCGACTCGGTTCCCTCGAGCGCCCGCTTCTCGGAGCCGAACGGATCGTGCTCCAGGATCTCGCCCTTGAAGATCCACACCTTCACGCCGATCGTGCCGTAGGCGGTGTGCGCGGTGGCGTGGCCGTAATCGATGTCGGCGCGCAGCGTGTGCAGCGGCACCCGCCCCTCGCGATACCATTCGCCGCGGGCGATCTCCGCACCGCCGAGCCGGCCGCCGCAGCTGATGCGGATGCCCTGCGCGCCAAGCCGCATCGCCGACTGCACCGCCCGCTTCATGGCGCGGCGGAAGGCAACGCGGCGCTCGAGCTGCTGCGCGATTGACTGCGCCACGAGATGCGCGTCGATCTCCGGCTTGCGGACCTCGACGATATTGATGTGCACCTCGGAGTTCGTCATCGAGGCAACCTTCTTGCGAAGCTTCTCGATGTCGGCGCCCTTCTTGCCGATGACGATCCCCGGGCGCGCCGTATGGATGGTGACGCGGCACTTCCTGTGCGGACGCTCCACGATGACGCGCGACACCGCCGCCTGCTTCAGGTCGTCCATCAACGCATCGCGGATGCGGATGTCCTCGTGCAGCAGGCTGCCGTACTCCGTCTTGTTTGCGAACCAGCGGGAGTCCCAGGTCTTGTTGATCCCGAGGCGGAGCCCGATCGGATTGACTTTCTGTCCCATGCTCTTGTCCTCAGGCGCTTTCTTCGACTTCGCGGACGACGACCGTCAGGTTGGAGAACGGCTTCTGGATGCCCGCCACGCGACCGCGAGCGCGCGGGTTGAAGCGCTTCATCACCAGCGCCTTTCCGACATGCGCCTCGGCGACGACAAGATTGTCGACGTCGAGCTGATGGTTGTTCTCCGCGTTGGCGATCGCGCTCTGCAGCGTCTTGCGAACCTGCACGGCGATGCGCTTCGGCGAGAACTCGAGGTCGGCAAGCGCGGCCGCCACCTTCTTGCCGCGGATCATCTGGGCAACGAGGTTGAGCTTGCGCGGGCTGGTGCGCACCATGTGCAGCACCGCCTGCGCCTCGTTGTCCTTGAGCGTCCGCGCGCGCTTCGGCTTGCCCATGTCAGTCCCTCTTCGCCTTGCGGTCGCCCGAGTGGCCGTGGAAGGTCCGCGTCGGCGCGAACTCCCCGAACTTGTGGCCGATCATGTCTTCCGACACGAGCACGGGGATGTGCTTCCGGCCGTTGTAGACGCCGAAGGTGAGCCCGACGAACTGCGGGAGGATCGTGGAGCGGCGGCTCCAGATCTTGATTACGTCGTTGCGACCGGACTCGCGCGCCTTCTCCGCCTTCCTTAGAAGGAAACCGTCGAAGAACGGGCCTTTCCAAACTGACCGTGCCACGTCTCTCTCCTGAATCCCTGCCTCAGCGTCCCTTGCGGGCGTGCCGCGAACGCAGGATGTATTTCGTCGTCGATTTGTTGGACCGGGTCTTCTTGCCCTTGGTCGGCTTGCCCCACGGGCTCACCGGATGCCGGCCGCCCGAGGTCCGGCCCTCACCGCCGCCGTGCGGATGGTCGACCGGGTTCATCGCCACGCCGCGGACGGAGGGCCGCCAGCCGAGCCAGCGGTTGCGCCCCGCCTTGCCCATGGAGACGTTGGAATGGTCGGGATTGGAGACCGCGCCGACGGTCGCCATGCATTCGCCGTTGACCAGCCGCTGCTCGCCGGAATTCAGCCGCAGGATCGCATAGCCCTGGTCGCGGCCGGCGATCTGCGCGTAGGAGCCGGCCGCGCGCGCGATCTGTCCGCCGCGCCCGATCTTGAGCTCCACGTTGTGGACGATCGTGCCGACGGGAATGGCGCGAAGCGGCATGGCATTGCCCGGCTTCACGTCCACCTGCTGACCGGAGACGATGGTATCGCCCTCCGCCAGCCGCTGCGGCGCGATAATGTAGGAAAGCTCGCCGTCCAAGTAGCGGATGAGCGCGATGAAGGCAGAGCGGTTCGGATCGTACTCGAGCCGCTCGACCTTCGCCGGCACGTCGAACTTCCGCCGCTTGAAATCGATGATGCGGTAGGCGCGCTTGTGGCCGCCGCCGCGCCGCCGCGCTGTGAGGCGGCCGAGATTGTTGCGCCCGCCGCTCTTCGTCAGGCCCTCGGTCAGCCCCTTCTGCGGCTTGCCCTTCCACAGCCGCGAACGGTCGACCAGCGTCAGCTGGCGGCGGCCCGGCGTCGTGGGGTTGTATGTCTTGAGTGGCATCGTCGCGTCCCGCCTTAAAGGCCCGTCGTCACGTCGATCGACTGGCCTTCGGCCAGCGTCACGACTGCTTTCTTGTAGCCGGACTGCTTACCGGCCACGCCGCGGAAGCGCTTCGTCTTGCCGGCGCGGTTCAGCGTATTGACCGCCGTCACCTTGACGTTGAAGAGCGATTCCACCGCCGCCTTGATTTCCGGCTTCGTCGCCTTCGACGCGACGCGGAACACCACCTTGTTGTGCTCCGACGCGGCCGTCGACTTCTCGGTGATCACCGGCGAGATGATCGTGTCGTAGTGCCTAAGCTCGGCCATTGAACCGCTCCTCCAGCGCCTCGACCGCCGCCTTGGAAAGGACCAGCGTGTCGCGACGCAGGATGTCGTAGACGTTGATGCCCTGGATCGGCAGTACGTCGATCCCGACGATGTTGCGTGCGGCGCGCCCGAAGCCCGCGTCGATCTCAGCACCCCCGACGATGAGGGCGTTCGAGAAGCCGAGGCCGGCGAGCTGCGCGGCGAGCGCCTTGGTCTTCGCGTCCTTGGCGCTCAAGTCGTCGACCACGATGAGCGCATCGGCCTTCGCCTTGGCCGAAAGAGCGTGCTTCAGCGCCAGCGCCCGCACCTTCTTCGGCAGGCCGATCTCGTGGCTGCGCGCGAGCGGCCCGAAAGCCTTGCCGCCGCCGCGGAATTGCGGCGCGCCTTTGTTGCCGTGGCGGGCGCTGCCGGTGCCCTTCTGCCGGTACATCTTCTTCGACGTCGCCTTGATCTCGCCGCGCGTCTTGCTCTTGTGCGTGCCGGCCTGCCGCTTGGCGAGCTGCCAGCGCACCATGCGCTGCAGGATGTCGGGGCGCGGCTCGAGCCCGAACACCGCGTCGGAGAGCGTCAGCGTCCCCGCCGCCTTGCCGGCGAGCGTCTTTACCTTGATCTCCATCAGGCTTCTCCGTCCTGCTTGGCTTCTTCCGCCGGGGCAGCCTCCGCCGCCTTGCCGTTCTCGCGGATTGCAGCAGGCTTCGGCGCGTCCTTCGGCAGCGCACGTTTCACCGCGTCGCGCACGAGGAGCCAGCCGCCCTTCGCGCCCGGCACCGCGCCCTTGACCAGGATCACGCCCTGATCGGCATCGGTGCGCACGACCTGCAGGTTCTGCGTGGTCACCCGCTCGGCGCCGAGATGGCCGGCCATCTTCTTGCCCTTGAACACCTTGCCGGGGTCCTGGCGCTGGCCGGTCGAACCGTGCGAGCGATGCGACACCGACACGCCGTGCGTGGCGCGCAGGCCGCCGAAATTGTGCCGCTTGATGACGCCCGCGAAGCCCTTGCCGATCGAGGTGCCGGTCACGTCGACGAACTGCCCGGGCACGAAATGCTCGGCGGTGATCTCCGCGCCGACGGCGATCAGGTTCTCCGGGCTCACGCGGAACTCGGCGACCTTGCGCTTCGGCTCGACCTCGGCGCGGGCGAAGTGGCCCCTGAGCGCCTTCGGCGTTCCCTTCGGCTTGCGCCTGCCGACGCCGAGCTGCACGGCGGTGTAGCCGTCCTTCTCAGCCGTCCGCTGCGCCACCACCTGGCAATTGTCGACGCGCAGCACCGTCACCGGCACGTGCTCGCCGGCCTCGGTGTAGATGCGGGTCATCCCCAGCTTCTGTGCAATCACGCCTGAACGCATGATCTCTTTGCCTCGTCAGCGCCTTCGCGCCCAAGAATTCCTAAAGCTTGATCTCGACGTCGACGCCGGCCGCAAGGTCGAGCTTCATCAAAGCGTCGACGGTCTGCGGGGTCGGCTCGATGATGTCGAGCAGCCGCTTGTGGGTGCGAATCTCGAATTGCTCGCGGGACTTCTTGTCGACGTGCGGCGAGCGGTTGACCGTGAACTTCTCGATCCGGCTCGGCAGCGGGATGGGCCCACGCACCTGCGCGCCCGTCCGCTTCGCCGTGGAGACGATCTCCGCGGTCGAGGAATCGAGCACGCGGTGATCGAACGCCTTCAGGCGGATGCGAATGTTCTGGCCGTTCATGTCTCTTGTCCTTCAAGAGAACGGGCGCGGCGGATTGGCCGCGCCCGTTTCTCGCTACTCGATGATCGAAGCCACAATTCCAGCGCCAACCGTGCGGCCGCCCTCGCGGATGGCGAAGCGGAGCTTCTCCTCCATGGCAATCGGCACGATGAGCGACACCGTCATCTCCACGTTGTCGCCCGGCATCACCATCTCGGTGCCTTCCGGCAGCTCAACGACACCGGTCACGTCGGTGGTGCGGAAGTAGAACTGCGGGCGATAGTTGGTGAAGAACGGCGTATGCCGGCCGCCCTCCTCCTTCGTTAGGATGTAGGCCTCGGCCTTGAACTTGGTATGCGGGGTGACCGAGCCCGGCTTGCACAGCACCTGGCCGCGCTCCACACCCTCGCGCTCCACGCCGCGCAGCAGACAGCCGACGTTGTCGCCCGCCTGGCCCTGGTCGAGCAGCTTGCGGAACATCTCCACGCCCGTGACCACGGTCTTGGAGGTCGGGCGGATGCCGACGATCTCGACTTCCTCGCCGACCTTGATGACGCCGCGCTCGACGCGGCCGGTGACCACGGTGCCGCGGCCGGAGATGGAGAACACATCCTCGATCGGCATCAGGAACGGCTGGTCGATCGGGCGCTCCGGCGTCGGGATGTATTCGTCGACCGCCTTCATCAGCTCCTTCACGGCATTCTCGCCGATCTCCGGGGTCTTGCCCTCCAGCGCAGCAAGCGCCGAGCCCCTGATGATCGGAATGTCGTCGCCCGGGAATTCGTAGCTGGAGAGGAGCTCGCGCACCTCCAGCTCGACGAGGTCGAGAAGCTCCGGATCGTCGACCTGGTCGACCTTGTTCATGAACACGACGAGCGCCGGCACGCCGACCTGACGGGCGAGCAGGATGTGCTCACGGGTCTGCGGCATCGGGCCGTCGGCCGCGGAGACCACCAGAATCGCGCCGTCCATCTGCGCCGCGCCGGTGATCATGTTCTTCACGTAGTCGGCGTGGCCGGGGCAGTCGACGTGCGCGTAGTGCCGGTTCTCCGTCTCGTACTCGACGTGAGCGGTGTTGATCGTAATGCCGCGCGCCTTCTCTTCCGGCGCCGCGTCGATCTGCTCATAGGTCCGGAATTCACCGAACTGCTTGGTGATCGCCGCCGTCAACGTCGTCTTGCCGTGATCGACGTGCCCGATCGTCCCGATGTTGCAATGCGGCTTGTTCCGCTCGAACTTTGCTTTTGCCATCAGCTCTCTCCGTCTGACTTTCCCCGCCTGTCCTCGACCGGATCAGGCGTATTTCGATTGAATTTCCTGCGCGACCTGGCTCGGCACTTGCGCATAGTGGTCGAACTGCATCGTGTACTGCGCCCGCCCCTGGCTCATGGAGCGTAGCGTGTTCACGTACCCGAACATGTTGGCGAGCGGGACCATGGCGTTGATGACGGTGGCGTTGCCCCGCATCTCAGTTCCCTGCACCTGCCCGCGCCGCGAGTTGAGGTCGCCGATCACCGAGCCGGCATAGTCGTCGGGCGTCACCACCTCGACCTTCATGATCGGCTCGAGCAGCACCGGCCGCGCCTTCTGCACACCCTCGCGGAAAGCGGCGCGCCCGGCGATCTCGAAGGCGAGCACCGAGGAGTCCACCTCATGGTGCTTGCCGTCGCGCAGAACCGCCTTGATGTCGACCATCGGGAAGCCGGCAATGACGCCGCCGTTCAGCGCGCCCTTGATGCCCTTCTCGACCCCGGGGATGTATTCACGCGGGACGTTGCCGCCGACGACCTCGTTCTCGAACTGGAACCCGGTGCCGGCGGGAAGCGGCTCGAAGCGCATGATCACGCGCGCAAACTGGCCCGTGCCGCCGGTCTGCTTCTTGTGGGTGTAGTCGACATCGGAGGTCTGCGTGATCGTCTCGCGGTAGGCCACCTGCGGCTGGCCGACGGTCGCGTCGACCTTGAACTCGCGCTTCATGCGATCGACGATGATGTCGAGGTGAAGCTCGCCCATGCCGGCGATGATGGTCTGCCCGGACTCCTCGTCCGTCTTGACGCGGAAGGAAGGGTCCTCGGCCGCAAGGCGCTGCAGCGCCAGGCCCATCTTCTCCTGATCGGCCTTGGTGTTCGGCTCGATGGCGATCTCGATGACCGGATCAGGGAACTCCATGCGCTCCAGGATCACCGGCTTCTGCGCATCGCACAGCGTGTCGCCGGTCGTCGTGTCCTTGAGGCCGACCACCGCGACGATGTCGCCGGCATAGGCCTCCTTGATCTCTTCGCGGTTGTTGGCGTGCATGAGCAGCATTCGCCCGATGCGCTCGCGCTTCTCCTTCACCGTGTTCATCAGCGCGGAGCCGGACTGCAGCACGCCGGAATAGATGCGGCAGAAGGTCAGCGTACCGACGAAGGGATCGTTCATGACCTTGAAGGCGAGCATTGCGAGCGGCTCGCCGTCGCTCGACTTCCGCTCTATCTCGGCGTTCGATTTCGGATCGATGCCCTTGATGGCGGGAACTTCAACGGGGCTCGGGAGGAAATCGATCACCGCGTCGAGGAGCGGCTGTACGCCTTTGTTCTTGAATGCCGAGCCGCAGAGGATGGGAAAGAACTTTACGCTTACGGTGCCTTTACGGATGAGCTTTCGCAGCGTGCCCGCATCTGGCTGATTGCCTTCGAGGTAGGCGGCCATGGCGTCGTCGTCGAGCTCGACCGCGGCCTCGACCATCTTCTCGCGCCACGCCTCGGCCTGCTCTTTCAGGTCGGCCGGAATCTCCACGACGTCCCACTCGGCGCCGAGCGTCTCGTCGCGCCATACGACCGCCTTCATCTCGACGAGATCGACGACGCCCTTGAAGGCCGTCTCCGAGCCGATCGGAAGCTGGACGACGACGGGAACCGCGCCGAGGCGATCCTCGATCATCTCCACACAGCGGAAGAAATCGGCGCCGGTCTTGTCCATCTTGTTGACGAAGACCATGCGCGGGACTTTGTACTTGTCGGCCTGCCGCCAGACGGTCTCCGTCTGCGGCTCCACGCCGGCATTCGCGTCGAGCAGCGCGATGGCGCCGTCGAGCACGCGTAGCGAGCGCTCCACCTCGATGGTGAAGTCCACATGGCCGGGCGTGTCGATGATGTTGAAGCGGCGCTTCTTGCCGTCGCGCCCTTCCCAGAAGGTGGTCGTCGCGGCAGACGTGATGGTGATGCCGCGCTCCTGCTCCTGCTCCATCCAGTCCATGGTGGCGGCGCCCTCATGGACCTCGCCCATCTTGTGGCTCTTGCCGGTGTAGAAAAGGACCCGCTCGGTGGTCGTCGTCTTGCCGGCATCGATGTGGGCCATGATGCCGAAGTTGCGGTAGTCCTCGATTTTGTAGTCGCGCGCCATCGCCTTAGTCCCGTCTCACCAGCGGTAGTGCGAGAAGGCGCGGTTCGCTTCCGCCATGCGGTGCGT
>Ga0315553_10000427_pt1 | contig 37867 bp, 30 predicted proteins | sample SalMarSW160140MG_FD_203099 | JGI IMG/M metagenome (GOLD analysis project Ga0315553, IMG submission 203099) | Salt marsh sediment microbial communities from the Plum Island Ecosystem LTER, Massachusetts, United States - Salt Marsh Sediment SW1601-40 ... | reverse complement strand
CCTGAAAAACAGCAGTGCCTACTTCTTCCGTATAGCAAATGAAAGTAATGTTTATCATTATCATATCAGGTACTCATATACCGGGAACAGGTTTAAAGATGATATCAATGAAACCGGCTTCATCAGGGATGATGACATGAAGGAACTGGATAGTGATATAACCTACCGGTGGTGGTTTAAGAACGAGATTTTCAAATACCTAAGCCTGGGGACATACAACAATATTTTCTGGAGTACAACAGGTGAATTAAGAAGCTGGTATATTACAGAGAAATCCCGTCTATATCTTCAAAACAGGTTGAGTTTCGATTTCTCTTATAACAATGAATTTAAGCTTTACGATAAAGAATATTTTAACCATAAGTATGCTGCTGAAGTTGGATATAATACCGACGAATGGTCATCGGCATTTATAAATTATTCCTGGGGCAGGAACTATGATCGTGATTTTCATTTAATTACAGGAGGTGCAAAAATAAGACCGGTTAAACGGTTATCAGTCAGTTACAGTTTCAACAAGCTGAAGTTTTCACCGGATCCTGATCAAAATTCAACATTCATCAATATCTTAACCCTTGATTATAATTTTGCCAGGGATATATGGATACGACTGCTTGTACAAAATAATACCCGTGAAGAGAGGTTCTACTACTATGGATTATTTGGGTGGCGATTCAAGCCTCCATTTGGAGCAGTTTATTTGATCTATACCTCTGATAAATATTGTTTGCCTATAACTGAAAGGGAACAACAGAAGAGTGATATCCTTTTTTTAAAGCTTTCCTACAATTTTGGGATTCCTTCCGGAAGAAGGTCAAAGGTTAAAAATTAAAACACAGCCCCAGTGTTACGTGCAGCGCTTTCATCGGAAGGTCAAATTCAACGACCTTTTCCTTTTCGGGAATCAAGAGGTGCTCGGTTTTTATTTTCATTGCTGGTTTGCTTGAGAAGTAATCTGCTGCAATGCGGATACCCGTAGCACCCCTCATTCCGAATCGGATGCCTGCACCGAGAACATAGCCAAAATGGATCAGTTGGGATGATTGGGACGTGAAGATTTCATCTTCGGTCCATGTGATCTCCACTTTTCTCTCGGGGGGAGTTAAAAAACTAATTCCAGCCAACGCCCTCAAATCCAGGTGAATAACAGCCAGGGGAATGGAAATGTTGGGTCCCACCATGAGGTTTATGTATGTCCATTTTCCCATGCTAATGTTGAATTCGGCATCTTCCGGAGCAGGGAAATCGATCTGGCTGTACTGCTCACCCAGGTCGGTTAACAGGGTTTCTTTCAGTGCATCTTCATCGGCATAATTGGAGCCGAATGAAAAGGTGGCGCCAATACCGATATAGGGGGCAACCACATAGGATGCATCAAAATTCAGGACGAAATTTGTCCCGGCATAACCGCTGCTGAACGCATCGTCTCCGGATGCATAGTCCCCGAAGGGGAACGATGCACCCATAGAGAGGCCCAGAAAGCTGTCCTGTGCGTAAAGTGCAGGAAATAAAACCAATATGGTCAGAATGACAAGTAGTTTCTTCATCAGAATCCTTACATTAGTAACACAATGCTACTGAACTAATCCATCGAACCGATCATTTTTGAAGGATCAACCCACTCATTGAATTGTTCATCTGTAACGAGTCCCAGTTCCAGGGCTGCTTCGCGAAGTGTCTTTCCTTCGCTGTGTGCTTTTTTTGCTATTTTGGCTGCATTCTCATAGCCAATGTGTGTATTCAATGCCGTAACCAGCATCAAGGAATTCTCCAGGTTTGTTTTAATGTTTTGCAGGTTTGGTTCTATACCAACGACACAGTTGTCATTGAAAGAGACACAGGCATCCCCGATCAGTCGGGATGATTGCAACAGGTTATAGATCATGACCGGTTTAAAAACATTCAACTGGTAGTGTCCCTGCATGCCTCCAACGGCAATAGCCATATCGTTTCCGATGACCTGGGCACACACCATGGTCAGTGCTTCGCATTGGGTTGGATTGACTTTCCCGGGCATAATGGAAGAACCGGGTTCATTGGCTGGCAGGTTTAATTCACCAATTCCACATCTGGGTCCGGATCCCAGCATACGGATGTCATTGGCAATTTTCATCAGGCTGACAGCCAACGTTTTCAACGCTCCTGAACTTTCCACGATTGCATCGTGAGCGGCCAGTGATTCAAATTTATTTGGTGCAGTGATGAATGGATAGCCTGTCAGCTCTGAAATCTTTTTTGCCACGAGCACATCATATCCTTTGGGTGTATTCAATCCTGTACCAACAGCTGTTCCCCCAAGAGCCAATTCACTTAAATGAGCCAGGCTGTTTTTCAATGCTGCAATGCCATGTTCAACCTGGGAGAGGTATCCGGAAAACTCCTGCCCCAGGGTTAACGGAGTGGCATCCATCAGGTGGGTACGTCCCGTTTTCACGATGGTTTTAAATGCCTTGACTTTCTCTTCCAGGGTTTTCCTGAGTTTTTCCACACCTGGGAACGTAATTTCCATAAACATCTTATAGGCTGCGATATGCATTGCAGTGGGAAAGGTATCATTGGACGATTGTGATTTATTCACATCATCGTTTGGATGAATCAACCGGATTCCTTCACCAAGTCTCCCTCCTTTTATTACATGAGCCCGATTGGCGATAACTTCATTCATATTCATATTAGATTGTGTGCCTGAACCGGTTTGCCAGACCACCAGGGGGAACTGGTCATCCAGTTTGCCTTCGAGAATTTCGTCACATACTGTTGCAATAAGTTCACTTTTTTCTTTTGGTAATACACCCAATTCAGTATTGGCCAGAGCAGCGGCTTTTTTCAAGATGGCAAATGCCTGTATGATCTCAATCGGCATTGTCCCTCTACCAATTTTAAAATTGTCTTTTGAACGTTGTGTCTGAGCACCCCAGTACTTATCAGCAGGTACCTCAACCTGCCCCATGGTGTCTTTTTCGATTCGGATTTTCATGATGCTTTATTTAAGTGATTTAGTTTTTATGCTTGTTTCGGAAAACAGATCTCTCATGGCATACAACCAGGACAGAAAAATAAGCGACCTGTTTTGAGGAATTAAATTTACAACAATTGATTTATATTTTCCGGTGGTTGAGCAATAACCGCCTTATGTTTTTCAACAACTATCGGACGTTGTATTAATTTTGGATTTTCGACAAGGATTTTAATCCACTCTTCATCGGTAAAATTGCATCCTTTCAGGTTTTTCCTGTAATATTCTTCCTGTGTACGGACAATCTCGATGGGTTTTTTTCCCAGTTTCATCACTATTTCCTGCAATTCGTTTTCAGAAATGGGATTTTTGATATAATCGATTACCTGGGCTTCAAGCCCTTTATCCCGAATGAATTGAAGTCCCTCCCGGCTTTTTTTGCACCGTGGATTATGATAAATTCTCATCATGGTTATGTATTAATCGACATTCTTTATACGTTTCGAACCGACAATCAGTTCACACCATATGACATCAGGTACTCTTTGATGAACGGGTTCAGGTCACCATCGAGAACAGCCTGAACGTTTGAGGTTTCATGCGATGTTCTAAGATCTTTTACCATTTTATATGGATGCAGAACATAGCTACGGATTTGAGATCCCCATTCGATTTTTTTCTTTTCTCCTTCAATTTTCGCCTTTTCTTCCTGCATTTTTCTCAATTCCAGTTCATAAAGATGAGCTTTCAGGATTCGTATGGCATTTTCTTTATTTCTCAATTGAGAGCGTGTTTCCTGGTTTTCTATGACGATACCTGTGGGTTGATGTCTCAATCTGACTGCCGTTTCGACTTTGTTTACATTTTGTCCGCCTGCCCCGCTCGAGCGGAAGGTCTCCCAGCTAATTTCCGATGGATTGATTTCGATTTCAATATTTTCATCAACAACCGGTGCAACAAACACGGAAGCGAAGGTTGTATGTCTTCTGTTCCCTGCATCAAAAGGGGATAACCTGACAAGCCGGTGTACTCCGTTTTCACTTTTCAGGTACCCGTAAGCAAAATCACCGGTAAACTCCAGTGTAACGGTTTTTATTCCGGCTTCATCGCCAGGCAGAAGATCAATTGTTTTAACCTGATAATTATTTCTTTCACCCCAGCGGATATACATGCGCATCAGCATTTCAACCCAATCGAGGCTCTCCGTACCACCTGCTCCGGAATTGATTTTCAGAATGGCACCCAGGTGATCTTCCGGTTTGCCCAGCATGTTTTTGAGTTCCAGGTTTTCAATCAGGGAGAGGGTGATATTGTACTGTTTTTCAACTTCCTCTTCACTGGATTCTCCCTCTTTCAGAAATTCAAAAAAAACAGTCAGGTCATCGTAATTGATTTTCACATCTTCAAAGGCGGAAGTCCAGGTTTTCAGGCTGGCAATCTGCCTGAGTTTTTCTTCTGCTTCTTTCGGATCATTCCAGAATCCTGAATCCTGTGTTTTCTCTTCCTTTTCCTTTATTACCTTAATTTTCTCCTCGATGTCAAAGGTGCCTCCTTAGCGCATCCAGGCGCCGCGAAAGATCCTTTATTTGTTCACTTGTAATCATAATTTGTAGTATAAGGATGTGTGCGTTTTGCAAAATTAGGAATAATTATCCAGACGAAGACAAGGGTTTACTCAAGTTGCATTTACTCTCTGAGGCACTCCTCAATCATGCTGTAGATAAATTCGCTTTCAAATCCTTTGCTTTGAGCGAACCGGAATAATTTTCCTTTCAGGTCAAACTGATTTTTTGCCTTTAATCCTCTCCGTTTTTTCCTTAACTCATTCCGGAGGATAGCGATGTATTCATCGATATCAATTTTCTCAAGGGCTGTTTCTATCTGAATAGAAGATATGTTCTTTTGCCTGAGAGCATATTCAATTTTCTTTTTACCCCATTTGTTTATTCTGAGTTTATCGGCCACAAAGAAGGCACAATATCGTGAATGGTCAATGAATTTCTCTTTTTCTAACTGAGAAATTATTTTTCCGGATGTTTCTTCACTGATACCCCATCGTTCCAGTTTTTTAAGGATATCGTGTGTACATTGTTCCTTCTGACTGCATATTGACCTGGCCTTTTCCAGGGCTTTTTTTGCTTGGATAGTATTCATAGCCATTCTATACAGCATTTAGAAACCGGGCCCTGATCATCCGTTCTTTACCGTTTAGGTCTCGCTTCAATTCAATATTTTTGAAATGATATTGTTTCAGCAGATCGGTCATTGCATTGCCCATCCGTTCATTGATTTCAAAATAAATTAGTCCAATTCCGGGTATGAGTTTTGTTCTGGCGATGGTTAAAATTGCACGGTAAAAGATCAGGGGATCATTATCCGGTACAAACAATGCTTCATGCGGTTCATATGCTAAAACATTTTGTCTCATTTCTCTCTTTTCACTATCAAGGATATAAGGAGGATTGCTCACAATGATATCCACCATGGGAAGATTATCTGGTCTGTGTGATAAGATGAGATCGTGTTGAATAAAGGATATGTTCTGTTTGTTTAGCCTGGCATTTCTTTTTGCAGTTGCAAGTGAAAGCTTACACCTGTCCGTTGCAAACAGTATAGCGGACTCCAGATTTTTTGCCAGCGCAATAGCTATACAACCTGAACCTGTACCGATATCCATGATGGATACTTTCTCCCCAGCAGTTTCCTCTATAACCCAATGGACCAATTCTTCCGTCTCGGGTCTGGGTATCAACACACCGGGAGTTACCCGGATCTTGCAACCATAAAAATCACTGCTACCCAAAATATATTGAATTGGTTTTTCTTTTTTCAAATCAGAAACTATATCTTTAATTTTACCAGTGAGGGATGCATCAAGAGATTGGTGCCAATTGATCAACAGTTCAGATCTTGAAATGGATAATAGTTCTTCCAGCATGAGATAAACCATACTGTGGATCTCTTCTACTGGATATTTACCTGACAATTGATCGGTTGAATATCCAAGGCATTCCTTAACATTACTGATGACTTTGGACATATGATCAAAGGTAAAAAATATTCTGATTACTACTCTTTTTAAAGAAAATGGAAGGGAAAAGAGATCATGCGTATATGTTGCGTTGTCTTGAATTGGCAGCACTTGGGAAAGGGTACACTTATCCCAATCCTCTTGTGGGATCGGTCATTACCGATCACCATGAAATTATCGGGGAGGGATATCACCGCGAATATGGGAAAGCGCATGCCGAAGTGAATGCCATTGCATCCGTGGAACAGAGAGCCCTTTTAGCACATTCCACCCTCTATGTGAATCTTGAACCGTGTTGTCATGTTGGGAAAACACCTCCCTGTACCGATTTGATAATTAGTTCAGGAATTCCACGAATCGTTATTGGTTCGGAAGATCCCAATCCGGCTATTTCCGGAAAAGGGATCGAAGCATTGAAAAATGCCGGGTGTGATGTAACGGTTGGAATGCTGGAGAGAGAGAATCGAGCATTGAATCGAAGTTTTTTCACCCATTTTGAAAAGAAAAGACCTTTCGTGATCTTAAAATGGGCAGAGAGTAATGATGGATTTCTTGACAACATCAGGACACCGGATACACCGGTAGGACCGAACTGGATCACCAGCGAATTAGGACAGACCCTGGTTCATAAGTGGAGGGCAACCGAGCAAGCCATTATGGTAGGGGGACATACAGCACTGCTTGATAATCCTGCACTGACCGTTCGGTTTTGGACGGGCCGGCAACCGTTACGAATTACCATTATACGACAGAAAAATTTGGTAAAGAATCTTCGACTGCTCGATCAACAAAATCCTACTCTAATTTATACTGATAAAAAAATACTGCCTGAGCCTGGTATTACCTACGTGAAGCTTGATTATCATAGAGAAATTATCCCTCAAATAATGAATGATTTATACAATAGGGAGATACAATCACTGATAGTGGAAGGCGGAAAGGAATTGCTGGAAAGTTTTATCTATTCAGGATTGTGGGATGAGGCGTTTGTTTTCACGGGGACGCAAAGGTTCTTTGATGGTCTCAAAGCACCAGCACTTGATTGTCAACCCGATCTTCGGACCCAGTTTGACCGCTGTGAGTTGAAACATTACCGGAATAATGGCATTTCAACCAACAAAAAACAGGATTGATTTGGCAACATTCACCCGATATTAACGTATAAATACAACTGGACGATTTGAGAATTTGTTATCGTTTCATTATTTTTGAAAAAATATGCATATAATTAAAATCCAATAAAGATGTGTAAGAGAAGAATGTCCATGCTGGTACTTTTGGGATTGACCATCTTATCTACCACTGTAATGGCTCAAAATCCCAGAAAGTTTTTTAAAACCGGTGAAGATTTCATGGTAACAGGAAATTATGAAGATGCGGTGGATCAGTTCTCAAAAGCGATTGAACTGGATCCCGATCACACCAATGCCTATCTTGCACGAGCTGAGGCATTTGAGAAACTTGGTAAACTTCAGGATGCCTATGATGATTACAACAGGGCATACGTTTTCTTGCCAAAGGAAGAAGAGGTTGCCTATAATTTAGGCAAACTTAGCAACGAGTTGGGGGAATACGAGAGGGCAATGGTATTCCTGAACCAGGCAACTAATCTGTCCAGAAAGTTTTTACCAGCCTATCAGGAGAAGGTGAAATCTTTGATCGAATTGGAAGATTATCAATGCGCAATTAAAGTATGCGATACAACCCTGTCGCTGGGAAATAATGCCCTCAATTATTATTATCATGGGGTTGTTTCAGAGTTATTGAACAAACCGGAAATTGCAGAAATGGATTATGAAAAATCGGTTGCTAAAGACCGGGGATTCATTGACGGCATTCTTGCATTGGCACGGATCAGACTCGAATTGGGGAAACTGGACCTTGCCATGAGTCATTGTGAAAATGTTCTGCGGCTTGACAACAGGAACACCGAAGCGTATATGATACGCAGTAAGATTCACGTCGAAAACCTGGACTACCCAAGTGCTATAAACGATCTGTCTAAAAATATTCTGATAGAACCGGATAATCCAGAAATGTATTTTCAGAGGGGAATCTATTACCAGGAGTTTAATCAACATACCAATGCCATCAGTGATTTTTCGAAGGTAATCACGATGAATCAGAAGGATCCTGAAGCCTATTTTAGAAGGGCCAGATCCTATGAGGAAATCCTTAATTATGCAGCTGCTGTAAAGGACTATGAAACCATTGCCTCCCTCTCCGAATTTGATATGCAGGCAAGGAAGTTATTAAAAGAAGCCAATGAGCGGTTATATGAATTAAACCGGGAAAGCGATAAACCGGAAATTGCGATTGAAACGCCTGCTACCATTGATGACCAATTTATCAATGTTGCTAAAAACGAGAAAGAGCTTTTGCTCAAGGGTTTTGTGACTGATCAAAGCAATCTTGAATTTTTGCGCATCAATGGCAAAGAAGTTACTTTTGAGAGAAAGGGGGGCGGTTTTGAATTCCTGGCGAATGTGGAAGTGGGAGGGTTTGATACCCTCCTGGTAGAAGCCAGTGATATTTACCACAATCAACAGGACATGGCCTATGCCATTAAATGGACCGAAACAGATCCTCCGCTTATAAGAATATTGGCTCCCTATGCATCCGATGTTGGAGAGGTTTATCTTGACAGCAATGATCCAAGCCTCTATATCGAAGGTAAAATAGAGGATGAGAACACCATCCGTTCCATTTTTGTGGAGGGTGTAACAGCCAGTTACCGACTCGATGAAAATAACCCATCGTTTTCCGCAACCATTAATATCATGAATAAAAATAAATTTACTGTTGTTGCGGAAGATATTTACGGGAACAAGGTGGAACAGGAATTCAAGCTGAACCGCGAAGGGGCAGTTCTGACTGAAACAAATCCAATGGGAAAAACATGGGTTGTTTTTATTGAAAACTCAAATTACGAATCGTTTGCCAGTCTGGATGGACCAACCAAGGACGTTAGCTTGATGAAAGCGGCACTGGCGAACTACCAGATCCATAATATCATCCATAAAAAGGACATGAGTAAAGACCAGATGGAAAAATTTTTCTCCATTGAACTACGGGATCTGGTGCGTAGTAACCGGGTGAACTCATTACTGGTGTGGTATGCCGGACACGGTAAATACATTAATGAAGTGGGATATTGGATCCCTGTTGATGCACAGCGGGATGATGAATTTACCTATTTCGCCATCAATTCCCTGAAGGCAGGAATGCAATCCTATTCAAATTTTATTACCCATAACCTTGTGGTTACCGATGCATGTGAGTCCGGTCCAACATTTTATCAGGCAATGAGATCAACCAATGAGGAAAAAAGTTGCGATGACTGGCAAGCCACGCGATTGAAATCTTCACAGGTCTTCTCCTCGGCCGGATACGAACTTGCTGTAGACAACTCCCAGTTTACCAGAACATTTGCAAATGCTTTGGTGAATAATCCAAACGCCTGTATACCCATTGAGAATATTGTTACTACCGTTTCTAAAGCAGTGGAGAGGAATAACCAGCAAAAGCCGAAGTTTGGTAAAATTGTGGGATTTGAAGATGAAAATGGAACCTTTTTCTTTATAGCAAAGGAATAAATAACCTTGTATAATGACGAATCGATCTCTTCGCCTTAAAAGAATTATTCGCTTCACCTGGCGAATAATTTTTTTTTATGGATACCTGTTTCTAACGCTTCCGGTAACATCACAATCGTTTTATTTTGATAACTATGGGGTTCAGGAAGGATTGAGCTCTTCAAAAGTCTATTCCATTCTCCAGGATAAAAGGGATTATATCTGGTTGGGAACCGAAAGCGGTGTATCCCGGTTTAATGGATTTGAGTTTGAGAACTTCTCCTCCGGGAATGGAATGGCCGATAATGGTGTCTTTTCACTGTTGGAAGATACAAATGGCGATCTCTGGTTCGGTCACCTTGATGGGGGCGTGACCTTTTACGACGGGAATAATTTCAGGATCTTACGCTTTGATACCATTGAAATAAAAGGGGATGTAACCTCCATTACCGAATCTGAGGAAGGAACGATCTGGCTTACCACCTCTGGCTCGGGAGCACTCCGGATTACCCGGAATAAGGATAAAGAACAAACCATGAAGGTTGACCATTTTGCAGGACGAGAAGGATTGAGTGATATTGTTTTCGGGACCTGCGTCAGTCAAGATTCCGGATTATTCTGCCTGACTGATATTGGCGTTAAACGATTTGATCCAGTGGAGAATAAATTCAAATCACTCCTGCTTGAAGGATTGACCAGGTATTGGATTAAAACAACCATGTTTGAAGATAGCCGGGGGAACTGGTGGTTCGGAACCTACAATGGCGGTTTGTATAGATATGACAAGCAAGTAGATTCCATTCAAATATATGATAAACGAGATGGTCTTGCTAAAAACTGGGTTACCTATGTAACCGAAGATAGTCATGGGAATATATGGGTTGGCACTTTTGGTGGTGGAATCACAGTCATTCATGACTCCGATATTAAAACCTATAATACAGAAAATGGTTTGCCCGATGATTTTGTCAAATACATTATTGAAGACAAAGAAGGGAATATGTTGATTGGAAGCCAGGATAGGGGATTAAGCATATTCAAAGGAGAACAGTTTATCACATACACTTCGTCGGATGGAATGGGTGATGAAAGTGTATGGGCTATCCATCAGGATCAAAAGGGCAATTTCTGGTTTGGAACAAATCAGGGAGTATCCCTGCTGAACCCCAGCCGGTCTAAGGGCAAAAACTTCACCTACTTTAATCATGAAAACAAATCGATTGGTGATAAAATACGATTTATTAAGGAAGACTTGAATGGGACCATTTGGATCGGTACTGATGGTGATGGTATCTTCCAATATATCCCTGCCTCCGGTGAGTTTATGTATGATTCCTATCTGAACAGGAACCTTTACAGGCTTACAGAACAACATGTTAAAGCCCTGGAGGTAGATCATGAAAATCATTTATGGATAGGAACATTCTATGGCCTTGGATTTTGGGATATCGACCAGAAAGATGGCAGAATGTATACTCAGATTGATGGACTAGCCGGGAATAACATTAAATCACTTTACTGTGATTCACAAGGATCACTCTGGATTGGATCAGATCAGAAAAAAGGATTGACAAAATATAACCCGGAGAATGGTCAGTTCGAAATAATAAACCTGGGAGTTGAAATCATACCGGTATCGATTATCGAGGACATGGATGGCAAAATCTGGATTGGAACCAGCTCGGGTCTTTATATGTACGATAACGATTCCATATCCCTTTATATCACACAATCGGATGGTTTGCTTTCAAATAACATCACCGTGGTGAATGTTGATCATGATAATAGTATCTATATCGGGACGAACAAGGGATTAAACAAATACATCCAGGCAGAACAGAAAATGTTCACCTATACCAGGAGAAACGGTTACGTTGGTATAGAAACAAAAGATCATGCTACTTATCGGGATAAAGATGGGAATATGTGGTTCGGAACTGCAGATGGAGTAACCCGGTACTATCCAGAACGGCAGCAAAGGAAAGAACTTGAACCCCTTACTCACATCAAGGGAATGCAGGTTAATTATGAAAGCCGTGAAATGATACCAAACATGAAACTTAACCATACCGAGAAGTCAATCGTGTTTGATTACTACAGTATCTGTATGACAAATCCTGATGCGGTAAAATACCAGGTTAGATTGGTGGGAGCAGAGGATGAGTGGAGACCCGTTACCAGACAAACCAGAGCAATCTATTCGGCACTGTCACCAAACCGATATACATTCCAGGTGAAAGCTGAGAATAATGCAGGTGTCTGGAATACAGAACCCATCAGTTATCATTTTAGCATAACACCTCCATTCTATGCAACCTGGTGGTTTATCATGAGCTGTGTAATCATTGTCTTTTTAGGGGTCTTTGCCTACATAAAGGTCCGGGAAAGAAACCTGATACGCGAGAATAAAATACTGGAAGAAAAGGTTGCCGTCAGAACGGCTGAGGTGGTACAGAAGAGTAAGGAGCTGGAGGAGAAGAATAAAGACATAACCGATAGTATCAAGTATGCTAAAAGAATCCAGAATGCCATCTTACCTCCTGAGAATTCCTTTGCAGAAACGTTTATCCTCTTTAAACCAAAAGACATTGTGAGTGGTGATTTTTACTGGCTGGCGATGACAGAGACAAAGCAGGTAATGGCTGCTGTTGACTGTACGGGGCATGGGGTTCCCGGGGCTTTTATGTCTATTATCGGGCACAATTCCCTGAACAAGATCGTAAAAGAGTATGGCTTCCTTCGTCCGGCTGATATCCTGGATCAGTTGAATGACGAAGTGGCGAGTACCCTGCAACAGCAAACCGAGGAGGATGAGGTCAAGGATGGAATGGATATTGCTCTGATGGTATTTGATTTTACGACAAAGGAGTTGGAATTTGCCGGAGCCTATAATCCTCTTTATATGATACGGGATGGAGAATTAAAGGAGATCAAGGGAGACCGTTTTTCCATCGGCCGTACTTCTACTAAGGTGGGCCAGAAATTTACCAATCACAAAATTAAACTGAAGCCGGGTGATACCACCTATATATTTTCTGATGGGTATGCCGATCAATTTGGTGGGGAAGGCGGTAAAAAACTAAAAGCGAGGGCTGTAAAAAACATACTCAAAGAGATTCAGGATCTGTCCATGCAGGAGCAGAAGAAACATCTCGATAACGCCATTGAGGAGTGGAAGGGTGATCATCCTCAGGTCGATGATATTCTGTTTATTGGAACCCGGGTTCAATAGTCCCCTTTGCTTTTTTGTAAAATACAGGAGATAATCGTTCCACCGGAAAACCCTGACGGGTTAATTGTGCAGTTGATAATTTTTCTTTTGGGAAACTAAATCAAATCAATACCTGAAGCTTGGCTTCCAGATTACTTTTTGGAACTGCTCCCACCTGTTTATCTGCAATTTCACCATTTTTAAAAAACAGAACGGTGGGAATGTTCCGGATGCCAAATTTTGCTGACACCCCGGGGTTGCTATCGACATCCAGCTTGGTAAAAAGCGCTTTTCCATCATATTCCTGAGAGAGCTCACTTATAATCGGGCCGACCATCCTGCAAGGCCCACACCATTCGGCCCAGAAATCAACGATAACAGGCTTATCTGACTTCAATACGATTTCATCAAAATTGGCATCGGTAACTTCTATTGTCATGCGTCGAAAATTTTATATTATTCAATCTAAATCTATAACAGGCACTTTGATTGGTACCTTAAATTTGGCGCAAATATAGTTAATTAACTGTAAATTCAATGTCCGGATTTTCTTCAAGGAATTGTATGAACTGATCGGAGAGGTTTATTTTCCGGTTTCTGGAAAACATGCCAATACTTATTTTATCATCGGGATTAAATACATAAACCTTTAGTTTAACATGACCTTTACCGGAACCCGATAGGGTATCGATTGTATCAATGAATTCAGGTGTAATAATCCGCAACGGGATTTTTATGGAAACGGTATGAATGAGTTCATCCCTTATTTCTGAAAGAAGATTAATTTGTTTGATTTTAAACTCCAGTTCATTATCCCGGAACGGATTAGGGAGAACTTTTCCCTTTACAAGGAGGGAATATCCGGGGGCAAAATACTTGCTAAAATTGATAAAATCAGTGTTAAACAGGGCAAGACGTAAGGAGTCTGTATAATCCTGTATGTTCATTGTTCCATAGGGTCTGCCATTCTTGGTTGTTCCGGTTTTCACCTCGGTAACAATACCGGCAACAGTCAACTCCTTACCGTTTAATTCATTGATATTCTGGAAATCAGCTAATGAAGCACTACAAAAGTTTTGAATCTCCATGGCAAAGTCATCCAATGGATGGGCTGAAAGGAAGATTCCGATGGTCTCTTTTTCTTTTTTCAGGCGTTCCAGTTTTGGCCACTCTTCACCCTGAGGTATTTCTGGTTTTGTAAGGTCAAAACCACCCGAATCTCCAAAAAGGGATTGCTGGGAGGTGCTTTGTTCAAACTGGACCTTATTCCCATACCGTACCAGGTTTTCAATAAACGTCAACCCTTTTTTATCGGTTAAAAAGAACTGTCCGCGTTGTGGTTCGCTGAAACTGTCAAAAGCACCGGCCATAGCAAGTGCTTCCATGCTTTTTTTATTGACTGTTGAAAGGTTGATTCGTTCGACGAAGTGGAAGATACCCCTGTATGGGCCATTCTTTTTTCTCTCCATCATGATGTGCTCGGCTGCATTCTCCCCGACGCCTTTGATTGCTCCCAGACCAAAGCGGATATCGCCTTCCTTATTTACTGTAAACTTGATATTGCTTTCGTCAACATCAGGACTCAGAACGGAAATTCCCATTCGTTTTGTTTCGTCAATGAAGGTGGTGATCTTTTTCAGATCACTGATATTCCTGCTTAAAACGGCTGCCATAAACTCAGCAGGATAGTGTGCTTTGAGATAGGCAGTCTGGTAAGATAAGTAGGCATAACAGGTTGAATGTGATTTATTGAAGGCATATTGTGCAAAGGCTTCCCAATCCTGCCAGATTTTTTCCACAATACGAATTTCATAGCCATTCTTCAGACACCCCTCCATGAATTTTTCCTTCATTTCATCCATTACCCGTTTCTGTTTCTTCCCCATGGCTTTTCTGAGTGAATCCGCTTCACCTCTGGTAAACCCTGCCATGGCCTGAGATAGTTGCATAACCTGTTCCTGATAGACCGTTATTCCATATGTATCTTCCAGGTATTGATTCATGACGGGCAACTCATAATCTATTTTCTCCTTGCCGTGTTTGCGGTTAATGAAGGAGGGTATATGCTCCATTGGGCCCGGCCGGTAGAGTGCATTCATGGCAATCAGATCTTCAAACCGGTTGGGTTTTAACTCTTTGAGGTATTTTTTCATCCCGTGGGATTCAAACTGAAAGAGTCCGGTTGTTTCACCCCTGCTATAGAGCTCATACGTTTTGGCATCATTCAGTGGTATGCTGTTGATATCCAACTCAATCTTCTTTGAATCACGGATATTATCAACAGCATCTTTAATGATGGAAAGGGTTTTCAGTCCCAGAAAGTCCATCTTAAGCATCCCGATATCTTCGACATGATTCCCATCATACTGTGTAACAAAGAGGTCGGAATCTTTGGATGTACATATCGGTATATGTTCTATCAGGTCATCCCGGCTAATGATCACTCCACATGCATGTATCCCGGTATGGCGAACTGAACCTTCAAGGGTTTCAGCGTATTTCAAGGTGTCGGCAACCAGTTTGCTCCCGGATTTCTTTGCATCCTGGAGGTCTCTAACTTCTCTGTATGCCTGAGAAAGAGTAATTCCTGGTCTTTCCGGAACTAATTTTGCCAGACGATCTGCCTCCGGAAGGGGAAGTTTCTGAACACGGGCTACATCCCGTATGGCCATTTTTGCAGCCATGGTACCGAAAGTAATGATATGAGCAACCCGGTTCATTCCATATTTTTTTACCACGTATTTCAACACCTGTTCCCGTCCATCTTCATCAAAATCAATATCAATATCAGGCATTGATATCCTGTCCGGATTGAGAAAACGCTCGAACAGAAGGTTGTACTTTAACGGATCAATATCCGTTATCTGTGTACAATAGGCAACTACAGAACCGGCTGCTGAGCCACGGCCGGGTCCGACGGAGACGTTCATATTCCTTGCCTCATTCAGAAAATCCTGTACAATGAGGAAATACCCGGGATACCCCATTTTTTTTATTACCGACAGTTCAAACTCAATTCTTTCTTTCAGGGAATCTGATATTTCACCATACCTGAATTTTGCTCCTTCATAGGTCAGGTGTCTCAGGTACTCATCTTCATCCTTAAATCCCTCAGGAAGAGGGAAGTCCGGCATGATAAGTTCCTGGTTTAACTTGTAATTCTCAATTTTATCCGCAAGTTTTTGGGTGTTTTCCAGGGCTTCAGGGATATCTGCAAAAAGAAGGTTCATCTCCTCCCGGGTCTTAAAAAATTCCTGTTTGGTATACCGCAGGCGTGACGGATCATCAAGATCGGAGGCTGTGTTCAGGCAAATTAACCGGTCATGTGCCTCCGCATCTTCCTCATTGATGAAGTGCACATCATTCGTAGCGATTACAGGTATGTCAAGTTCCCTGGAAAGTTTTACCAATACCTGATTAACCTGTTCCTGGCGTTCGTATACATCCTTATCTGTCACCGGATCTCCCGTTTTGTGTCGCTGCAATTCCAGGTAAAAATCTTCGCCAAATAATTTTTTGTACTCCAGTGCAAGTTCTCTGGCTTTCTCCTCTCCTTCATTCATGATTGCCTGTGGAATCTCACCCCCAAGGCATGCAGATGAAACAATGATCCCATCATGATATTTCTGAAGAAGCTCTTTGTCGATACGGGGCTTGTAATAATGCCCGTCAATCCAGGCGTATGATACCAGCTTAACCAGGTTATGGTAACCGGTGCTGTTTTTTGCCAGCAGGAGGAGATGATCTCCACTCCGGTCTTCTTTTTCCGTTCGGTCAAACCGGCTGTTTTTTGCAACATACGCTTCACAACCAATGATGGGTTTGAGCCCGTTTCGTTTGGCAATATTATGAAATTCCTTAACCCCAAACATATTTCCATGATCCGTAATTGCCACTGCATTCATTCCATCCTCTTTGGCTTTATGGATCAATCCGGATATACTGGAAGCCCCATCCAGAATCGAGTATTGTGTGTGTACATGTAAATGGACAAACTCCTTCATGCTCTAACTGCCAAACAATAAGGCCATTAAGTAAAAAAATGTGACCGATAAACGTGGTATAAATTTAAGGAAATCGCAGGACATATGCAGATGTGTTGAAAACTATTGGAAAAGTTCGCAATCTGTCTGCTGAAAACAAAGCAATTCAGCACTTCTGCGAAAATCGAAGTAAAAATCTTTCTTATCGGGAAATAAGTTATATATTTGCACCCACAAAAATTTAACGTAGGATTAATTAGAAAGCGTAACCTATGCCTGTAAAGATCAGATTAACAAGACACGGGAGAAAAAGAAAACCGTATTATCACATTGTGATAGCTGATAGCAGGGCGCCACGGGATGGCAGATTCATAGAACGGTTAGGTATGTACGATCCAAATACAAATCCTGCCACTATTGAGCTTGATTTTGATAGAGCATTGGAATGGCTGCAAAAAGGCGCTCAACCTACAGAAACCTGTAGAGCTATTCTGTCATATAAAGGGGTGTTAATGAAAAAACACCTCCTTGAAGGGGTTAAGAAAAATGCTTTTTCCGAAGAAGAAGCCGAAAAGAGATTTGAAGCTTGGTTAAAAGAGAAAGAATCGAAAATCGAGGACAAGAGAGAGAAGATCAGAAAAGGAGTTGAAGCAGAACAGAAAAAACAGATGGAAGTCGAATCCAGGATCCGGGAGGAAAAAGCACAGGAAATAGCCAAAAAACATGCTGAATTGGAAGAGGAAGCCAAAGAAGCAGCTGCTGAGGAAAGCAAGGAAAAAGAAGAAACCAAAGAGGGGATACAATCTGCTGCTCCTGCTGAAGAGGTGAAAACGGACGTGAAGGAAGAAAAACCAGCTGAAGAGAAGGCAGAGGAGGAGAAAACCGAAGAGGAAGCCAAAGAAGCAGCTGTTGAGGAAAGCCAGGAAAAAGAAGAAACCAAAGAGGAGATACAATCTGCTGCTCCTGCTGAAGAGGCGAAAACGGACGTGAAGGAAGAAAAACCAGCTGAAGAGAAGGCAGAGGAGGAGAAAACCGAAGAGGAAGCTGCCAATCAGAAAAAGGAAACTGAAAAAGAGTAATACAATCCGCCGATCATGCCCGGGGAGAAATTCTATTTCCTTGGAACAATTCGTAAAACATATGGTGTTGATGGTGAAGTGGTGATTGATTTTAACAATAATCCCACCAAGGGCAGCATACATAAATTGAAATCCGTTTTCATCGAAATCGATGGACAACGGATTCCTTTTTTTATAGCGGGAATAAAGAAAATAAGTTCCGAATCAGCCATTGTTAAACTTGACCTGGTGGATAAGATGGATGATGCAAAATCGTTGATTCATCGCAACGTGTACACCAACCTTCCGGATTTTGCTGCCCGGAAAGCCGAAGAGATTGATCTTTCCGTTCTGGTTGGATTTACCCTAGTTGGAGTAAGGGAAGGGGAGATCGGTAAAATTGATGAGATCTTTATTTATCCAAAGAACAGTGTACTGAAAATCCTTCATAACGGGAAGGAAATTCTGATCCCGTTTGACGAGGAATTGATCGAATCGATCGATATGAACCGAAAACGGATCGATATGAATCTTCCTGAAGGACTGATTGCCCCGGGTTGGTAACTATATCTCATTGCGATGCAGCACAGAATGAAAAAACAGAGTCTTTAGAAAAAACTCTTCATAATGAAAGCAAAAAGTTTGTATGCACCATGGATGGTTCTGATGATTCTCTTTTCGGTTTCTTCTTGTTTTAGCATGAGCGGAGATGTGAAAAAGGAGAAACGGGATGTCGGAACATTTGAACAAATCGGTCTGGGTATTTCAGCTGATCTCTATCTTACACAGGGGACAATCACGGAAGTAATCATTGAAGGGCCGGAGAATGTATTGGAGAAGATCGAGGCGGAGGTTAAAAATGGAAATTTAACCATACGGTATGATACGCGGAAGTTTTCGAATTATCCGCGCGTTACGATTTATATTACCGCTCCGGTTATTACAGGTTTAAGCGTCTCCGGATCGGGTGATATCATCGCCGAATCAACTATTGAAGCGGATGATATTTCTTTCAGGATCAGTGGGAGTGGAAAAATCAACCTGGAGGACCTGAAAGCAGAGAATGCAACCGTTGGCATTTCCGGTTCAGGGAACGTGACCCTGAGTGGATCAGGGAACTTGAGAAACCTCGAGCTATCCATTTCCGGTTCCGGGAACCTGGATTCAGAGAAACTGTCTGTAGAGGATTTTACAGCAAGGATTAGCGGATCAGGATCCTGTCATGTTCATGTGAATTCCACCTTAAAAGCAAGCATATCCGGAAGCGGTAAAGTATTCTATTCGGGGAATCCAGTGATCGATGCCTCCATTTCAGGCTCAGGGAAAGTGGTGTCCTCCAAATAGGAAGGGTAAGTGTTTTTATTCTCTGATAACACTTATCCTGCCCGTTGAATCGAACTTAATGATTTTTGAAGGAATATTCGGGGATTTATCCTGATCTTCCCAACGGACGATAAAATCAACCATGTTAATGATTTTGGGATCAATCTCATCAAATGATCCCGGAAAAGGGAATCCGGAGAAATTAGCTGAAGTAGATACCAGGGGTTTACCCAGCTGAGTGATCAATTCGCAGCAAAATGCATCCCGGGTAATTCTGATTCCAATGCTTCCATCCTCAGCGATCAGTCCTGCAGGTAAATTCCGGGCATCCGGATAGATGATGGTTAATGGCCGGTGTTCAGTAGAAATCAATTTCAGTGCTTCATCAGGGATGGCCACAACGTATTCTCGAAGCATTGCTACAGATGAGGCGAGCAGCAACATACTTTTGACATCGGGTCTCTGCTTAATGGCAAAAACCTTCCGGACGGCATTGCCACTGGTTGCATCGCAACCAATACCCCAGATGGTATCCGTGGGGTAGAGTATGGTGTTACCATTCCTCAAATGAACAACTGCTTGCTGTAAGATTTTCTCCGGTGCTGTCATCCCTTTTTATGACGAAAGTAGGCATTAATGGTGTATCTCCTGTAAGGAGATAATTTCCGCTTTTCAGGAACACCATGCTCTGCGATATATTGTTCAACGGCATCATACATTCGTTCCGATGATTTACCATCTGTATAGGGGTGATATTGATGAATAATGGACTCCCTTTCCGCGCTGTGGGGATCACTTTTCACTACAGCATGAAATGTTGGCAAAAGTATTTTCGGATCCGTGATATCGGGCCAGGCTATATTGCCTGACCTGGAGTTGAAGGTGATTACGGGTTTATTCAGCAACGTGAATTCATACACCACGGATGACGTGTCAGATATCATGATATCGCTGATGATCAGATGATCGATGATATCGCTCTCTTTAATAATCTCAACATTGGCGGTCTGCTTGAAATATTCCTCGTATTCAAGTACAATGGAACGGTTCATTAAATCGTGAAACTTTATTCTGAGAAAAATATTTTCTTTCTCGGCCAGGTGCTGGATTTCCTGTTTTAGTATTTTTGCTGAGGTGAGCGAAGGTGAGAAGGTGGGTGCATAAAGTACGATCTGTTTACATCCCGATTCATCGAGAATTTGCTGTTTTTGTTTTTTAAGACCGGGTCGTTTTTCAAACAGCGTGTCCAGCTTTGACCATCCGGTCTCAATCACCTCAAAGTTCTTATACTTTTTAGAAAGAGAGCGGAATTTGTCAGTAAAGTAAGGCCCCTGTGTTAAATAGAGATCGAAATAGTGACGCACCCGGAAATGGCCTTTTTTTTCTCCTGCCAGGCCATGAAAAACCTGGGTTTTTACACCCCGTAAATAATGGGGCACTTCATTTCCGGGGACAAACAACACATCACTACGGAAATCGACCAGGTTATCAATGGATCCGGAATAATTCACCTCATTTTTGTATTTGAAAGCAGGAAGTATGTTATTCGGAATGAACCAGATGATTTCACAATTGCGCTGGATTCCCGCCTTGTGCAGGGGATAAAGAATTTCGAAAGCATACGGATTAACACAAAACAGGATGACCCTCATTCGTTAAACAGTTTATTGGCATGTTGAAGGTCTTCTTCAAAATCCACTTCCAGGCAATCGAATTGTGATATATCCACAGCCATCACGCGAATGTTGTCTTTCTGAATGGCCAATTCCAATCCTTTTTCAAAATAATCCATATCCTCACACTCTTCTAACCGATTCAGAAGAAGAGGCAGATCGTTGTTAGCGATAAAATTTATTCCAATCGCTTCACCCATTCCGTTTTCAACTTCTTTTGATATGGCATTGACAAAACCGTTGTTATCGAGGGTGTATTTCACTTCCTCTGCACCAACTTCTGAATTGTTGACCGAAACGAGGGATTGGTCTTTTTCCATGTATGGGATCAGATGGTCTATCAGTTTCGGATCAAACACAACATCGCCGTTAAGCCACAGGATGGATGAATTTCGGTGTTTTTTAAGCCCCCGGAGCAGGCTTTTTGAGGTGTTTGTCTGGTCAAAGGAGGGATTGTAAATATAGCTTAGGTCCGGAAAATTTTCCATGATCAGATCCTTCTTAAAACCAACAATAATGACGATATCATCCAAAGAAAAATAGGTAGTTAAGTTGTCTACCTGCATCTGCATGATCGATTTTCCATTGCGCAGCCTGGTGAGTGGTTTTGGGAATGGATTACCAAGGCGCGAACCAATCCCGGCAGCCAGAATGATGATTTTCATTTCTTTTTATTGTTCTTGTGATTCGATTTCAGCGAATTGTTCCTTTTCTTTTGTTCAATGTTCATCTGCCTGAGTTTGATGTATTTTAATACACTGGTCATTCCAGAAAAGTAGCTTATTACCCAGCCGTTATAACCGTCAAGAAAACCGAGTTTAAGAAAGTAGGCTTTGAAAAATCGCCACAGTCCATGAAAATAGATTTCAAAGACGGATACTTTTTTCCCCATTTTAAAATACTCATTTGCCGCGATGGTTGTAAACCGGTTGAGTTTATCGACATGGGCTTCGTAGGAGTCAATTACCCAGTGGAGAAGGTCTCCTTTTAAAAACCGGGTGGTGGATTCATTGCAGATGATGAACTGATCGTGCGGATTGATCCCACTCCATTCCCCTTTTCTCCGGTCAAACAGGCGGATCTTCCTGTCAGGATACCAGTTTGAATGTTTTATCCACTGGCCACAATAATTATTGAACCGGTTGAATGAATAGGCATCATGAGTCCAATTTTCTTTCACCTCCAGTATCGATTCTTTCAACCTTTCTGAAATGGCTTCATCAGCATCAAGGGAGAGAATATGATCAAATGTTGCCTGAGCCATAGCCCAATTTTTCTGCTGTTTGTACCCCTCAAAGGGATGTTGTAAAAAGGTGGTATGATACTGCTTACAGATCTCTTCAGTCCGGTCGGTTGAATATGAATCAACCACCATAATTTCATCTGCAATTTCCTGGATGGATTCAATGCACCGGCGAATGGTGTTTTCAACGTTCAGTGTGATGATTACTACCGAGATTTCAGGCATGACTTAGAATGAAAATAGTTGTTCCTTCCTTAAGCTTATAAAACTGATACCATAAAGGCAGAAGCCAGGAACAGATCCTTATTTAACCGGAACATTGTGTTCAGATCCATGAATTATTGGATTGGTAAAGATAAATGTTTTCAAAATTAACAGCTATTTCATAGTAATTATTATTTGGCGATGTATATTTTTGTCCACAACATTAAAACTAATGATTGTTAATAATCCACCAATAAAAAATGCAATTAGCTGTTTTCTTATTAGCGGGCAGGGGAAGTCGGCTGGGTGATCACTGCGCAGAGACGCACAAATGCTTAATCACGGTGAATGGAGAGCCGATTTTGTACCGGATGCTTGATCAGTTGGATGAGAAAAAAGTTAAACGAGCTGTTCTGGTCGTAGGTTATCTGTGGGAAGAGATCAAAAAATCGGTAGGAGAAAAATGGAAAGGGATAGACATTGAATATGTAGTTAACGAAGACTGGGAGAGCACCAATAACATTGTTTCCCTTTACCGGGCAAAGCATCATATAAAGGAAGGATTTTATCTCATTGAAGGCGATATCGTGGTGGGTGATGGAGGACTTGACCTGTTTTCGGGGAACGAAAACCAGATGGCAGTGAGCCGGTTTCAACCTTTTATGGATGGTACGGTTGTAACAATAGGCAATAATGGGGTGGAGAAGATCTATCTTAAAACAACCGCCGGCCGTCCAGCGAATCAGGAGCTGCTGTATAAAACGGTTAACATTTATACCCTGACACATCACGATTTCCAATCCATTATTCTCGACGAGTTAGCCAGAATAATTGAGAGCGGTGATACAAATGTCTATTATGAACAGGCATTTGCCAATCTGGTAAATTCCGGTGAAATTCGGTTTAAAGTGGTTGATTTTTCTGAGATAAAATGGGCTGAAGTGGATAATATCGATGATCTTCACTTTGCCGAACAACTTTTTTTTAAGGAGTAGTTATGTTATTATTATATCAAAGTATCCAATAATTTTTATGCTCTACCGCAACAAGAAAAAAAATAAACCTGAACTTAACCATGTCAATCTGATTAAAGCGCAGAACATGTTATTCGAGGTAGTGAATCTTCTGGAAAATAACAACATTCGATATCATTTAGAGGGAGGCACACTATTAGGTTTGGTAAGGGATAAGGAATTAATTCCCTGGGATCATGATATTGACCTGTCTATCCCAATCACTGAAGTTAACAAAACAGTTGAGGTGCTAAAAAAACTATACTGGAAAGGTTTTAAGATAACGAAACGTAAAAGCAAATTGGATTATTACGCCATAAAAAAGGGCAATTACCGAATATTCAAAATCAAGAAGTTCATACCATCATTACTAAAAATGCTGTATCCAGGGTATAACAAATATTATATAGTTCTGGATATTTTCGTGAAATCCTCTGATGAAAAATTCACCTATTGGGAAGCTCAGAAGAAAATAATGAAAGTTGAAAATCGATATTATGAATCATATGAAATAATAAAATATCTAAACAGATGGCTTAAGGTTCCAAATGATTATCGTGGATATTTAAATGAAAAATATGGTGATTGGAGTAGCCCTGTTAAGGATTGGGTATCCGGTAGAGATGAGAAAACCATTTGCAGGTGATTCCCGTACAGAACTGAAGTTAAAGGATTAAATCAAAGTGTTGGTACTGTAAGCAGGATATGGCACACACAGTCCAAGAAATTTTGATCGCAATATTTTGAAAATCAGTTGAATTTTGATAATCGTAAAATTGAATTTGATATGGATAAATTGCTGGATGTATGTCCTTTTATCCAACCAGCCTGAACATCTCGTATATAGATGCCAATTGTTTTCTTAAAGGGATTCCGAACCCACCAAATTTTCTGTTCTTAAACTGTGACAGCATAATCACGCAATGCCTCATTGAGCGATGTCTTCAGGTCTGTGGAAGCTTTTCTCTTGCCAATGATCAGTGCGCAGGATACCTGGAATTCTCCCGCCTTGAATTTTTTTGTATGCGACCCGGGAATAACCACTGATCTTTCAGGAATATATCCTTCATATTCGACTGGTTTTGCGCCGGTTACATCAATGATCTTCGTCGATTGAGTGAGTACAACATTAGCGGCAAGAACAGATTCACACTCCACCCTGACCCCTTCAACAACGATACATCTCGAGCCGATGAAACAATGATCCTCAATGATTACCGGTGCTGCCTGTATGGGTTCCAGTACGCCCCCTATACCAACACCACCACTCAGGTGAACATTTTTTCCGATCTGAGCACATGAACCGACGGTTGCCCAGGTATCGATCAGGGTTCCTGAATCGATGTATGCCCCGATGTTGACAAAAGAGGGCATCATGATCACTCCTTTTGCCAGATAGGACCCAAAGCGGGCAAGGGCCTGCGGAACAACCCGGACGCCAAGATCGGCATACCCTTTCTTTAATGGGATCTTATCGTGAAATTCGAGGGGTGCCAGCTCGATGGTTTCCATTTTCTGGATCAGAAAATATAGGATGACCCCTTTCTTCACCCATTCATGAACAATCCAATTCCCATTACCCGGTGAGGCCACCCTTACCTTGCCTTGATCCAAAAGATCAATAAGTTTCCTGATGGCATCCTGTACCAGAGGTTCTTGCAATAACTCCCTCTCTTCCCAGGCTTGCTCAATTCGATTCCTGATCTGCTCCACCGTTCACGATTTTTAAGATTACGTGATAAAAATACACGGAATTTGACATTTATTACAAAAATTCGATGATAAAACCAGGGAAGGTAAAGATTTCTTATATTTAACTTTTCATTCATAAACCTTAAAATAACATACATTATGAATCATCAATCCTTACCATTACGGCTTTCTCTTTTTCTGATTATCATTTTATTGGGGTCATATACGGTTCCATGCCAGACTAATTTGACCTATCAGGTTCCGCCAAAAGGGATTGTGGATATTGTAGAAGCTCCTCCCACACCCTCTATTGTGTTCAATCATGGTTATGATATGCTGGCTATTCTCGACAGAGCCAGTTTGCCGTCCATTGAGGATCTTTCAAATCCCGAATTACGCATCGGCGGGACAAGGATTGATCCCGTGACCAATGGGCGAAGCAGGTCCCGTTACTACACGGGTATAACAATTAAAAAAATTGACGGTTCCGGTGAATCCCGGTTGAAAGGACTGCCACAAAAACCGAAAATCGGAAATTTTTCCTGGTCCCCGGATGATCAGCATATTGCCTTCACGTTGATTACAACAGGGGGTATTGAACTCTGGCTTTCATCGGCTCCTGATTGGCAAGCCAGGAAATTGACGGATTACATGCTGAACCAGACAATGCTTTACCGGTTTCTTTGGCTCCCCGACAGCAAAGAAATTATTGCAGGTATTGTTGTTCCGGAAAGAGGAGATCCACCGGTTAAATCACCTGTACCGGAAGGGCCGGTTATTCAGGAGACGGTTGGTAAAATGGCTGCAGTCCGAACATACCAGGACCTGTTAGAAAACCGGAATGACGAAGAAATTTTTGAATATTATACCACTTCACAATTGATAAGAATCGGTTTGGAAGGGGAGGCTGTCTTTATCGGTGAACCCGGAATGTATGCCAGCGTAAGTGTTTCTCCGGATGGAACCTATATTCTGGTGGAACAGATCAAAAAGCCTTTCTCTTATCTCGTACCTTATAACCGCTTTCCTCAAACGGTTGAAATATGGGATATGCAAGGCAATTTGGTACATCAGTTAGCCAACATTCCGTTAACGGAAGACATTCCGAAAGGATTTGATGCTGTACAGACAGGCCCCCGGTATTTTAGCTGGCGGTCTGACGTCCCCGCTACGGTATGTTGGGTGGAGGCTCAGGATGACGGTGATCCCCAAAAAGAAGCTGAAATACGGGACAAGGTGTTTGCCCTTGAAGCACCCTTTTCAGGAGCGCCCGGGGAATTAATGACCACAAAATTGCGGTTTGCAGGAATAACCTGGGGGAATGAAAATTTTGCCCTGGTGACAGAGTATTGGAGGAAAACCCGACAAGTAGTCACCAGCTCCTTTGATCCTGCCGCTGGGGAGATGACAAAAAAGATAATCTTTGATCGTTCCATGGAAGACCGCTATACCGATCCCGGTTCTTTTGTCACAATTGATAACGAGTATGGCCGGAATGTACTCCTGTTTACCGATAAGGGTAAATCGCTCTACCTTTCAGGACGTGGTGCTTCTCCGGAAGGAAACCGTCCATTCCTTGACAAATATACCATTTCAACAGGGGGAACCACCAGGCTCTGGAGATCAGAAGCTCCATACTATGAATCTTTCGAAGAATTTATTGATGAGAAGAAGGGGATAATCTTAACAAATCGCCAATCTGTAGCCGAACCGCCCAATTATTTCCTGAGAAATCTCAGAAATAATAAATTAACCCGGATAACCCAGATGGAACACCCATATCCTCAGTTGAAAGATGTAAAAAAGGAACTGGTTAAATACGAGAGAAAGGATGGTGTACAACTAACCTTTGAGTTGTATTTACCCGCCGGGTATACTCCTGAGGATGGACCTCTTCCTACACTGCTATGGGCCTATCCACGTGAATATAAGAGTGCTGCAAGTGCCAGTCAGGTTAGCGGCTCTCCCTATACATTTACTTACGTCAGCTCAACTTCGGCTCTGCTGTTTGTTACGCAGGGGTATGCAATTCTTAACAATGCAGCATTTCCGATCGTTGGAGAGGGTGATGAGGAGCCCAATGATACATTTATTGAGCAACTTGTAGCCAATGCTGCTGCTGCTATCGACAAGGCGGTAGAAATGGGCGTTACGGACAGGGAAAGGGTTGCTGTTGGTGGTCACTCATATGGTGCATTTATGACCGCAAATTTACTGGCACATTCCGACCTGTTTGCTGCCGGAATTGCCAGGAGCGGAGCCTATAACCGGACGCTTACTCCATTCGGATTCCAGGCTGAACCGCGAACCTATTGGGAAGCCCCTGACATTTATTATAACATGTCACCCTTCATGCATGCCGATCAGGTGAAAACCCCCATTTTATTGATACATGGTATCGCCGATAATAACTCGGGAACATTTCCAATCCAGAGTGAGCGGTTTTACAGCGCCCTGAAAGGACACGGCGCCACTGCAAGACTGGTTATGTTGCCTCATGAAAGCCATGGTTACCAAGCAAGAGAGTCCGTTTTGCATATGTTATGGGAATCCTGCCAATGGCTTGAAAAATATGTGAAGAATAAATAATTCCCGTAAATTTTTTTCAATTTAAATATATGCCTACATTTGTCCATTCAATAAAGAAGAAATTAAACATGACGAATTCCATTCTCTCCCTAATTATTATCGACATTCTTTTTGGAATGTTAGGGTGAGAATGGTACAGGTAAAAATTAAATCATTTAGCAACCGTTCTCACCTGGTGAGAACGGTTTTTTTTTTGGCGGGATGTGCCAATTAATAAATAAACTAATAGCTGAGAACGAGCAATCGATTGACGAACAATTGAAGTACCAACAAATCAATGATTCGTAAATCGTAAATCAAATGTTTAATAATAGCCGATAAGAATACAAAAACCTAATCCCTTAACAACATGGAAGAAAAAGTATATGTGTTTGATACAACCCTTCGGGACGGAGAGCAGGTTCCGGGATGCCAATTGAATACAATTGAAAAAATTGAAGTTGCCAGGGCGCTCGAATTATTGGGAGTGGATGTCATCGAAGCAGGATTTCCCATCTCCAGTCCGGGCGATTTTAAATCCGTAGTTGAAATATCTAAAGTGGTCCGGGAACCGGTAATTTGTGGTCTAACCCGGGCAGTTCGTAAAGATATTGAAGTAGCAGCTGAAGCTCTTGAGCATGCTAATCGAAAACGAATACACACGGGCATCGGTACCTCATTTTATCACATTAATTATAAGCTGAATTCAACTCAGGAAGAGGTCCTGGAGAGAGCCATTGATTGTGTGAAATATGCCAGGAGATTTGTCGAAGATGTCGAATTCTATGCTGAAGATGCAGGAAGAACCGAGCATGAATACCTTGCCAGGGTAATTGAAGCGGTTATTAAAGCCGGTGCAACGGTTGTAAACATTCCGGATACCACAGGATATTGCCTTCCCTCGGACTACGGGGAGAAGATAAAATACCTCATGGAGAATGTAAAGGGGATCGATAAGGTAATCGTGTCCACTCATTGTCATAACGACCTGGGGATGGCAACAGCCAATACCATTGCAGCGGTAATGAATGGCGCACGACAGGTGGAAGTAACCATTAACGGCATCGGTGAACGGGCTGGCAATACTTCTCTTGAGGAAGTGATCATGATCCTGCATAGTCACTCCGATTTGAACCTCACCACCGGTATCAACCCGAAAAGGATTTATGGTATAAGCCGGTTGGTATCTTCACTGATGAACATGCCTGTGCAGCCCAACAAAGCCATTGTCGGCCGAAATGCATTTGCCCACTCTTCAGGGATTCACCAGGATGGTGTTCTTAAACGACGTGAAAACTATGAGATTATCGACCCGAAGGATGTTGGGGTTAAGCAATCATCCATTGTTCTTACCGCAAGAAGTGGAAGAGCAGCATTGAAGCACCGGCTGGAAGTCCTTGGATATAAACTTTCGAAAGAGAAACTGGACATGATCTATAAAAAATTTCTTATCCTTGCGGATAAGAAAAAAGATGTAAAGGATGAGGATCTGGAGGTTCTGATCGGTAATACCCGAAAGGATGAACGCAACATGAACCTGGAATTGTTGCAGGTTGTATGCGGCAGCTCTACTGTTCCGATGGCTACTGTCAGAATCAATTACAATGGAGAGGTGCTTTCCGCAACCGCTTCCGGTAATGGACCCATTGACGCCTCGTTTTCAGCTGTAAAACAATTGATTAAACGGAAGGTTCGTCTTGAAGAATTTCTTATTCAGGCAATTACGATGGGGAGTGATGACATCGGGAAGGTGCATGTTCAGATTGAAAACAGGGAAAAACTCTATTATGGGTTTTCAGCCAATGTCGATATCGTTACTGCTTCGGTGGAAGCATTCCTTGATGCCCTGTCAAAAATAGCATAAACGAATTGCTCTATGCGGTGAAACCAAAAACCTTATTCGATAAAATATGGGATGCCCACATTGTAAAACAGATTGAGGGGGAACCCGGTGTACTTTATATTGATCGGCATTTCGTTCATGAAGTCACCAGCCCACAGGCTTTTGCGGGACTGGAGAAGCGTAAAATAAAGGTATTCAGGCCCGATCAGACCCTTGCAACAGCGGATCACAATGTGCCTACCAAAGATCAACACCTCCCGATCAGGGAAGAACAATCCCATAACCAGGTGAAGAAATTGCAGGAAAACTGCGAACGCTATGGAATTACCCTGTATGGACTGAACCATCCTTACCAGGGAATTGTTCATGTGATCGGACCTGAACTGGGGATCACACAGCCCGGGATGACCATTGTATGCGGTGATAGCCATACTTCAACTCACGGAGCATTGGGTTGTGTGGCATTTGGCATCGGGACCAGTGAAGTGGAAATGGTCCTTGCCAGTCAGTCCGTTCTTCAATCCAAATCCCGAAACATGCGAATTACCATTGATGGGAAGCTTGGGAAATGTGTAACTTCCAAAGACGTTATCCTTTATATTATATCCAAACTATCCGCCAGTGGGGGGACAGGACATTTTATTGAATATGCAGGGAGTACTATCCGGGATCTGTCGATGGAGGCCAGAATGACCATCTGTAACATGAGTATTGAAATGGGAGCCAGAGGTGGATTAATCGCTCCGGATCAAAAGACATTTGATTATATCAAAAACAGGCCGTTTGCCCCCAAAGGGAAGGAGTTTGAAAGAGCAGTAGCCCGCTGGAGTGAACTGAAAACTGATGATGGGGCTCATATTGATAAGGAGTATTTTTTTGAAGCGGAAGAGGTAGAACCCATGATCACCTATGGAACAAATCCGGGTATGGGTATTGGGATCACGGAGAAAATACCTACTATGGAATCCATCCTGCCAGAGAACCGGTCCTCTTTCTCCAGGTCACTCGAATACATGGGAATAGAATCGGGGTCCAGCCTGTTAGGGAACCCCGTGGATTATGTTTTTATCGGAAGCTGCACCAACGGAAGGATAGAAGATTTTCGGTTGTTCACCAACCTGGTTAAGGGGAAAAAAAGAGAAGCTGAGACAACAGTCTGGCTGGTTCCGGGCTCCAAACTGGTCGAACAGCAGATCATAAGTGAAGGGCTGGATAAGATTATGGAAGAAGCAGGTTTTGAATTGAGACAACCCGGATGCTCAGCCTGCCTGGCAATGAACGAAGATAAAGTACCGGCAGGAAAATATGCCATCGCCACATCCAACCGGAATTTTGAAGGGAGGCAAGGTCCCGGAGCAAGAACCTTTCTTGCCAGTCCCCTTGTGGCAGCGGCTGCAGCGGTAACAGGAAAAATCACCAATCCGGCCGATCTGGTTTAATCCACCAAAGAGCGGATGAGGATCAAATTCCCTGCCCCTTGGGGCGAAAACAAGTTCCATTTGATACCCCGTCTGCTTTTAGCGTGGTAGTTCATTTTTTATTACATTCACTGAAAAGTTCTATGACAGAAAAGGGAAAATTTATCACCATCGTATCAACCTGCGTCCCGATACCGGTTGAGAATATAGATACCGACCAGATCATTCCTGCCAGGTATCTGAAAGCAACAAGCCGTGATGGTTTTGGAGAAAACCTCTTCAGGGACTGGCGATTTCTCCCCAATGGAGACCCCAATCCGGAGTTTGTGCTCAATATCCCTGCCTTTACAGGCAGGATCCTGGTATCCGGCAAAAACTTCGGTAGCGGTTCAAGCAGGGAACACGCTGCGTGGGCAATTTATGATTACGGATTCAGGGTGGTGGTTTCCAGCTCTTTTGCAGATATATTCAGCAACAATGCCCTGAATAATGGACTGCTCCCTGTCCGGGTTTCTGCTCCATTCCTCCAAAATCTTTTTGAGGAAGTGATGTATAATCCCGGGATTCTGGTTAAGATTGACCTTGTAAAACAGGAAATTTCAATTCCTGACAGGGACAAGAGTGAGTGGTTCGATATTAATCCTTACAAAAAGAGCTGTCTGATAAACGGTTACGATGATATCGACTACCTGTTAAGCATAAAGAAAGAGATAACCGAATTTGAAAAGAAGAGCCTATGAATTGGAATGTTGGCATATTACCGGGTGATGGCATCGGGCCCGAAATTATGGAACAGGCGAAAAAAATCCTGTTGGCAGTAGAGAAAATGGGGAACCATGCGTTTCACTGTGAAGAGGGGTACATCGGCGGAGTTGCTATTGATCGAACAGGGAATCCTTTTCCAGACGAAACCTATGAGTTGTGTAAACGATCCGATGCGGTATTGTTTGGTGCCATTGGAGAGCCAAAATATGACCATGATCCAAAAGCAAAGATCAGACCAGAACAGGGACTTCTTGCGATGAGAAAGAAATTGGGACTGTTTGCTAATATCCGACCTGTGAGGAGCTTCCGTTCACTGGCACAAAAATCACCACTGCGAAGCGACCTGATTGACAACATTGATTTTGTAGTTATCCGGGAATTGACGGGTGGTATCTATTTTGGTGAACCGCGGGGCAGATCGGAAGATGGCAAAACAGCGTTTGATACCTGCCTCTATACCCGGGATGAGGTGCATAGGATCCTTGAACTTGCTTTTACTTATGCGCGGAACAGAAAGAATAAGGTTACGGTTGTTGACAAAGCCAATGTGCTGGCTACATCGAGGTTGTGGAGAGAAACGGCACAGAAACTCCACGCAGAAAACAGTGATATTCAAATGGAATACATGTTTGTTGACAATGCAGCCATGCAACTGATACAATATCCGAAACAGTTTGATGTGATTGTGACAGAGAATATGTTTGGAGATATCCTCACCGATGAAGCCAGTGTGATTACGGGTTCACTGGGATTATTGCCTTCGGCATCGGTTGGTTTACTTACATCGGTTTTTGAACCGATCCATGGCTCTTATCCGCAGGCAGCAGGTAAAAACATTGCCAATCCGCTGGGCATGATCCTCTCAACTGCCTTGATGCTGGATGTTGCATTTAACCTGCATGCCGAATCTGATCGCATTGTTGAGGCTGTTGAGAAATCACTGGAAGAGGGAGTTGTTACGGAGGATATTGCTGATCAAAAACCCTACTCAACCTCGGAAGTGGGAGACTGGGTAGCAGGTTATATTCAGCCGAAATGATATTTAATTACTATTTTTAATGTTTAATTTTTCCATAAAGACTTCACATTATGGAGTTACAATTTCCTGCCCTGAAAGATGTGGAACTGGCGCGTCAGAGAATTCAACCTTATATCAACCTGACACCTGTACTTACAAGCCGGAGTATTAACAGGATCACCGGGTCAGAAATATTCTTTAAATGTGAGAATTTCCAGAAGGTAGGTGCATTCAAATTTCGGGGTGCAACCAATGCAATATTCTCCCTGTCTGATGCTGAAGCGGCCCGTGGAGTAGCCACTCATTCATCCGGGAACCATGCTGCTGCGCTGGCACTGGCAGCGCAATTGAGGGGGATCAAATCCTATATTGTGATGCCGGATAGCTCACCAAACATCAAGAAGCTGGCAGTGAAAGGATACGGTGCAGAGATCACTTATTGTAAATCCACACTTGAATCAAGAGAAGAGACGTTACAGCGGGTGGTAGAAAAAACAGATGCTTTGTTTATCCACCCCTTTAATGATGTTCGTGTGATCAGCGGTCAGGGCACCGCTTCAATGGAGTTGCTGGAGGTGGTGGATGACCTCGATTATATCATTGCCCCGGTCGGGGGGGGGGGAATGATCTGCGGAACGGCTACTGTTATTCATGAGAAAAAACCACAGATAAAGGTTATTGCAGCCGAACCTGAAAATGCGGATGATGCATACCGGTCATTCAAAACAGGAACCCTGCATCCCTCTGTCAATCCCAATACCATTGCTGATGGATTACTCACATCACTCAGCCCCTTAACCTTCGGGATAATCCGTGAGAAGGTTCATGACATCATCACTGCCTCTGAGGATCAGATCGTTGAAGCGATGAGAATGATCTGGGAACGCATGAAGATCATCATTGAGCCATCCTCGGCAGTCGCACTTGCCATCGTGTTGAGCAATCGAGAGCGGTTTAAAAATAAACGGTTGGGAATAATGCTCACCGGCGGGAACGTAGACCTTGACCACCTGCCTTTTTAAATGCCAAACCTGCAACTTACCGGAAAGTGGTCTGAATAATCAACACGTACCGCTTCAAACCCTCCGGATTGCAGATTGCGACTGTGTAATATGTAATCAATCCGGTAAGAGGGGAACATTCCGGAATACGTATTACCAATGCCCAATCCCGATTCAATGAATGCATCCACCAGATCTCCCTTGATCTTATGGTAGGTATAGGAAACCGGTGTGTCATTGAAATCACCGCATACAATAACCGGCCAGGGCGATTCACGGATGTGACCGGAAAGGATTTCGGCCTGGTGAGCCCTTTTGCGGAAAGCATATATCAACCGGGAGGAAATGTCTTTGATTTCATTCACTGTCTCTTCCTCCCCCGAATTTAGCATCTTCATCAGGTCATACTCTCTCTTCCGCAATCGGATGGACTGCAAATGGGTATTGTATATCCGTATGGTATCGTTGTGAATTTTCAGGTCGGTAAAGATCGCCAGGTTGTGTGTGCCGGGAAACCTGAGTTCACCCCTGTTTACAATCGGGAAAATACTCAGCGTGGCAATCCCATACTTACCGCTTAAACTACTGCCAATTGAATAGGCAATATGCGAATAACAATATGTTCCGGTTCCATCCTTGCGGGAAAGGGAGGAAATATCCCCCTCCACCGGTGTATAGATTTCCTGAAGACAGAGAATCCCGGGATCGGTATCTTCGATCAGGTCAAAAATCATCTCCCTTGCAGCAGGATTATCGGACCATTGATAGAAATTAAACAAACGCACGTTATAGGAGAGAAATGCAATGGACTCCTGCCGGACAAGTGTGTCTCCATGGATAGTATCATTGCTACTTTCAAAAGGATCTCTCTTCTCAAAAAAGGGAATTTGAATAAAATTCCGGATGTGCCCTGATCCCAGAAGTATGGTCAAAATAGAAATTAAAACGAATTTATTCTTCCGAAAGATCCACAGGATAACCATCAACAGATTGAGGAGTAACAGGATGGGGTAAGCCAGACCGAAAAAAGCAAGGAGCCAGAAATCCTCCGGACTGATATATACAGATAGATATGCCAGTAGAAGAGATCCTGCAATAACACAATTCAGGAGGAGTAGCGTTTTTTTTACTGCTTTTTTCAAATGATACGGAATGGAACAAGACTAATTTACGAAACGTCGGGGGAAAAGGGATTTAACCGGGGATAATTTTTATTAACGGTAATATTAACAGGATAAGCGGCACTTTTTGGAGTAGGAGAGTGATTATTTACCCGAAAGGGGCCTATTTATTACTGGCTTTGAAGAGTGTCTCTTTCTCATCTTTGGTCAGGCTCTCATACCCTCCCTTTGAGATTTTATCCAGTATCCGGTTTATCTCTTCCTGTTCCTGTGCCTTTTTCTTGTTGTACTCATAGTCGGTGGTGGATTTCTTATGCGTCACTTTCATTTTTTCCCTTGGTTTGAGAAGCGTGACAACCTGATCGATTAACCGGTTGATCCATTTTCCGATATCTTTCCCTTTACGGAACTGGCTGGTATAAAGGAGTCCAAGGATAGCCCCTCCGATGTGGGCAATTTTCCCTCCGGTATTGGTGGAAAAGTCAAGCACTGATGTGACAACAAAGATGATAATCCCGATGTATTTTATTTTTACGGGACCAATGAACATAAGATAAACAGTATGGTTGGGAACGTAAGCAGTAATAGCGATTACTACAGCGATCACAGATGCAGAAGCGCCCAGTGCCACCGATTCTGTAACCACACTTTTAAATACAGGAAACAGATTGAACGATATGATGTATAGAATAGCTCCGGTAATTCCCCCCAGAAGATATACACTCACCAGTTTTTTCTGATCCAGGTATTCCAGAAAAATTCTTCCAAACCAGAATAACCAGAGCATGTTGAACAGGATATGAAGGAAACCTTCGTGCAGGAACATGTAAGTAAGCAGGGTCCATGGTTTTCTTATCAGATCAGGGAAGGAAGCAGGAACAGCAAACCAGCGAAGCAATGATTCGAAACCCTGCGGTGTGTTAAAGAGGATAAAGAATATCTGAGCGATCTTTACCGCAAGAAAAACGCCAAGATTCAGGTATATCAGTTTTGTGAGTGTACTCCCTTCTTTGAAGGATGCCTTTATTTCATCAATCAGGTTCATCTTCTCATGCTAATAGAACTTTCCACGATCTCTTTTCCAAAACTGGATAAGCAGAAATCCGAACAACATGCCTCCCAAATGAGCGAAATGTGCGATGTTACTGCCCGGTTGTGTGAAGGCTAACCACAATTCAATGCCTCCATAAATAAGAACAAAATATTTCGCTCTTATGGGGATTGGAGGGAACAGTAACATCAATTGGGTATTCGGGAACAGCATACCAAACGCCAGCAATATTCCAAAAACTGCTCCGGAAGCTCCCACTGTTCTTACATTCAACAGCAAATTCATTTGCCCCATCAGTGGGTCGACAAAGTTTTGATTTTGGCTGAATATGCGGTAGCCTTCAGAAAGAACCATCTCTATTTGCTCCTGGCTCATCTGCGCTTCAAGCGATTTATACTGAATGTACAGAACCGTCATATGAACGAGTGCAGCCCCCAGACCTGTAATCATGTAGTAGATGAAGAATCTCCTGGGTCCCCAGACACTTTCCAGAACCCGCCCAAACATCCAGAGTGCAAACATGTTGAAGAAAATGTGCATGATTCCGCCGTGCATGAACATGTGGGTCACGAACTGGTAGGGCCTGAAATATTCTGATTTGATGTGGAATAGTGCCAGGTAGCGTGACAGGTCAAACCCAAATGTTCCCTGCATCACGAGGGTGGCAAGGAACAGGATCACATTGATCATGATCAGGTTCTTAACAACCGGCGGGATCGCTCCAAATCTTGTTCGTTTGTAATCATTCATACGCTTTCCGATTACCTGATATACGGGTTTTTATTTCTGCAATACTCGAGCCAAAGATATAAATTCCGGAAGAAAATGCAGTATTGGACAATTTGTCAGGTTTTAAGCAGATCTTCGATCTCATCAATAGCAAGGATGGTCAACACGGGTTTCCCGGATGGAGAATAGTTTGGGTTCTCGCAGGCGAACAGGGCATCGATCATATCCTGCATTTCCTCACGGGATAATGATTTTCCATAAGGGATAGCGGAGGCTTTTGCCAGGGATCTGCAGATCTTCTCTTTCGTGCCTTCTCTGACATCTGTCCCGGTTGATTTATACTCTTCCAGCAGCAGTTCAATCATCTCTCCGGGGTCGTTGGTGGCTGCATTGGACGGGTATCCATTCACCACGATGGTATGATTCCCGAGGTCACGAATATCGAATCCGAGGCTACAGATATCCTCCAGTATTTCCAGCAGTACAGCGTGATCCGATGCATTCAGCTGTATGGTTTGAGGGAACAGGTTTTGCTGGGCAACGCCGAATTTTCCCTCCATGGAACGCAGGAATTTTTCATAAAGAATTCGTTCGTGTGCCCTCTTCTGGTCAATGGTCATTAACCCCGATTTCACCGGACAAAGAATGAATTTATTCTTTAACTGGATGAAACTCAGTCCCGCTTGTTTCCGGTCTGTTTCAAGGGTTGGCTGTGTGGCTTGTTTTGATGGGTGGGTGTTATTATCCTTTTCAAGATCATGATACAGTTTCTCCCAGTTGGTCAGGTTTGCCTTCTCAAATCGTGACCTCCTAATATTCGTGGGATAGGTTTTTTCGTCCCCTGCAAAGGGGTTATAATCAGTGTTAATTTCGATCGTTGGGGGGTGAACCTCCTCTCCCTTTTTTGCCACGGGAATCTCAATACTTCCGTCTTTGTCAAAATCAAGTGAAGGGACGATGTTGAATTTTCCCAGTGCTTCTTTTACCGAGGCAATCAGTATTTGCCAAATGGAGCGTTCATCCTCGAACTTGATCTCAGTTTTTGTCGGGTGAATATTGATATCGATCGTTTCCGGGTCGGCTGACAGGAAAATGAAATACGAGGGGATGGTTTCCGGTGCCAGAATCTGGCCATACCCTTCCATTACTGCTTTGTGAAAATAGGGATGCCGCATATACCGGTTATTCACAAAGAAAAACTGTTCTCCGAATGTTTTTCTGGCAAACTCCGGTTTCCCGATGTATCCGTTGACTTTTACGATTGATGTGTCTGTATCAACCGGGATCAGGTAGTGGCTAATCCCTTTCCCGAACACCTGGATCAGCCGTTGCCTGAGATTTCCAACATGCAGGTGGTAGACTTCCGTATCGTTATGGTGCAGGGTGAAAGC
>Ga0315553_10000426_pt1 | contig 37905 bp, 26 predicted proteins | sample SalMarSW160140MG_FD_203099 | JGI IMG/M metagenome (GOLD analysis project Ga0315553, IMG submission 203099) | Salt marsh sediment microbial communities from the Plum Island Ecosystem LTER, Massachusetts, United States - Salt Marsh Sediment SW1601-40 ... | reverse complement strand
CTCTTCGCGCGCCGCGATCGGATCGGGGGGCGCGGCAGCCGGTGCGATCGGCTCGGACGGCGGAGCGGGCGCGGGCTCCGGTGCCGGAGGCGGCGCCGCGGCGATCGGCTCGCGCGCGGGGGGCTCGCGCGGCGGAGCCCACTCGCGCGGCGGGGGCGCGACCGGTGCGACCGGCTGCTCCATCGCGAGATCCACCTGCGTGTCGAACCGCGTCTCGTCCCGTGCGGCGACGGCGGAGCCGGTCGCTGCGACAGCCGGGGTCTGCGGCGCGGCCTCGGGCTCCGGCTCGAAGGACAGGTCGCGCAGGCGCGGCAGGGTGCTCGGCACGGCGCGGCGCACCACGTCCTGGGCCACCTGGTTCAGGCGGCGCGGCACGCCCTGGGAGCTGCGGTGCAGCCGCGCGATGGTGAGCTCGTCGAAGGCGGCCACCAGCTCGGGCCGCGCGCCGCCGTAGGCCAGGCGCGTCTCGACATAGCGCCGCGACTCGCGCTCGCTCATGCCGTCGGCGAGGTGCACGATGTCGATGCGCGAGCCGAAGGCGCGCAGCACCCGGCGCGCGTCGGATCCCTCCACGGCGGCGAGCCCGATCCGCAGCGCGCCCCCCGCCTCGGTGAGCAGCGAGGCGAGCGCATTGGCGCTCGCGTCCGAGAGGTCGTTCGCGTCGTCCACCAGGATCACGATGCCGCCGCGGGGCGCGAGCTCGCGCGTCAGGGCGAGCAGCGCCTCGCGCGGCGGACCTTTGCGCCGCACTCCGAGCGCGTTGAGCACGAGCGCGAACAGCTCGTCGACGTCGAGCGTCGGGAACGGGACGTAGGCGACGCGCGAGCGGTCCTCTTCGCGCCCGCCCAGCAGCCGCAGCAGCAGCGTCTTGCCGTACCCCGGCGGACCCACCAGCGCTCCCACCCGACCGCGGTCGAGGGAGCGCTCGAGCGCCGCGCGCGCGAGTTCGCTCGCCTCGCAGGCGACGTAGGCCCCGGGGTCGGCCGAGGGCCCGAAGGGATCGAGGGCGTAGGGGGACAGATCGGCGCTCATCGCTCGCCCGCCCCATCAGCCGGCGCGGACGCAGTATGCGCCGGCAGCTCGACCCAGCGCCACTGGCGCGTCGGCGGGTCGAGCAGCGGGAAGTCGAGCACCTGGAGCCTCCGGCGCGCGCCCGGGTCGAGCTGGGCGTCCACGCGCAGCGGCGGGTCGAGGTCGACCACCACCGTGGCGGCGCCCGGCGGCACGGCGACCGGCAGGCCGCCCGCGTCGCTGCAGCCCACCACCATCGGCTCGGGCTCGCTCACCTCGAGCCGGAAGTGCACCGGCGGAGTCGGCGGGATCGGCGGCGGCGCGTTCTCCGACAGACCGGCGGGCTCGCGCAGGCACGCCGGCACCTGGGCCTCGCCGATCGCCACGAAGTCGAGCCGTGCGCCCGCCTCCACCAGCTTCGCGGCCGAGGCGCACACGTCGCCGCCGCACTCGGAGCCGAAGTCGCTGAACACGACGATGCGGCTCCCGAACAGGTCCTGCGCCCGCCACAGGTCCTGGCGGATTCCGTCGAGCGCGCCAGCCAGCGCTCCCTCGCCCTGGGGCTTCACGCGATCGATCTGGGCCAGCAGCGCGCTGCGGTCCGCGGACGACTCGGCGCGCGTTCCGCGCAGCACCGACTGACACTCCACGGCGTTGTCCGCGCCGAGCGCGTACAGCCACAGGGGCTGGGTGGCGGGCAGCGCGACGGCGAAGCGCGTGGCGGCCCGCTGTGCCGCCGCATAGCGGGAGACGCGCTCGCGGGTGACGACGCGCATCGACGGGGTAGCGTCGAGCAGCACGACCACCGGCGCGCGATCGGCGCGGGGCTCGTCGTAGCCCGCCGAGAAGCCGCGCAGCACCTCCACCGACACGCGCGCCGGCTCCGTCGGCGCCGGCGCGCTGGCGCAGGCGAGCGACAGCGCGCACAGCCCGAGGCCGATCGCCGGGACCCTCACTGCCCCGCTCCGCCCCGCGCCGACTCCAGTGCGCGCAGCACCTTCGGCGAGGTCGTCGTCGGGTCGAGGGCGAGCTCCGGGTCGGCGGCCAGCGCCCGGCGCAGGCTGGCCTGGGCAGCCTCGCCCCGCCCCACGGCCAGCTCGGCGGTCGCCGTGAGCACCTCGGCCTGGCTGATCAGCTCGGCCCGGGCGCGGCCCGCGGGCGCGCGCGACAGCCGCGAGCGGACCGTCGGCGCGGTGGCGAGCGCCTCGTCGAAGCGGGCGGCGCGCACCTGCTGCTCGAGGGTCGCCACCTCGCTGCGCAGCGCGCCCCAGTCGGCGGCGGGCGCGCTGGCGACGGTGGCGCTCCGCGCGCGCACGCCGAGCGGCGCGTCGAGGGCATCCCAGGGATCTCCCGCCGGTGTCGCGACGGCCGCGTCGACGAGCGGCGGGCGGTGTACGCGCACCGTGCGCGAGCGGAGCACGCCCGCGAGCGCCTCGTCGTTGGCCGGATCGAGGCACAGCAGGCGACGCCACAGCTGTCCCGCACGCAGCGGATCGTCCGGCTCGATGCGCGCAGCGACCTCGGCGAGCTCGCGCACGCGCAGCGCGGCCCACTCGGCGCGCAGGCGATCGGGATCGTCGAGCTCGGGCAGCGGGGTCGGCTCGCCCGGCCACGGATCGCAGTTGGCGGCGAGGCCGGGCCCCGGCATGGTGGCCGCCGCGAGCGCCAGCCACAGAGCCAGTCCGAGCGTGTGGCACCCCCGGGCCCGGCTCCCGGTCTGCTGTGCGCTGCGCGAAGTGCCCGACACGGTGGGGGGGACTCTCAGAGCTGCGCGCGGATCTGGGCCAGCTCCTCGCGGATCTTGCGGTAGCGCGCGCGGTGATCGGTCTCGAAGGTGAGACCGCCCGAGTCGAGGGCCGTCCCCACGCCCATCTCGCGCAGCTTCTTGCGCGCGCCTGCGATCGTGTAGCGCTGGCCGTAGAGCAGCTTCTTGATCAGCAGGATCATCTCGATGTCGCGGCGCCGGTACAGGCGCTGCTTCGAGCGGGACTTCTGGGGTGCCATCCAGCGGAACTCCGACTCCCAGTAGCGGAGCACATAGGGCTTCACGCCCGTGAGCCGGCTCACCTCGCCGATCCGGAAGTAGCGCTTCTCCGGGATCTCCGGCAGCTCGGCTTCCGCCGGCTCGTTCGATCGGGGATCGCGTTGCATGGGGGTTCCCTCCGCGGCGAGGTCGGGAGAGCGCTAGCGGCCGCCGCTCGCCTCGCTGTGGTTGATCCGCGACTGCTCGGCCTCGGCCTCGGTGACGGGCAGCTCGTTCAGGATGTTCTTGAGCACCAGGCTCGGCTTGAACGTCAGCACCTTGCGCGCCTCGAGCAGGATCTCCTGTCCGGTCTGGGGGTTGCGACCCTTCCGCGAGTTCTTGTCGCGCACCACGAAGTTCCCGAATCCGGAGATCTTCACCTTCTCCCCGTTCGCGAGTGTCTCCTTGATCGCCTCGAACACCTTCTCGACGAGCTCGGCGGACTCCTTCTTGGAGAATCCTACCTGCTCGTAGATCTGCTCGACGATGTCGGCCTTCGTCATGGCCCTTTGCCTCCTGCCTGCGGCACTCGGGGCTACCGGAGCTCGGCTCCGAATCGTTCTCCCAGCGCGCGCACCACGCGTTCGATCGCGCGCGCGACCTCGGCGTCGGTGAGCGTCCGGTCGGCGCGCTGGAATACCAGACGAAACGCAATGCTTACGCGGCCTTCGGGTACGCCCGCACCCTCGTAGCGATCGAAGATCTCGACGGAGACGAGATCCGGCCCCCCGACTTTCCGGATCTCCTCCGACAACGCGCCCGCCGCTTGCGCTCGATCGACGAGCACGGCGATGTCGCGTCGTACCGAAGGTTCCCTGGATACCTCCCGGAAATGGAATTCTCTTGTCTTTACGGCAAGTAGCGCGCTGAGATTCAGTTCGAACATCGCGCACGGGGTGTCGATGCCGAATTTCGCGGCCACGTCCGGGTGGAGCTCACCGACACTTCCGACTTCCATTTCCCCGCCCAGGCCCCCCACCGTGCCGGCGTGAAACGCGACCGACGCCCCGGGATGGAGGTAGGGCGCGGCCGGCCCGCTTCGCAAGGATGCCATATAACCCAGCGCGTACAAAGCTTTTTCGGCGATCCCCTTGGCGCGGAAGAAGACCGGGGGGCGGCTCGCCCCGCTCCACAGGTCGGCCTGGGCCTCGTCGGTCAGCACGCCCACCGCCCACAGCGGCTCCCGCGGCAGGGCCTCGGGTCCCGACCCCGTGGGGGCACCCGGATCCGGGCAGAACACCCGGGCCACCTCGAAGAGCGCCACGTCGGAGACCTGCCGGCTCAGGTTCTGGCGCACCAGCCGGAGCAGGGTCGGGGCCAGCGTGGTGCGCAGCAGCCGCTCGGCGTCCTGGATCGGGTTGCGCAGACGCAGCGCCGACCGGCGCGGGTCGTCCTCGGGCAGCTGGAGCGCGGCCAGGTCCGCCTCGCTCACGAAGGGGAGCGACCGCACCTCGACCAGGCCCGCCCCGGCCAGGGCGTCACGGACGCGCTCGGCGATCGCGTGAGCCGGCGGCTGGTGGGCGGGCACCAGGTCCGCCACCGGCAGCGTGGTCGGGATGTTCTCGTAGCCGTAGATGCGCGCGACCTCCTCGGTCAGGTCCTGGTGCACGTGCAGGTCGTTGCGGTGGCTCGGGATCGCGCACGCGAGGGCGCCTTCGCCACGGGGCGTCGCGACCACGCCCACGCGCGCCAGCAGCGCTGCCACCTCCTCGCGGCCGAGGGACAGGCCGAGCAGCCGATTGGTGCGCTCCACGCGCAGCTCGATCCGCTCGGTGGCGGGGGCGGGCTCGCCGCGCGCCTCGACGGCGCCGGGCGCGACCCTGCCGCCGGCGAGCTCGGCGAGCAGCCGCGCCGCGCGGTCGGCCGCACGCGCCACGCCCGCCCGATCCACGCCGCGCTCGAAGCGGTACGACGCCTCGCTGTGCAGGCCGTGGCGGCGCGCCGACAGGCGCACGCTCACCGGCTGGAAGTGCGCGCTCTCGATCAGCACGTCGGTGGTGTCCCCGCTCACCTCGCTGTCGGCGCCGCCCATCACGCCGGCGATCGCCACCGGGCGCTCGGCGTCCGCGATCACCAGGTCCTGCGGGTCGAGCCGCCGCGTCTGGCCGTCGAGGGTCGCGATCGTCTCGCCCGCCGCCGCGCGGCGCACCCGGATCTCGCCGCCCGCCAGCTTGCGCAGATCGAAGGCGTGGAGCGGCTGGCCGAGCTCGAGCAGCACGGCGTTGGTCACGTCGACGACGTTGTTGATCGAGCGGAAACCCGCCGCCTCGAGGCGCGCACGCAGGGCGTCGGGGGACGGCGCGACGCGCACGCCCCGCACCACGCGACCCACGTAGTGGAAGCAGCCGTCGCCGGCGTCGATGCGGATCCGGATCGCGTCGGCGGCGGGCGCGCCCGATTCCTCGACGGCGCTGGAGGGCAGCCGCAGCGCGCCTCCGAACAGCGCCGAGATCTCGCGCGCGACACCGAGCAGCGACGCGGTGTCGCCGCGGTTGGGGGTGAGACCCAGCTCGAGCACGCGCTCGCCCACCGGCACCGCCTCGGGCAGGGGCGCCCCGACCCGCGCGTGCTCGTCCAGCACCCAGATGCCCTCGTGTCCGTCCCCGAGGGCCAGCTCGGCGCGCGAGCAGATCATCCCCTCGGAGGCCACACCGCGCAGCTTCGACTTCTTGATCTTCGTCCCGTCCGGGAGCGACGTGCCCGGGAGCGCCACGGCGACCTTCTGACCGGCGGTGACGTTGGGCGCGCCGCACACGATCGTGCGGAGCGTGCCGTCCCCCACGTCGACCGAGCACACCGAGAGGCGGTCGGCGTTGGGGTGCGGATCGCGTCGCTCGACCCGGCCGACGACGATGTCGGCGAGGTCCGGGCCGGTGGCCTCGACGACGGCGTCCTCGAAGCCCGCCATGTTGAGACGGTCGGCGAGGGTGCGGTCGTCGGGCAGCTCGACGAACTCGGCCAGCCAGGACAGCGGCAGGCGCATCAGATCTGACCCAGGACGCGCAGATCGCCCTCGAAGAGATGGCGCAGGTGCGGGATCCCGAAGCGCCGCATCGCCGTGCGGTCGATGCCCATGCCGAAGGCGAAGCCCTGGTAGCGCTCGGAGTCGATGCCGCAGCGCTCCAGCACCTTGGGATGGATCATCCCGCAGCCGCCCCACTCCACCCAGCCGCTGTCGGAGCACACCTTGCACCCGGCCCCCGCGCACAGCGTGCACGAGTAGTCGAGCTCCGCCGAGGGCTCGGTGAAGGGGAAGTGGTTGGCGCGGAAGCGCAGATCGACGCCCTCTCCGAACAGGTGGCGGCCGAAGGCGAGCAGCACGCCCTTCAGGTCGCCGAAGGTGACGCGCTCGTCGACCAGGAAGCCCTCGATCTGGTGGAACATGGGGCTGTGTCGCGGCGAGAGGTCGTGACGGTAGACGCGTCCGGGCGCGATGAAGCGGAAGGGAGGCGTCCGGCCCGTCATCGAGCGGATCTGCACGTTGCTGGTGTGGGTGCGCAGCACGTGGCCGTCTTCGAGGTAGAAGGTGTCCTGCTCGTCCCGCGCCGGATGATCGGGCGGGATATTCAGCGCCTCGAAGTTGTTCCAGTCGGTCTCGACCTCGGGACCCTCCTCGATCGAGAAGCCGAGGGAGGTGAAGAAGGCGACCATCTCCCGGGTGAGGTGGGTGATCGGGTGCAGGTGGCCCGGGGGCGTGCCGGCGCCGGGCAACGTCACGTCGAGCCGCCGCTCGGCGAGCGCGCGGTCGGTGGCGCTGCGCTCGAGCTGGGCGCGGCGCTCGGCCACCCAGTCTTCGATCGCGCGCTTCGCCTGGTTCGCGCGCTGTCCGGCCGGGCCCCGCTCGGCGGGCGGCAGGTCCCCGATCGCGCGCAGCAGCGTCGACACCGAGCCGTTCTTGCCCAGGAAGCGCGCGCGCACCTCGGTCAGGGCCTGGGGCGACGCAGCCGCCTCGACGGCGCTTCGGGCCTCGGACAGCAGCGCGTCGAGGTCGGCGTTCCCCGACATCGCCGCCTCTTACGCGGCCTGGGATTTCGCCAGTGCCGCCAGCTCGCCGAACGCCTTCGGGTCGGACACGGCGAGCTCGGCCAGGATCTTGCGGTCCACCTCGACCCCGGCCTTCTTGAGGCCGTGGATCAGGCGGCTGTAGGACAGCCCGTTCTCGCGGGCGGCGGCGTTGATGCGCGCGATCCACAGGCCGCGGAAGTCGCGCTTGCGCTGCTTGCGGTCGCGATAGGCGTACTTCCACGCCTTGTGCACGGCCTCGCGGGCCGTCTTCAGCAGGCCGTGGCGGGTACCGTAGTAGCCCTTCGCCTCCTTGAAGATGCGATTGCGCCGCTTGCGGGCGGCCACTCCGCGCTTGACTCGCGGCATCGGATGTCTCCCTTCCTGTCCCCGCGAACGCGGGCTCCCCTGCCCGCCCCTAGAGGGCGGGCAGCATCTGCTTGAGGCGCTTCTCGTCGCTTTGCGACACCAGGGCCGACTTGCGGAGCTTGCGCTTCCGCTTCGACGACTTCTTGGTGAGGATGTGCTGCTTGTTGCCCTGCGAGCGCACGAACTTTCCCGTGCCCGTCTTCTTGAACCGCTTCGCAGCGCCCCGATGGGTCTTCATCTTCGGCATCTCAGCCTCCCTGCCCACCGGCAGTCCCGACCTCTTCCGTGCCCGGCGTCGTCGACTCCGCCGCCCGGGCGGCCTCCTCGGCCTCCGCCTTCGCCGCCAGCTCCTCGGCCTTGCGCTCCTGCTCGACGACTTCGCGGTTGGGCACGAGGATCATCGAGAGGAAGCGCCCCTCCATGCGGGGCGGGTTCTCGACCGCCGCGATCGGCCCGAGCAGCTCGACCACCCGGTCGAGCTGCTTTCGCCCGAGGTCGCGATGGACCATCTCCCGTCCGCGATACATCACCGTCACCTTGACCTTGTCGCCTTCCATCAGGAAGCGCCGCGCGTTCTTGAGCTTGAAATCCAGATCGTGCTGGTCCGTGCGCGGCCGCAGCTTCACCTCCTTGAGGCTCGCCGCGTGTCCCTTGCTCTTGTTCGCCTTCTTCTTCTGTTCGTACTTGTAGCGGCCGTAGTCCATGATCCGGCACACCGGCGGGCGCGCCGCCGGCGCGACCTCGACCAGATCGAGGCCGACCTCCTCGGCGCGAGCGATGGCGGCTTCCGGTGTCATGACTCCGAGCTGCTCTCCGTCGTCGGCGATCACACGGATCTCCGACGCCCGGATCATCTGATTGACCCGGGGGCCGTCGTTCTTGGCGTTCCTTCTGAATTCCGCGATTCCTCGGTCCTCCTCGGAGCGGCGCGTCGGCGCCCTCCTCGAACAGGGTCGCTAGGCGCGCGCGCTCGAACTCCGGCGCGGCGAGCTCGCACTGTGCGAGCCGCCGCGGGAATCGGATGCGACGGGCAGACGCGCGGGGCACCACTGGCTCGCCTCACCGGGGAGGCCGACTGCGATCATGAACACGGGTGGTGCATTGGGCTTTGATTTCCGATCGACTCGTTGCCGGTCTGGGATGTCTGTCGCGCCGTCGAGGTCATCGGGAGCTGCGGCTCCTGCCGCTCTCGCCGCCGACCCGGTTGGTAGGCACGGGCGGGATTGAACCGCCGACCCCCACCGTGTCAAGGTGGTGCTCTAGCCACTGAGCTACGTGCCTGTCCGACCCGCCCGGACCGCGCGGTGCGCGCCCGACCGGTCCCGGACTGCCAGATCGATCGCCGCTCGCGAGGGACGCCACGTGTGCGCCGCCCCGACCGGCTCCCGCCTCCGCGTGATTCCGGGCTAAGAACGCGAAATCGATACCGATTTGGGCGACGGGTGTCAATCGTCGTCGGTTTCGGGGGCGCTCGTCGTCCCCGCGGCCTCGGCGGCGGGGGCCTCGGGGATCTCCTCGACGAGCACGGTGGCCTGCCCCGGGTCCTCCTCGACCGTCATCACGCGCAGTCCGTCCGGAGGGCGGTCGGCGAGCCCGGCGGCGAGCTGGCCCGCCCCGCGGTCCGCGTCGATCGCCAGCACGGCGCGGCCGTCGGTGAACTCGATCGGAACCACCGAGCGCACGCCGCGGTCGGCCGCGAGGGCCTTGCGCAGCTGCGCGAGCGGGCGGTAGCTGGTCAGGCCCTCCACCACCAGCCGCACCTCCTGGGCCGACCCGCCCGACCCGGGCGACACCAGCCCGAGGGCGGCGAGCCGGGCGCGCACGGCGTCGAGGTCGAGGTCGATGTCGGCCACCACCACGTATTCGTAGTCGACGTCCGACTGGCCGGAGAACATCGCGTGGCGCCGTCCGCGGTCCTCGCGGATCCGGAAGCGGGTCGCGTACACGTAGGGGTCGTCGCCGAGATGCTGCTCGACCCACGCAGAGGGCGAGATCGGCTCGCCGTCGGGCCCGATCTCCCCGTCGGGCGGCGTGAAGTCGTCGGGCAGCATCTCCATCGCCGCGTTCGTCACCGCGTCGGCGACCGCCGCGCGCACCGCCGCCTCGCGGGGATCGGTGACGTCCTTGGTGATCGGCGCCACCCCGACCGATTCCACGGCCGCTGCGGCGGCCGCCGACGCGAGGACCGCGATCCACGCCAGAGCCGCCACTCCCCGACGCGAACGCAGCGCGGCGATCCAGCGACCGCTCATACGCGAACCTCCGTCACGGAGCGCCCGAACAGGGCGTCCACGTCGCGCTTCAGACCCTCGTCGGGCCGCACGCCGCGCAGAGAGGATACGGCGAGGACCGTCTCGCTGCGGTCGGGAATCACCAGGTGCACGCGCACGGCGCACTCGCCCGGACTCCGCGCGAGCCGGTCCCGCAGGGCGGTGAGCCGGTCGGGCGTGGCCTCCTCGGCGCCGATCCGCACGGTGAGCTCCCGGGCCAGCTTCTCCTCGGCGCGCGCCAACTCGATCACCTCCCGCACCAGGATCTTCGGCGGATCGCCGGCCTCCAGCGTACCCGCCACCAGCAGCGGGGTCGGTCCCTCCCCCCCATCGGTCTGGTGGGCCTGCTTCAAGAGGCCGCCGTACTGGGCGTACGTCTCGGCGAAGACGACCAGGTCGAAGCTGCCCTCCAGATCCTCGAGGGTCGCGAAGGCCATCAGGGAGCCGCGCCGGGTGCGCGTCTCGCGCAAGGAGGCGATCAGCCCCCCGGCGCGGACGTCGCGTCCCTCGCGCCCCGCGCTCTCGCCCGCCCGCGTGTCGGCGAAGCGCGCCAGCTGGGGGGCGACCGCGGAGAGCGGATGACCGGTGACGTAGAAGCCGAGCACCTCCTTCTCCTGCTCGAGGCGCTGGCGCTCGGTCCACGGCGCCGTGGAGACCAGCGAGGGCTCCGGCGCCGCTTCGCTGCCCAGGCTGCCGAACAGGCTCTCCTGGCCGATCTCGCGGTCTCGCTGGGCGGCGGCGCCGGCCTCCAGCGCCACGTCGAGGGACGCCCACACGTCGGCGCGCTCGGCGTGGATCTCGTCGAAGGCGCCGCACTTCACGAGGCTCTCCACGACGCGGCGGTTCACCCGGCGTCCGTCGATCCGGGAGGCGAAGTCGAACAGGCTGCGGAACGGTCCCCCGCTGCCGCGCGCGTCGAGGATCGACTCGATCGCTCCCTGCCCGACGTTCTTCACCCCGGCCAGGCCGAAGCGGATCCCCTCGGCCACGACGGTGAAGTCGCGCTCGGACTCGTTCACCGAGGGCGGCAGGATCTCGATTCCGAGCTGCTGGGCGTGGGCGATGTAGCGCGAGAGCTTGTCGTGGTTGCCCGACTCCGTGGTGAGCAGCGCCGCCAGGTACTCGCGCGGGTGGTTCGCCTTGAGATAGGCCGTCTGGTAGGTGATCAGCGCGTAGGCCGTCGAGTGCGACTTCGCGAAGCCGTAGCCCGCGAACTCGGCCATCAGCGAGAACACCTCCTCCGCCTTCTTCTTGTCGATCCCCCGCTCGACCGCCCCGGAGACGAAGCGCTCGGCCTGCTTCGCCATCTCCTCGGGCTTCTTCTTGCCCATCGCCCGGCGCAGCAGGTCCGCCTCGCCGAGGCTGTAGCCGGCCAGGCGGTTGGCGATCTGGAGCACCTGGTCCTGGTAGACGATCACGCCGAGCGTCTCGGCGGTGAGCTGCTCGAGCTCGGGCAGCAGGTACTCGATCTTGGTCAGCCCGTTCTTGCGGTTGATGTAGTCCTCGACCATTCCCGAGCCGAGGGGACCGGGGCGGTAGAGGGCGACGATCGGGATCAGCTCCTTGAAGGTGCGCGGCTTGAGCTTCACCACCAGGTCGGTCATCCCGCCCGACTCCACCTGGAACACGCCCTCGGTCTCGCCGGTGGCGAGCATGTCGTAGGTCTTCGGGTCGTCGTAGGGGATGCCGTCGATCTCGAACTCGGGCTGGCGGCCCCGCACGCGTCGCTCGGCGTCCGCGATCGTGGTGAGCGTGCGCAGGCCGAGGAAGTCGAACTTGATCAGCCCGATCTTCTCGACGCAGCGCATGTCGAACTGGGTGACGACGTCGCCCGAGCGCGGGTCCCGGTACAGGGGAACGGTCTCGATCAGCGGGGCGGTGCCGATCACGACGCCCGCGGCGTGGGTGCTGGCGTGGCGCGTCAGCCCCTCGAGCTTGCGCGCGGTGTCGAACAGGCGCTGCACCTGGCCGTCGGCCTCGATCCGCGCGCGCAGCTCGGCCGACTGCTCGATCGCCTCCTCGAGGCTGATGCCGAGCGTGTCGGGGATCATCTTCGCCAGGCGATCGACGTCGCCGAAGGACATGCCGAGCACGCGGCCCACGTCGCGCACGGCGGCGCGCGCCTGGAGCTTCCCGAAGGTGATGATCTGGGCGACGCGCCGGCCGTCGTCGCCCTCGCCGTCGTACTTCTCCGCCACGTAGCGGATCACCTGGTCGCGGCCCTTCATGCAGAAGTCGACGTCGATGTCGGGCATGCTGATCCGCTCGGGATTCAGGAATCGCTCGAAGATGATGTCGTACTCGATCGGATCGACACCGGTAATCCCGAGCGACCAGGCGGCGAGGCTGCCCGCGGCCGAGCCCCGCCCGGGGCCCACCGGGATGCCGTGCCGCCGGGCGTAGCCGATGAAGTCGGCCACGATCAGGAAGTAGCCGGCGAAGCCCATCGAGGTGATCACGCCGAGCTCGTGCTCCATCCGCGTGCCGTACTCGGCCAGCTTCGGCGGGATCGGCTCGTCCGACGCCAGCCCGAGCCGCTCGCGCAGCCCGGCCCAGGCCTGGGCCTGGAGCACCTGCTCGCGCGTCCGGCCGGCGGGCACCTGGTACTCGGGCATGTGGTAGCTGCCGGTGTCGATCCCCAGCTCGAGATCGCAGCGCTCGGCGATCTCCAGCGTGTTCGCGATGGCCGAGGGGTGGTCGCGGAACACCTCGGCCATCTCGTCGCCGTCCTTCACGTAGAAGCCGTGGCCGTCGAACTTGAAGCGCTGGGGATCGTCGAGGTTGGTGGCGGTGCCGATGCACAGCAGCGCCTCGTGGTGGGCGTGGTCGCAGGCCTCGAGGTAGTGGGCGTCGTTGGTCGCGACGAGCGGCAGGCGCAGGTCGCTGGACATCTTCGTGAGCTCGGCGTTGACCGTGTCCTGGAGCCCGATGCCGTGGCGCTGGATCTCGAGGTAGTAGCGGTCGGGGAAGATGCGCGAGAACTCCTCCACGAGCTGCCAGGCCGTCTGGACCTGCCCGCCCGTGATCGCGCGGCACACCATCGAGGAAAGGCAGCCCGAGGTGGCGATCAGCCCCTCGCTGCGCTCGCGCAGGATGTCGAGGTCGATCCTGGGCTTGTAGTAGAAACCCTCGAGGTATCCCTTCGAGACCAGGTAGATCAGGTTGCGGTAGCCGGTCTCGTTCTGGGCGAGCAGGAGCAGGTGGTTGATCGCGTCGAAGCCGCTCTCGTCGCGCTCCCGCTTCTCCTTCTCGAAGCGCGACCCGGAGGCGATGTACACCTCACAGCCGAGGATCGGCTTGACCCCGGCGCGCCGCGCCGCCTCGTAGAACTCGACCACGCCGAACAGGTTGCCGTGGTCCGTGAGCGCCACGGCCGGCATCGACAACGCCTTGGCGCGCGCGAAGAGCGGGTCGATCTTGATCGCCCCGTCCAGGAGCGAGTACTGGCTGTGCAGGTGCAGATGGACAAACGGCCGGGGCACCCCCTCCCCCCTCTTGTTCTTCGGTTCTCCGCTCGGCTTCGCCTCGCTGCGCGCCCTGCGGGCTTGCGGACGCGCCGTTCAGGAAAGCTGGCCTATTCCCACTCGATGGTCGCCGGTGGCTTGGACGAGATGTCGTAGACCACGCGGTTCACGCCCTTCACCTCGTTGATGATGCGCGTGCCGATCGTCTGGAGCACCTCGGGCGGCAGCGGCGCCCAGTCGGCCGTCATCGCGTCCACCGAGGTCACGCAGCGCACGGCAATCGCGTTCTCGTAGGTGCGCTCGTCGCCCATCACGCCCACGCTCTGCACGGGCAGGTAGACCGCGAAGGCCTGCCAGAGCGCGTCGTAGAGGTCGGCGCGGCGGATCTCCTCGACCACGATCGCGTCCGCGCGGCGCAGAATCGCGAGCCGCTCGCGGGTGACGTCGGTGATCACGCGGATCGCCAGCCCGGGGCCGGGGAAGGGATGGCGGCCGACGAGCTCCTCGGGCAGCCCCAGCTTGCGCCCCACCTCGCGCACCTCGTCCTTGAACAGCTCGCGCAGCGGCTCCACCAGCGCGAGCTGCATCCGCTCGGGCAGGCCGCCGACGTTGTGGTGGCTCTTGATCGTCGCCGAGGGTCCGCGCACCGACACGCTCTCGATCACGTCGGGATAGAGCGTCCCCTGCACCAGGAAGTCCACCTCGCCGAGCTTGCGCGCCTCCTCCTCGAACACCTCGATGAAGGTGTGGCCGATCAGGCGCCGCTTGCGCTCCGGGTCGACGACGCCGGCGAGACGGTCGAGGAAGCGGTCCTCGGCGCGCACCGTGACCAGCGGGATGGAGAGGTGGCGACGAAACAGCGACTCGACCTCCTCCCGCTCGCCCTCGCGCAGCAGGCCGTTGTCGACGAACAGGCAGGTGAGCTGCTCGCCGACCGCCTGGTGGACGAGCGCGGCCGCCACCGAGGAGTCGACGCCGCCCGATAGCCCGCACACCACGCGCCGCGACCCGACCTGCTGGCGGACCCTCGCCACGGCCTCGTCGATGAAGGCCTCCATCGTCCAGCTGCCCGTGCAGCCGCAGATGCGCTGCACGAAGTTCGCCAGGATGCGGTCGCCGCCCTGGGTGTGCGCCACCTCCGGGTGGAACTGGACGCCCCAGATCGGGCGCTCGGCGTGGCGCACCGCGGCGAAGGGCGAGCCCTCGCTGGTTCCCAGCACCACGAAGCCCTCGGGCAGGCGCAGCACCCGGTCGCCGTGGCTCATCCACACGACGCGCTCGGCGCCGCCCGGGAGCTCGGCGAACAGCGGGTCGTCGCGCTCGAGCTTGAACAGCGCGCGGCCGTACTCGCGGTCGTCCGCCTTCTCGACCACGCCGCCCAGCCGGTGGGCCATCAGCTGGAGCCCGTAGCAGATGCCGAGCACCGGACGGCCGAGGGAGACGATCTCCGGGTCGAGGTCCGGGGATCCCGGATCGAGCACGCTCGATGGACCGCCCGACAGCACGATGCCCGCCGGGTTCCAGGCCTCGACCGCCGCGCGGTCGAGCGGGGGGTGGATCTCGCAGTACACGCGCTGCTCTCGGATGCGGCGCGCGATCAGCTGCGTGAACTGCGAGCCGTAGTCGAGGATCAGGATGCGGTCGCGATGCGACTGGGGCTCGCGCTGGGGGGCGCTGGTCACCGGGTTCGTGCTCTCGTCGGGCGGTCGGGAGGTCGACCGGTGCGGGGATCCGGAGGGAGCAAAATCTAATCGATCCGGTAGTTCGGCGCTTCCTTGGTGATGATCACGTCGTGGACGTGGCTCTCCTGGAGCCCGGCCGCGGAGATCCGCACGAAGCGCGCGCGATCGCGCAGCGCGACGAGAGTCGCTGCACCGACGTAGCCCATGCCCGACCGCAGACCGCCCACGAGCTGATGGACGTTGCTGGTCAGGCTGCCGCGATAGGGGATCCGCCCTTCGATGCCCTCGGGCACCAGCTTGCTGACCTCGCCGACCCCGGCCTGGAAGTAGCGATCCGCGCTGCCCTGGGTCATCGCGCCCAGCGAGCCCATGCCGCGGTAGACCTTGTAGGAGCGGCCCTGGTAGAGCACGACCTCGCCCGGCGCCTCGTCGGTGCCGGCGAACAGCGAGCCGATCATCACCGTGGAGGCCCCGGCGGCGAGCGCCTTCACCAGGTCGCCCGAGAACTTGACCCCGCCGTCGGCGATCACCGGGACGTCGGCGCGCTTCGCCACGCGTGCGGCATCGAGCACGGCGGTGAACTGGGGCACGCCGACCCCGGCGACGACGCGGGTGGTGCAGATCGAACCGGGACCGACGCCGATCTTGACCGCCGACACGCCGGCCTTGATCATGTCCTCGGTGCCCTCGGCGGTGGCCACGTTCCCGCCCACGAGCGGGAGATCGGGGAAGCAGCGCCGCAGCTCGGCGACGGTGTCGAGCACGCCCTTCGAGTGACCGTGGGCGGTGTCGACCACCACGACGTCGACGCCCGCGTTGACCAGCGCCTGCGTCCGCTCGTAGGTCTCCGCGCCGACGCCGACCGCCGCCCCGCAGCGCAGGCGCCCGAGGGCGTCCTTCGAGGCGGCCGGGAAGCGCTCGCTCTTCTCGATGTCCTTGATCGTGATCAGCCCGCGCAGATTCCCGTCGGCATCCACCACGAGCAGCTTCTCGATCCGGTGCTCGTGAAGCAGCTCCTTGGCGCGCTCCATGTCGGTGCCGGGGGGCACGGTCACCAGGCCTTCCCGGGTCATGAAGCGGGAGATCTCCTGGTGGGTGTCGCGCACGAAGCGGAGATCGCGGTTGGTGAGGATCCCGACCGCCTTGCCGTCGCGCGTGATCGGCACGCCCGAGATCTTGTAGCGGGCCATCACCTCGAGCGCCTCGTGGATCCGCTGCTCGGGGCGCATCGTGATCGGGTCCGAGATCATCCCGGACTCGGAGCGCTTGACCTTGTCGATCTCGGCGGCCTGGGCCGTGATCGGCATATTCTTGTGGACGATGCCGATGCCGCCGTTCTGGGCCAGACAGATCGCCGTCTCGTGCTCGGTGACCGTGTCCATCGCCGCCGACAGCAGCGGGATGTTCAGCGCGATCTCGCGCGTGAGACGGGTGCGGACGTCGACGGTGTCGGGCAGCACCTCGCTGGCGGAGGGCTCGAGCAGGACGTCGTCGAAGGTCAGGGCCTCGCGGATCTCGACACCGTCGCGCTGCGCCTCCCTCGGATCGGGGCTGCGTCGCGTGTCGGATTCGCTCATGCACCTCACCCGTCGATCGTGGGGCGGTGGAGCCGCCGAGTGGCTGCACCTCGGTCGTCCGTCGGGTTGCCGACCGCCGTCGGACCTCACCGAGCTGCCCTCGCCCCCGGGAGCTTCGGGACAGATTAGAGGCGCCCCCGCGGTGGGTCAATCGAGCCCGGGGCGAACGCCGCCCGTGCGCAGAACGAGCCTAGGGGAGCAGACGGACCAGCAGCTCGCGCAGCGTGGCGATCGCGTCCTCGGGTTTCTCGGGCGAGGCCGCCGCCACGGTCCGGTCGTCGAACAGGCCGAGTCGCTCGCAGAGCGCCTCGGACCCGCCGCGCTCCTTGTCCTCGAGCAGCACGTGGAACGCGCGCGCCCGCGGCAGCATGTCGAGCGCCTCGATCGCCGGGCGCAGCGCGCGGATCGAGGCCTCGACCCCGTCCCCGTGGACGAACAGCGCGGCGAGGGCGCCGTGCACGACGAGCGGCCAGATCGGCGCGAAGCCCGGCGCCGCGGCGACCTCGACGAACTCGATGCCGAGCTCGTCGTCGATCGGGATGCGCGCGGTCGTCCACACGCCCGGGGCCTCACCCCGAGGGGTGGACTCGACGCCCGGCAGCTTCTCCAGCAGACCGCGGAAGGCCTCGTGGGTCTGCGTCTGCGCGGCGAACACCACCACCTTCGCGTCCCAGGGCGTGCCCTCGCGCGGCCTGCCCTGCTCCAGCCAGTCGCGCAGGCGACCCGCCATCGTCGGCGCGAACAGCCCGGCGACCGGCGCCTCCGGGCTCGCGTCGTCGGAACGCAGGTCGACCATCCCGCGCCGCGCGAGGGTCTGGAGCGTGCGCAGCACCTGATAGTCGGGGTAGCTCGAGCGGTCGAGGACGTCCCGCACGCGCTGGGACAGCTCGAGCAGGAGCAGCACCTCCTGGGTGAGCGGGTGCAGCACGTTGGGCAGTGACGATCGCGCGACGCGCAGGGAGACGCGCGCGTGCAGCGGCGGAAGCTCGCTGCCCAGGCGCTCCCACTCCTCGGCCTGGCGCCTCCCCTCGCGCAGCAACGCCCGGGTCGGTCGATCGATGGCGGCCGCCTCCCCGCACTCCTCCTCGCGGAAGGCAAAGGTGCCGCGGCGCCAGGTGAGCAGCCGATAGAACGCCTTCTCCCCTTCGATCTGGGCGGTGCGCGCCTGGAGCACGTCGCCGTCGCGCAGATAGATGCGCCCGGTGGCGGCGCGCCGTCCGCCGCCCTGGCGCAGCTCGATGACGCCCGTCTTGCGGTTCACGTGGAACAGCTCGATCAGCTCGGCGAGCGCGATCTGGGACAGCTTCCCTTCCACCCCGGGCGTCGCGCCGCCCGCAGCGGTGCGCAGCGGCTCGGGGCGCCGCTTCTGGAGCATCGCCTGGACGAAGCGGGCGATCGTGTCCGGGTCGGCGTGGGGCGGAATCACGCGGCCCGCCCGGGTCGGGCTCCCGGACTCCTCGCGCCCGCCCTGGCCGATGAACAGGATCCCCATGGCGCAGGTGTGGGGATTCGCGTGCAGGATCTCGGCGAGCCGCGTGCCGTCGATCAGCGGCAGATCGATCTGGGCGATCATCACGGCGGGCTTCTCGGCCAGCGCCACCTCCAGCGCGGCGGCGCCGTGGTGGACGATGCGCGCCTCGATCGCCAGCGCCCGGACGGCGGCCGCCACGCGGCGGGCGCGGTCGGAGTCGCCGTCTGCGACGAGAACCGTGTCCGCCATCTACCCGAGCCTCGGCACGCGCAGCTCGCGCTGCAGACGGAAGGCGAGCGACTCCGCCAGGGCCCGCTCGCTGGAGTGGAACAGCTGCGCCTCCGACCCCTTCTCGTCGGCTCCGGCCACCAGCACGTAGGCCGGACCGTCCCCGAAGTGCACGGCGAAGGGAGGCGCCCCGGCGACCGCATCGTCGGGCAGCCAGGTGATCCGCTCGTCGGCCGCGTCGACGCCCCCCGGATCGCCGAACACCACCAGGTCGGTCGCGCTCACCGAGTCGCGGCGCATCCGCAGCCCCTCGGCGAAGGCCTCGGCCAGCGCTTCCCCGGGTCGGCAGAAGAACACGCCGCGCTCGCGCGGCCGGCGACCGATCTCGGAGACGGCGAAGCGCAGCAGGGAGGCCACGCTCTCGACCGGCTCGCGCGCCGCTCCCACCGCCAGCTCGTCGAGGGCGGCACCCAGGGGAAGGCGCGCCAGGCGCCGATCGCGCTCGCGGCCGCGCCGGTCCTCGACGATCCGACCCTCCAGCACGCGGAACAGCGACTCGACCTGGGTCGCATCGCCCGGATAGGTGACCGTGCCCAGGCTGAGCTCGGGCCGGACGTCGGCCTGGATGGCCGCGAGCGGCTCGCCCTGCTCCAGCGCCTCGCGCGTGCGCTGCTTGAAGGTGGCGGCGCCGATCGCATTGCTCTCGGTCAGCAGCACGCAGAACTCGCCGTCCTCGTCGACGGCCAGCACGTCCGTCCCGCGCAGCAGACGACCGAGGTGGCGGGCGAAGGCCGAGTGCCAGGCCCGGAACTCGCCCTCCTCGAGCCGCTGGCGCAGCGGACCGAGGGGTCCCAGGGACACCTGGAGCAGACCGAAGCTGCGGCCGAAGCGGTTGGCGCGTTCGATCTCGTTGCGCACCACGTCGTGCAGGTACTCGATCCGGTAGGCGCCGGTTTCCGCGTCCTGGAAGGAGCGGCGCTGGAGGTGACGGAAGCGCTCGGCGTTGCGGAAGGCGACGTCGGCGAAGGACATGAACTTCTGGACGCAGGCGCGATCGACGTCGTCGAAGCGCTCCCCGCCGAGCTTGTCGGTCAGGCGGATCACGCCGACCAGCGCCTCGTTGCGGCGCAGGGCCACCACCAGCGCCGGCCGGGGCAGGCCCTCGGGACCGCTCCAGTCGGCGAGCGCCGACAGCGCGCCGGCGGCGCGGATCGGGTCCGGGAGGTCGGCCTCGGAGATCCGCTCGCGCTCCTCCCCGAGCCGCACCAGGCCGTGCGCCGCGGCCAGCCGCATGCCGAGGCCGCCCTGCTCGTCGGTCCACCACAGCACGCCGCCCTGGGCACCCGTCTCCCGGCACAGGCCATCGAGCACCTTCTCCGACAGCGCCTCGACCGAGGTGGCCTGGAACAGGCCCAGGGCCCGCTCGAACAGCGAGCGCTCGCTCAGGAACTCGATGTTCTCGGCCAGCAGGCGGTCGCGCTCGGCGCGCAGGTTCGAGCGCTGGAGGATGCTCTCGAGCGCGCCGACCAGGGTGGCGCGGTCGAAGGGCTTGAGCAGGTAGTCGGTGGCTCCGATCTTCATCGCGTCGACGGCGCTCTTCACGTCGACGACGCCCGTCACGACCACGATCTCCTGCTCGGGATCCCGCTCCTTCACCCGCTGCACGAGGTCCACGCCGGTCATCACCGGCATCACGAGATCGGTGATGATCACGTCGAAGACCGAGTGGTCGAGGACGCGCAGCGCCTCCTCTCCGCTCGAGCAGGTCTGGACCTCGTAGCCCTCCTCGACCAGGAGGCCCTCGATCAGCTCGCGGAAGTAGCGCTGGTCGTCGACGGCGAGTATTCGACCCCTGGGCATGCCCCCCTCGCTGCGGCGCAGCCCCGGTCGCCCGGTAGCCCTCTACCGGACGGCGCTGCGCTGATCTTCATCGGCGACCCCGACGGCCTCCTTCACCTCGATCCGGCGGCGGGATGCACGCGGTGCGGGCACGAGCTCGCCAATCAGCGAATGGGGCGTCGCCTCGACGAGCCGGACCCGGACCACGTCTCCCGGGCGGGGGCCGTCCTCCGTCCCGGCTGCGAGATTTACCACGCGATGGTAGGGATCCCGGCCCGTCACCTGCCCGGCCCCGCGCCGGCTCGCGCCCTCGACCAGGACGTCGGTCTCCGACCCCACCCGGCGGCGGTGGGCGTCCAGGGTGAGCGAGCGCTGGAGGTCCTGGAGCGCCTCGAGCCGCTCCTGGGCCACTTCCGGGGCCACCGCGTCGGGGAAGGTCGCCGCCGCCGTGTGGGGCCGGGGCGAGTACTTGAAGGAGAAGGCGTCGTCGAAGGCGACGTCGCGCACCAGCTCCAGGGTGGCCTCGAAGTCGGCGTCGGTCTCGCCGGGGAAGCCGACGATCAGGTCGGTGGTGATCGCCAGGTCCGGCCGGGCGGCGCGCAGCCGGCCGACGAGGTCGCGGTAGTCGGACGGTGCGTAGCGCCGGCGCATCCGCGCGAGCACGGCGTCCGAGCCGCTCTGGACCGGCAGGTGCACGTGGGGACACAGCGCCTCGAGGTCGCCGTGCGCCTGCACCAGGTCGTCGTCGAAGAAGGCCGGGTGCGGGCTCGTGTAGCGGATCCGCTCGAGGCCCGGAACGGCGGCCAGACGTCGCAGCAGCGCCGCGAAAGGCTCGGTGCCGGCGGCCGCGGCCCGGCCTCGCCGGACATCGTGGCGACCGTAGGCGTTGACGGTCTGGCCGAGCAGCGTGACCTCGCGAACCCCGCACGCCGCGAGCGACCGGGCCTCCTCCACGATCGCCGCCGCGGGCCGGCTGATCTCGCGGCCCCGCGTGTGGGGCACCACGCAAAAGGTGCAGAAGAGATCGCAGCCCTCCATCGCGGTCAGGAACGCGCGGCCCGGGGTCGCGCTGGGCAGGTCCGGGTGGCGGCCGGGCAGATCGAAGCGCGCGAGGGTGTGGTCCTCGTCGGTGTGCACGCGCCGCTGGCCGCGCTCGGCGGCGGCGACGAGCGTCGGGACCCAGCGCAGGTTGTGGGTCCCGTACACGAAGTCGACCGCGGCGAACCGGCGCAGGATCGCGTCGCCCTCCTGCTGGGCCACGCAGCCCGCCACGCCGAGCACGCGCCCTGGACGCTGCGCCTTCCAGTCGCGCAGCAGGCCGAGCTCCGTGTACAGCCGGTTCTCCGCCTTCTCCCGGATCGCGCACGTGTTCACCACCAGCAGATCGGCCTCCTCGGCGTCGTCGGTGGCGCGATAGCCCGAGTGGGCGAGCAGGTGCCCGACCTTCTCCGAGTCGTGCACGTTCATCTGGCACCCGTAGGTGCGGATATGGAAGCGGCGGCCGGAGCTCAATCGCGACCTCGCACAGGGAGGGGCCAACCGGGGGACACTACCCGACTCGCCTGGCCGCGACCCGGCTCGGAAGCCGGGCGCAATCTCATGCGGAATCTCTCAGAATGATCATAAACATATAAATTATAATAGTTTTTTGAATTCATTCGGAACGCCTGTCGATCTGGGGCAGAAGGGGTCGATCCGCGCAAATAGCGTTTGACAATCGCTCGGGACCCGACCACAATGCTGTCAGATCCCGTTTGTGTGGAGCGGCGGTGGATCTGGCATTTCTAACCGAAATGTCCAACCTCTCACCCCCCATCATCCATCCACCGCCCTCCCCCCTTCGAAACGCCCCGTCGGATTCAATCCGGCGGGGCGTTCTCTTTCGGGGCTGAGCGGCTCAGCGCCTGCGCCCGAGCTCCGACAGCAGCTCGAGCTGGATCTCCTGGATCTCGACCAGTCGCTCCCACTGGTGCGAGAGCAGGTGGTCGATCTTCTCGTGCAGGTGCCGGATCTCCAGCTCCGCCTTGAGGTTCACCTGGTAATCGTGCTGTGAACGCTGGCGATCCTTCGCCTCCTGGCGGTTCTGGCTCATCATGATGATCGGCGCCTGGACCGCCGCCAGACACGACAGCACGAGATTGAGCAGGATGAACGGGTAGGGATCGACCGGCCTCCACAGCAGGACCAGGGAGTTGACCGTGACCCACACGACCAGGAAGACGGCGAAGCCGATCAGGAAGGTCCAGCTTCCCCCGAAGGCGGCGATCCGATCGGCGAGGCGCTCCCCGAGGGTCCACGCGCGCTCGAACTTCAGATCGACGTTCTCGGACAGAAGCTCGTGTTCGCGCAGGCTGTCGATCACCTCGCGTTCGAGGTTCGTGACCTCGCCCCGCTCGGACTCCAGCAGGGAGTGCACGTAGGAGCCGCGGTACCGGGTCAGGTCCTCTCGACAGATCAGCGCGTCTGCGGACCATTCGGGGTGGTCCAGGCGGATCGCGTCCGCTACCGAGGGCCGCACGATCGCGCCGGGAACGAGCAGGCGCCTCGGGAAGCCCCTGCCACAGATCGAACAGGAAGCATGATCGTTCTGGGTCCTCGTCACCGTCCCGCTCCTCCCCGGGCGGGCGCCCTTCGAGCCGGCGCCCGCGCTCCCGCGTGCGCGCGATCCCCGTGCGCGGGCGGGGCGACGCTACGGAGCCTCGGGCGATGAGGCAACGGATCCTCGCCGCCCTGGGGCCGTTGCTCGCAGGGCTGCTCTTGACACTGGCCGTCGTCGTCCTGCGCCGCGAGTTCCAGACCTATCACCTCCAGGACATCCTGAATCACCTGCGCGCCATCCCCGCGCGGCAGCTGGTCCTTGCGTTCGGCCTGACCTGCCTCGGCTACCTCGCCCTGACCGGCTATGACACGCTCGCCTTCCGCTACATCCGCAATCCGCTGCCCTACCCGCGCATCGCCTTCGCCTCCTTCATCGCCTACGTCTTCAGCCACAACGTGGGGCTGTCCTTCCTGGGCGGCGGCGCCGTCCGCTACCGGATGCTCTCGGCCTGGGGCGTTCGGGCCGAGGACATCGCGCGGGTCATCGCCTTCACCTTTCTCACGTTCTGGCTCGGCTTCCTGACCCTCGGCGGCCTCGTCCTCACGACCCGGCCGCTCGAGCTGGAGCTCCCGGGACTCCACCTGGCGTCCAGCCGCCTGCTGGGAGTCGCGCTGCTCGCTGCGTTGGGGGTCTACGTCGGGATCGCGGCCCGTTGGCGCGAGCCGCTCCACCTGCACGGCTTCCGCGTCGAGCTCCCGGGGCTGCCGATGACGGCAGCGCAGATCGCGATCTCCTCGCTCGACTGGACGCTCGCGGGATCGGTGCTGTTCGCGCTGCTGCCCGCCGCTCCCGGACTCGGCTTCCCCACCTATCTGGGCGCGTTTCTGCTGTCGATCGTCACCGGACTCGCAAGCAACCTGCCCGGGGGCGTCGGCGTCTTCGAGACGGCGATGGTGCTGCTGCTGCGCCCCTACCTCCCCGGGGACCAGGTCCTCGCCTCGATCGTCGCCTATCGCATCGTCTACTACCTGATCCCGATGGCGCTGGCGGTGCTGCTCTTCTCCGCCCACGAGGTGAGCCGCACCGGGGCGCACATCGGGCGAGCCGCGGCGGCGGTCCGCGGCTGGATGTCTGTCGTCTCGCCGCGCCTGTTCGCGGTCACGACCTTCCTCGCGGGCGCCCTGCTGCTCTATTCCGGGGCGACACCGGAGCTCCCCGAGCGCGTGGCCTGGCTGCGGGACGCGCTGCCCCTCCCCCTGCCCCTGATCGAGGCGTCGAAGCTGCTGGGGGGCATCTTCGGGGTCCTGCTGCTGCTGCTGGCCAACGCCCTGCGCCAGCGCATCGACGCCGCCTACTTCGGGACGCTCGCCCTGCTGGGAGGGGGGATCGTCGCGTCGCTGCTGAAGGGTCTCGATTGGGAGGAGGCGCTGGTCCTCGCGGCGATGGGTCTCGCCCTGCTGCCCTGCCGCTCGTACTTCTACCGGCGCAGCTCGCTCCTGGCGCAGACCCTGTCCTGGGGCTGGTGGGCAGCGGTCGCGGTGGTGGGCGTGGGCTGCCTGTTCGCCCTGGATCTCGCCTATCGACACGTCGAGTACTCCCACGAGCTGTGGTGGCAGTTCGCGCCCGACGCCCAGGCGCCCCGGTCGCTGCGGGCGATGCTGGCGGCGGGGGTCGCGCTGCTCGCGATCGGGGCGGGGCGGCTGCTCCGACCCGCCCCGCCGATCCCGGGCCTGCCCACGAGCGAGGAGCTCGACCGCGTCCAGGCGATCGTGTCGAAGAGCACGCGGGTCGACGGCTACCTGGCGCTCCTGGGGGACAAGGAGCTGCTGTTCCAGGAGGATGGCAACGCATTCCTCATGTTCGGTGTGAGTGGACGCAGCTGGATCGCGATGGGCGACCCCTTCGGCTCCCCGGAGCAGCAGGAGGCGCTGGCCTGGCGCTTCCGGGAGCTGGCGGATCGCCACGGCGGGCGCGCGGCCTTCTACGAGGTGTCGGACGAGGCGCTCCCGATCTACCTGGACCTGGGCCTCGACCTCCGCAAGCTGGGCGAGATCGGCCGGGTCCCGCTGCGCAGCTTCACGCTCGAGGGAAAGCGGCGCGGCGACCTGCGCACCGCCCGCAACCGGATGAGCCGGGAGGACTGCCGCTTCGAGGTGCTGGCGCCCAAGGAGGTGCCCCCCCTGCTCGACGAGCTCGAGTCGGTCTCCGACGAGTGGCTGCGCGCGAAGAACACGCGCGAGAAGCGCTTCTCCCTCGGCTTCTTCCAGCGCGACTACCTGTGCCGTCTGCCCCTGGCCGTGGTGCGCCGCGGCGACGCCATCCTCGGCTTCGCGAACCTGTGGGCCAGCGACGCCCGCCAGGACTGCTCGATCGACCTGATGCGCTACCGCACGGACGCTCCGAAGGGGGTGATGGAGTTCCTGTTCGCGGAGCTGATGCTGTGGGCGCGCGACGAAGGCTACGAGTGGTTCTCGCTCGGCATGGCGCCGCTCTCGGGCTTCGAGCACCACCGGCTCGCGCCGCTCTGGAACCGCCTGGGAGCGCTCCTGTTCCGCCACGGCGAGCACTTCTACCACTTCCGCGGTCTGCGGGAGTTCAAGGAGAAGTTCGACCCGGTCTGGCAGCCGCGCTACCTGGCCGCGCCGGGCGGCCTGCTCACCCCGGTCGTGCTCTCCGGGATCGCCTCGCTCGTCTCCGGCGGCGTGACGGGAGTGGTGAAGCGATGAGCCGCGCAGCCGGCGCGGGTCCCGGCTCCCTCAGAGCAGCAGCCCGTCCACCACCTTCGAGAGCTGGCGCAGGTTGCGGCACTCCTCCGCGACGTCGGTGTAGGGCAGGTACTTGTCCATCACCGAGTCGCCGAAGCCCCAGGCGCTGGGATTCTCGGGGTTGAGCCACACGACGTTCTTCGCCTTGTTGTGGATCTCGCGCAGACACCAGGCGCGCGGGTCGTTGTAGTTGTTGCGGGCGTCGCCGAGGATCAGGACGGTGGTCTTGTTGTCGATCGCGCTCAAGTAGTTCTGCCAGAAGTGGTGGAAGGCGTAGCCGAAGTTCGAGCGGGTGTAGACGTTGATCACGTCGCCTCCGTCGAGGGCCTGCTCGATCGCGTCGTTGATGTCCTTCTCCTGGAACAGCGGCGTCACCTCGCCGAGCTCGGCCACGAACACGAAGGCGCGGATCTTCGTGAACGCCTCCTGGAGTGTATAGACGAACTGGAGCATGAACCGGGACACGTTCGCGACCGAGGAGGAGACGTCCGTGAGGATCACGAGCTTCGGCCGGTCCTTCTTGCGCTGCTTGAAGACCAGCTCGAAGGGGATCGCGCCGTGGGACATGTTGCGGCGCAGCGTCTGGTGCAGGTCGAGCTTCCCGCGCTTGAGCCGGCGCCGCCGGATCGACAGCACGTTCTTGATCCGCTGGGCGAGGCGCTCGACCACCTCGCGCATCTTGCGGATCTCCTCCTCGGTGAGGTGGTAGAAGCTCTTCTCGAGCAGCGTCTCGCGCCGGAACTTCTCCATGTAGTCGTGGTTCTGCTTCTGGAGCTCGCGCTCGGTGAAGGAGCGCACGCTGCGGCGCAGCGCCTCCATCAGTCCCTCGAGCAGGCTGCGCAGCGCGGCGATCTCCTCGGGCGACATGCCCGCCGCCTCCAGCCGCGCGGCGAGGTCCTGGAGCTCGTCTCCAGCGCCCTCCATGCCGAGCTGCTCGAGGGTCCGCCGGCTGAAGAAGCCCACCTGGAGGAAGTTCTCGATCCGCTCGATCCCGGCCTGCTCGGCCGCCTGGCGGATCAGGTTCTCGAGCTGGGTGAGATCCTGGGTGAGCAGGGCCCGGGCCAGGTCCGAGAGATCGCCGATCTCGCCTTCCATGCCCTGGAGCATCTGCGCGATCTGCTGCAGCAGCTGCTCGAGGTCGACCCCCGCCTCGGCCAGGCCACCGGTGGCCTGGCCGAAGGACTCGCGCAGGCTGTCGTAGAAGCCCGACCAGAACAGGTCGAAGAGCTGGTCGAAGGTCGGAACCTCTTCACCGCGCTTGACCATCGTCGAGCGCAGGGCGTCCTTGAACACCTCGCGGTCGTCGAGAGAGAGCTGCTCGAGCGCGCTGAAGGAGTCGATCGCCTCGGCCGTGGAGACGCGGATCCCGCTCTTGCGCAGGATGTTCGTGAACTCCAGGATCTTCTTCTGCACGCTTCGTGTCTCGCGCGCTAGTGCAGCGCGCCCTTCTTGGTCGACGCCGCGGCCGGCGGCGCGGCTCCCGCGGGCTTCGCCGCCCGCGCCTCACCGGCCTTCTTCTGGAGCAGCTTGTCCAGCTCCGCCTGGGCCTTCCGCACGTCACCCTCGTACTTGAGGATCACGTTGAAGGTCTGGCTGACCAGGTCCTCGTCGAGCTCCTGGGCGTTGAGCGCGAGCAGCGCCCGCGCCCAGTCGAGGGTCTCGCTGATCGAGGGCGTCTTCTTCAGATCGAGCTCGCGCAGGCGGTGCATCATCGCCACCAGATCCTCGACCAGTCCCGCCGCCGCCTCGGGCACCTTCGTCTCGAGGATCTTGCGCTCGAGCTCCTCGCTGGGGAAGTCGATGTACAGGTGCAGACAGCGGCGCTTCAGGGCGTCGCTCATCTCGCGGGCGTTATTCGACGTGAGGAACACCAGGGGCTTGCGGACGGCCTCGATCGTTCCGAGCTCGGGAACGGTGACCTGGAAGTCCGAGAGCACCTCGAGCAGGAAGGCCTCGAACTCGGGGTCGGACTTGTCCACCTCGTCGATCAAGAGCAGCGTGGGCTCCTCGGAGGTGATCGCCATCAAGAGCGGCCTGGGCACGATGAAGTTGTTGGAGAAGAAGACGCTGTCCTCCTTACCCACGCGCTCGGCGGCGTCGCGCAGCGAGGAGGCTCCCGACATCGCCTCGGTGAACTTCTCCTTCAGGATCTGCGTGTACAGGAGCTGCTTCGAGTATTCCCACTCGTAGAGCGCCTTTGCCTCGTCGAGGCCCTCGTAGCACTGGAGGCGGATCAGCTTCCGCCCGGTCGCCTTCGCGACCACCTTCGCCAGCTCGGTCTTGCCGACTCCCGCCGGCCCCTCGACCAGCACCGGCTTCTCGAGCTTGTCGGCCAGGAAGACGACGGTGCCGATCTTCTTGTCCCCGATGTAGTCCTGCTCCGTCAGCTTCGCGAGGACCTGATCCACCGAATCGAACATGCTGTCTCCCGACCCTTTCGGGCTCAACTCATCAAGTGGAGGACGTGCCCGAGCTTCTCTTTCTTGGTGCGGAGATACTCGAGGTTCTTCTCGTTGGGCTGGACCTCGAGCGGCACGCGCTCGACGATCGTGAGTCCGTAGCCCTCGATGCCGGCGCGCTTGCCCGGGTTGTTGGTGATCATCCGCATCTGGCGCACGCCGAGGTCGACGAGGATCTGCGCGCCGACACCGTAGTCGCGCAGATCGGCCGGGAAGCCGAGCCGTTCGTTGGCCTGCACCGTGTCGAGGCCCTCCTCGTCCTGGAGGCCGTAGGCGCGGATCTTGTTCTTGAGCCCGATGCCGCGGCCTTCCTGGCGCATGTAGAGCAGGACGCCCTGGCCCTCGGCCTCGATCAGCTTGAGGGCCGCGTCGAGCTGCTCGCCGCAGTCGCAGCGCAGGGAGCCGAGGGCGTCGCCGGTGAGGCACTCGCTGTGCACGCGGACCAGCATGGCCTGTTCCGGGTCGATCTCGCCCTTCACCAGGGCCATGTGGTCGATGTGGTCGATGTCGTTCTCGTAGACGATGCAGCGGAAGTCCCCACCCGAACGCGTGGGCATCGTGGCGACGGCGGCGCGGCGCACCAGCTTCTCCTTGCGCAGCCGGTACTGGATCAGATCGGCGATGGTCACGATCTTGATCCCGTGGCGCTTCGAGAACTCGATCAGGTTCTCCATCCGCGCCATCGAGCCGTCGTCGTTCATGATCTCGCAGATAACGCCGGCGGGCTTGAGCTCCGCGAGGCGCGCGAGGTCGACCGAGCCCTCGGTCTGACCGGCGCGGCGCAGCACACCCCCGCGACGCGCGCGCAGCGGGAAGATGTGGCCGGGCCGGGCGATGTCGTGGGGCTTCGCGTCGTCGGCGATCGCGGTCAAGACGGTGGTGGCGCGGTCGGCCGCGGAGATGCCGGTGGTGACCCCGCGGCGCGCCTCGATCGACACGGTGAAGGCGGTGCCGTAGCCCGAGGTGTTCTCCCAGTCGGGCACCATCATGCCGAGGTTGAGCCGGTCGAGCTGCTCCTCGGTCATCGACAGGCAGATCAGGCCGCGCCCGTGCATGGCCATGAAGTTGATCGCCTGGGGGGTGACCTTCTCGGCGGCGATGCACAGATCGCCCTCGTTCTCCCGGTCTGCGTCGTCGACCAGGATCACCATCCGGCCGGCGCGGATGTCCTCGATGGCCGCCTCGACCGAGGCGATCGCCGCCCGGATCTCCTCCGGGTCCTGGGCCAGCTTGAGAGTGGGCGTCTGGGTCATCGGGGGCCACCTCCCGTCCGGACCCGGAGCGGGTTCCGGCGGGCGCGCGAGGGCGAAATGGGCGGATGGAGCACGCTAACAGTGGCCCATTTCGGTGTCAAACCGGCGCACCAGCGGGGATTTTCGGGATTCCGGACCGGGTCGACGACCCGTGCGGCGGGCCTTTCTCCTCGCATCGCGTTCAGCTCGCACCTCCCGTTGCGGTGTCCTGAATCTCCGCCGGGCGCCGCGAGAGCTGCGCGCCCTTCCACATGGCGAACAGGGCCGGGTAGACGAGCAGCTCCAGGGCGAAGGACGTGGTCAGCCCCCCCACCATCGGGGCGGCAATCCGCTTCATCACGTCGGCGCCGGTGCCGCTGCTCCACAGGATCGGGAGCAGCCCGGCCGTCATCGCCACCACGGTCATCAGCTTGGGCCGGACCCGGCGCGCAGCGCCCTCCACGATCGCATCCTCCAGATCGCCGGGGGTGCGCAGGCGACCCCCGGCGCGCCGGCTCCGCTCGGCGAGGGTCAGGTAGAGCAGCATCACGACCCCGGTCTGGGCGTCGAGTCCCGCCAGCGCGATCAGGCCGACCCAGACGCCGATGCTCAGGTTGTAGTCCAGCCCCCAGAGCAGCCAGAACGCGCCGATCAGCGAGAAGGGCACCGCGAGCAGCACGATGCCCGTCTCGACCGCAGAGCCCGTGTTCGCGTACAGGAGCAGGGCCACGAGCAGCAGCGTGATCGGCACCACCAGCCACAGGCGCTCTTGTGCCCGCTGGTAGTATTGGAACTGCCCTGCCCACTCGATGCGCGTACCGGCCGGCAGCGACACCTGCTCGGCCACGGCGCGGCGGGCGTCTTCGACGTAGTCGACGATCGGGCGCTCGCCCACGTCCACGAACACGAAGCCCACCTGCTGACCGGACTCGCTGCGGACGAAGTCCGGCCCCGTCGCGAAATCGATGTCGGCAACCTGGCCGAGGGGGACCTGGGCACCGCCCGGTGTCGCCACCAGGACCCGCCGCAGCGCGTCGACGTCCTCGCGGAAGTCGCGCGCGTAGCGCACGTTGATCGGGTAGCGCTCTCGACCCTCCACGGTCTGGGAGACGTTGCGACCCCCGATCGCCGTCTCCACCACCTCGTTCACGTCGCGCACTCGTACGCCGAAGCGGGCCGCGTCCTCGCGTCGGATGCGCACGTCCAGGAAGAAGCCGCCCGTCAGTCGCTCGGCCACGGCGCTGCGCGTGCCGGGAACCCCGGAGAGCACGTGCTCGATCGCCGTCGCCGCCTGCTCGATCGTCGCCAGGTCGTCGCCGAAGATCTTCACGCCCAGCTGGCTGCGGATCCCCGTCGCGAGCATCTCGGTGCGCGTCTGAATCGGCATCCAGAAGAGGTTCGGCATCCCCGGGTAGCGCAGGGTCTGGTCCATCTCCTGGACGAGTCCGGCCCAGGTCATTCCCTCCCGCCACTGATCCCGGGGCTTGAGCGTGATCACGGTCTCGACCATGGAGAGCCCGGCCGGGTCGAAGGAGCTCTCGGCGCGGCCGATCTTCCCGAAGACGCGCTCGACCTCGGGAATCCCCTTCAGCTCGCGGTCCATCCGCTGGAGCACGTCGGCCGCCTCGGTGATCGACATGCCGGGGGGCGCCGTCGGCATGTAGAGCAGCGAGCCCTCGTTCAGCGGCGGCATGAACTCGCTGCCGAGCTGCGACGCGATCGGCAGGGTCGCGAACAGCAGCAGCAACGCCCCGAGGACGACGCCGCGGCGGTGCCGAACGACCCAGCGCACCACCGGCTCGTAGACCGCCACCAGGACCCGGTGGAGCGGGTGCTCGTCCTCCCCCCGGATCCGGCCCCGGATCAGCAGCGCCGCCAGCGCGGGAGTGAGCGTCACCGAGAGCACGGCCGCGAAGCCCATCGCGTAGGTCTTCGTGAAGGCCAGGGGCTTGAACAGTCGCCCCTCGGTCGCCTCGAGCGTGAAGATCGGAAGGAACGACACGGTGATCACCAGGAGCGCGAAGAAGACCGACGGCCCCACCTCCTGCATCGCGCGCAGGATCACCTCGTTCCGATCGCCGACGGCCCCTGCGCTCTTCCAGTCTTCGAGTCGCTTGTGGACGTTCTCGACCAGGATGATCGAGGCGTCCACCATCGCGCCGATCGCCACGGCGATCCCGCCCAGCGACATGATGTTGGCCGTCAGCCCCTCGGCCACCATCGGGATGAAGGCGAGCACGACGCCGACCGGGATCGTCAGGATCGGAATCAAGGCGCTGCGCACGTGGAGCAGGAAGACGAAGATTACCAGCGCGACGATCACCATCTCCTCGATCAGGGTTCGCCGGAGTGTGTCGATCGATCCCTCGATGAGCTCGGAGCGGTCGTAGGTGACGACCAGCTCGATCCCCTCCGGCAGGCCCGCCTTCAGCTGCTCCAGGCGCTCCTTCACCGCATCGATCACGCGCAGCGCGTTCTCGCCGTAGCGCATCACCACGATGCCCCCGACGGTCTCGCCCTCACCGTCGAGCTCCACGAGCCCGCGCCGCATGTCGGGGCCGAGCTGCACCGTGGCCACGTCCTCGACGTAGACGGGGGTGCCCGTGTCGCTGACGCGCAGCGGTGCCCGTCGCAGGTCGTCCAGCGACCTCACGTAGCCGCGACCCCGGATCGCGTACTCGTGCCCGGCGAACTCGACCGTGCGGCCGCCGGCGTCCTCGTTGGACTCGCGGACGGCTCGGATCACCTCCTGGATCGGGATTCCGAACGCCAGCAGCTTGTTCGGGTCGACCTGTACCTGGTACTGGCGCACGAAGCCGCCGACCGACGCCACTTCGGCGACGCCGGGCACGCTCTCGAGCGCATAACGCAGGTTCCAGTCCTGGAGGCTGCGCAGCTCGGCGAGGTCGTGGTGGCCGGTCCGGTCCACCAGCGCGTACTGGAACACCCAGCCGACGCCGGTCGCGTCGGGCCCGAGGACCGGCGTGACGCCTTCGGGGAGCTGCCCCGCCACGCCGCTCAGGTACTCGAGCACCCGGCTGCGCGCCCAGTAGAGGTCGGTGCCGTCCTCGAAGATCGCGTACACGAAGGACAGCCCGAAGAAGGACTGTCCGCGCACCGACCGGACCTTCGGCGCCGCGAGCAGCCGTGCCGAGATCGGGTAGGTGATCTGGTCCTCGACCAGATTGGGGCTCTGTCCCGGCCACTCGGTGAAGACGATCACCTGGACGTCGGAGAGGTCGGGAATCGCGTCGAGGGGGGTGTGCCGAAGCGAGGTCACGCCCCAGGCGACCGCGGCGATCACCGCCAGAAGCGTGAGCCCGCGATGGCGGGAGCACGCCTCGATCAGCCGCGCGATCGGCCCCGCGACCTCGTCGTGCTGTCGGCCGTCGCTCACCACTGCTCCAGCGCCGCCCGAAGCCGGCTCTCGGACGCGATCAGGAACGTGCCCGAGGTGACGATTTCGTCGCCCTCCGAGATTCCCTCGCGGATCTCCACCTCGTCGCCGCTGCGCAGACCCACCTCGACGGCCTGGGGTCGGAAGCGGCCATCGCCGAGGGCGCGGAACACGAAGCTGCGCTCCCCGGCGTGGAGCACCGAGGATTCCGGGACGACGAGCCGCTCTCCGCGGTCGGCGTGGATCTGGACGTTCGCGTACATGTCGGGCCGGAGCGCCCGATCCGGGTTGGGGAGCTCGAGGCGCAGGCGCCCGGTGCGCGTCGCGCGATCGAGAGTGGGATAGACGTAGGCGACCTCCGCGTCGAGGCGCCGTTCGGGCAGATAGGGCAGCGTGACGGTGGCGCGCTGGCCCGCCTCCACCAGCGGCAGATCGGACTCGTAGACCTGGACCTCGATCCAGACGTGAGTGAGCGAGGCGATCCGGTAGAGGCGATCGCCGGGCGCGAAGGCCGCGCCCTCTACGATGTTCTTCTCGGCCACGTAGCCGCTGACCGGCGCGCGGATCGGCAGATGCTCGATCGGCTTGCCCGCCCGCTCGACCCGATCGAGATCCGCGTCGGCGATGTCCCACAGCCGCAAGCGGTTGCGCGCCGACGTCACGAGGTAGTCGGCGCGATCGGGAGCGGCGGTGGTCCGCGCGCGCTGCTGGCTGCGCAGCGCCTGGAGGTACTCCTCCTGGGCCGCGTACAGCTCGGGACTGTAGACCGCGAACAGCACCTCTCCCCGCTCCACGGGATCGCCCACGGCGTCGACGTGGATCTCCCCGACCCAGCCGCGCACCTTGAGGGAGACGTCTTCGAGGGTCGTCTCCTCCGAGACGACCCGGCCCACGGTGCGCAACGACACGGTCATGGGCTTCTTCTGCGCGCGCGCCACCTTGACGCCGATGCGCTGGAGTCGGCTCGGCTCGATCCGGAACTCGCCGGGGGGGCGGTCGTCCGGCGTGGGTTTCCCCGCGGCCTCGGATGCGCCCGTGGGCGCCCCCTTGAGACGCACGCCGGGCGAGCCGACGGTCAGCGAGCCCTCGACACGCGCCGTGGGACCCGCGGCGATCCGCGCGGCGATCTCGATGTTCCAGGTACCTCCCATGCCGAGCTCGAAATCGGCCCGGTAGCGGCCCCCGCCCAGCTCGGTGACGGCCGCCGGACCGCCCATGGCGGGCATCGCACCCATCGCGTGCATGCGCACCGACACCTCGACCTCGGCGCCCGCGGCGGCCCGTCCGTCCTCGCCGCGCAGCTCGAGCCAGACAGTGTTCTCTCCCACGCGCAGGGACGCGGGCTCGACGGCCACCTCGATCGTCATCCCGTCGGCGTGCACCGCCGCGGGCGCCGATCGATTCCCGTCGCAGCCGGTGACTCCGACGAGAAGAGCGACCGCGAGCAGCGAGTACGTTGCTTTCATCGCGGATCCTCCTACCACTCGAGCGCGGGGACACGGCCCCGAGCCCGGTCGAGCTCGGCGCGGCGCCGGCTCACGTTGGCGAGCGTCTGCTCGTAGGCGAGCTCCACGTCGCGGAGATTGCGCTCGGCGTCGATCAAGGCGAGGAAGCTGTTGCGACCGGTCTCGAAGCCGGCCCGGGCCGCCTCGACGCGATCGCGGGCGGCGGGCAGCAGACGGTCGCCGTAGAAGTGCACCTCGTGGTGGGCTTCGGCGAGTCGATCGGCGGCGCTCTCGACGCCCACCAGGACCTCGTCCTCGAGCGCCGTGCGCTCGCTGCGCACCTGCTCCAGGCGAGCCTCGGCCTCTTCGAGGGCGGCCCGGCGCCGGCCGAGCTGGAGCGGCACGCTCAGCTGGATCCCGACGAAGGGCTGGAGATCGTCCGCCGGGCGGAGGCGGTCGTAGGCCCCGACCAGGGTGACATCCGGGAAGTACTCGCGACGGGCCAGGGCCACGCGCGCCTGCCCGGCGGTGATGCGCGCCCCGGCGGCCGCCAGCTCCGGGTGGGCGGCCAAGGCCTGGGCGCGCAGCTGATCGATCGGGAGGTCCAGCGCCTCGGGCAGCTCGGCTCGCGCCGGAGGCGGTGGAAGCGCCATCTGCGGTGCGCGGCGCAGGAGGGCGTTGATCTGCTCGGCGGTCACGCGCAGCGTCGTCGAGTACAGGATCTCCCGGTGCTGGGCGTGGGTCAGCTCGGTCTCGGCCTGGATCGGATCCTGCTGGGACGCGGCTCCCGCCTCGTAGCGCGCCGTGGCGATGCGTTGGAAGTCCTCGAGCAGGGCGATGTGCTCGGCGTTGAGCTCGAGGGATCGCGCGGCCACGTAGTAGTCGTCGAAGAGCAGCGACGCCAGGGTCGCGAGCCGGAGCTGCACCGCGCCGAGATCGTGAGAGGCCGCCTCCGCCTCTCCCAGGGCTGCCTCGCCGCGCAGGCGGAGCTTGCCGGGAAACGGGAAGCGCTGGCTGAGATCGAACTTCTCGGCGTCCTCGACCTCGTTCGATCCGAAGGAGAGCGGCGCCACCCCGACACCCAGCGTGGGATCCTCGAGGGCCGTCACCTGGGGGTAGCGGGCCAGTGCCGCGCGCCAGGCGTAGCGGGCCGCGCGCACGGTCGGATTGCGCTCCAGGACCCGCTCGATCAGGGCGCGGCGATCGAGATGGACGGCGCCCTCGAACAGGTGCTCGCCTGCGTCCACGGGATCCGCGCCGGTCTCGGAGCGGCTCCAGTCCCGTTCGAGCTCCCGGTAACGACGGGTCGAGGCGGTGGTGCAGGCCTGGGTCGCGACGAGGCCCAGGAGCAGCAGCGCTGCTCCGCCTCGCGCGCGTCCCCGCCGCGTGGTCTTCGCACGCATGCAGGATCTCCTCGCGCAGTGCGGGGTTCCGCGGCGCCCGGATGCGGGCGCCGGTGGCTTCGGACTGGAACGCCGAGGGCGCGAATCAGAGCCGTCGAACCACCGAGAGACAGCGCGGAGAGCGCAGACCAGCGGGCGTATGGCCCGGATCCACGAGGGCCTGCGTGGTGGCGGAGAGCGCGGACGGCGGCGCGGGGGCCGGAACGCAGAGGGGCTTCGCCACTTCCGCCCCGTTCGGGGCCGTCGCGGACGGTGATTCCGGCGAGACGTCGCAACAGCCGGCCGCCGCCAGACTGTTGCAAGGCGGCCCCTCGGGAGCGCAGGGCGCTTCCATCGCGTGCGGGCAGCACGCGTGGCAGGGCTCGCTGGCCAGAGCCCCTGCGACCGGAGCCATCAGGCCGAGGCTCAGCACGACTGCGATCGAGACGATCCGCCGCTGCATGGTCATCGGATGTCTATCCCGCCTCCCGGGCCGCCTCCATCGGGTCACAGCGCCGCCCTCCGCAGCCGCAGGGCGTTTCCGATCACCGACACCGAGCTCAGGCTCATGGCCGCTGCCCCGATCATCGGCGAGAGCAGCCATCCGGTGAAGGGGTACAGGACCCCCGCGGCGACGGGTACGCCCACCGCGTTGTAGACGAGGGCGAAGAACAGGTTCTGCCGGATGTTGCGGAGCGTGGCCCGGGAGAGCGCCCGGGCACGGGCGACGCCGCGCAGGTCGCCGCGCACCAGGGTGACGTCGGCGCTCTCCATCGCGACATCGGTGCCGGTGCCCATCGCAATGCCGACGTCGGCGCCAGCCAGCGCCGGCGCGTCGTTGATGCCGTCGCCGGCCATCGCGACCACCGCCCCCTTGGCCTGGAGCTCGCGCACGACCTCGAGCTTCTGCTCGGGCAGCACCTCGGCGTGCACGTCCTCGATCCCCAGATCCCCCGCCACGGCGAGGGCGGTGGCACGGGCGTCGCCGGTGAGCATCGCGATCCGCAGGCCGTCGCCGCGCAGCGCCGCCACCGCTTCCGGGGTCGAATCCCGGATCGGGTCGGCGACGGCGATCGCTCCGGCGAGCTGGCCGCCGATCGCCACACACAGCGCCGTCTCGCCGCGCGAGCGCCGCTCGCGTAGCGTCGGCTCGAGCTCGGAGGCGTCGACGCCCTCGGCGGCCAGGAGCTTTGCATTTCCCAGCACTACGGATTCGCCCTTCACCCGCCCGACCACGCCCTGCCCCGTGCGCGACGCGAACTGCTCGGGCGCGTCGAGGGCGAGGCCGCGCTCCTCGGCACCGGCGACGATCGCCGCGGCCAGCGGATGCTCGCTCGCACGCTCCAGGCTCGCGGCCAGGCGCAGCAGCCGGGCCTCGTCGAAGCCCCGCACCGGCAGCACGGCGACCAGCCGAGGCCGTCCCTCGGTGAGGGTGCCGGTCTTGTCGACCACGAGCGTGTCCACCTCGCGCAGGCGCTCGATCGCCTCGGCGTTGCGGAACAACACGCCCACCGTCGCGCCCCTCCCCATCGCCACCATGATCGACATCGGGGTGGCCAGGCCGAGCGCGCAGGGGCAGGCGATGATCAGGACGGCGACGGCGTTGATCAGCGCGTGAGAGAAGCGGGGCTCGGGACCGAAGACGGACCAGGCGAGGAAGGTGAGCACCGCGATCGCGAGCACCGCCGGCACGAACCAGCCCGCCACCGTGTCGGCGAGCGCCTGGATCGGGGCCCGGCTGCGCTGGGCCTCGGACACCAGGCGCACGATCTGGGCGAGGAGCGTCTCCTCTCCGACGCGCTCGGCGCGGATCAGCAGCGACCCGGTGCCGTTGACCGTGCCGCCGCTCACCGGGTCGCCGGCCGCCTTTGCGACGGGTACGGGCTCGCCCGTCAGCATCGACTCGTCCACCGCGCTCTCGCCCTCGAGCACCGCCCCGTCGACCGGGATCTTCTCTCCCGGGCGCACGCGCAGACGCGCCTCGACCGGGACCTCGGCGAGCGGGACGTCGCGCTCGGAGCCGTCCTCCTCCACGCGATGCGCGATCTTCGGCGTCAGGTCGAGCAGGCCCCGGATCGCCGCTCCCGTGCGGCGGCGCGCCCGCAGCTCCAGCACCTGACCGAGCAGCACCAGGGTCACGATCACCGCGGCCGCCTCGAAGTAGACGGCCACCTCCCCTCCGGAGCCGCGGAAGGAGGCGGGAAACACGCCGGGGACCACGGCCGCCACCAGGCTGTAGAGCCAGGCGGTTCCCGTGCCAATCGCGATCAGCGTGAACATGTTGAGGTGGCGCGAGACGAGCGACGCCCAGCCCCGCGCGAAGAAGGGCCAGCCGGCCCAGAGCACCACCGGCGTCGCGAGCAATGCCTGGAGCCCGGTCCCGGCGCGGCCGGAGAGCGGTCGGCCCGGGAGCATCTCGGCCATCGCGAGCGCGAACAAGGGCGCGGTGAGCAGCGCCGCCACGATCAGCCGCCGGGTCATGTCCCGCAGCTCGCCGTCGTCCTCGCCGTCCGCGGCCGGCTCCATCGGCTCGAGCGCCATCCCGCACAGCGGACAGGTGCCCGGGCCCGGCTCGACCACCTCCGGGTGCATCGGGCACGTCCAGCGCGCGCCCGGAGCCGCTGCCTTCGCCGCTCCGCCGTCGTCGTGGTGGGGACAGCCGGTCATGGCTAGCGCCCTCCGATGTGAGCGAAACGGGAGAAGACGTCGATCAGCTCGGCGAGCTTCTGATCGCGCTCCGCCGCGCGTCC
>Ga0315553_10000425_pt1 | contig 37916 bp, 33 predicted proteins | sample SalMarSW160140MG_FD_203099 | JGI IMG/M metagenome (GOLD analysis project Ga0315553, IMG submission 203099) | Salt marsh sediment microbial communities from the Plum Island Ecosystem LTER, Massachusetts, United States - Salt Marsh Sediment SW1601-40 ... | reverse complement strand
AGAACTATCAAAACTGATACAACTACTGCTTTCGGAAGGAAGTGAATTTGAAATCGAAGCAAGAACTGATGTACTACATAAGGATAATGTAAAGGCTACTACTGCTATCAGTACCACAATAGCTGAAGTCATTTTTGATTTTTTGATATTACATAATCATCTTGATATGATATATTTATATGGGTTACAGAAGATTTTAAAATGAAATATCTTTCAAAAAATAGTGAGGGAACCACGTATATTCTATAAGTGCATATAAGCAGACGGAGAAGGAGCTATATTTCAATGGCCAATATCCAATCCAATTTTGCAATTGCCATTACAAGTATGGTAATAGTCTGTATCGTCCTAATAGGATTTCCACTAGCTTATATATTAGTAAATTCTTTTAGAATGAGAAGAAAAACAGATCTCCCATCCCGATAATAATTATCTGGAACACCCTCATAATTTATCCATGTAAATGATTATCTTGTTGGCAGTCAAGCGCGATGGTCTAGCACATTATGATGTATTATTAAAGTGATACCTGCATCAGCTTCGACTTCGACAAGAGCTTCCGTAGTGATTAGGCGACTACCTCCATCATGATAATAGCAGACAGATCTTCTCATGAAAGAATTTTGCATACGCCCTTTCCTACTTCCTAATTGTCAATGGTAATCTAACAGCCCGTTAACTTGACGGGATGAAACTTAGTTCATCGATTCTTTTGTCAACCTTGATATTCTATATTTTGTATTCATCATTTTCTTCAATACATCCTCTTCTGCTTTTTCTATCTGTTCAGGAGTTAGATTTTGCTTGTGTGTTGCAATTGACCAAAGGGATCCGCTAACTGTCCGTATCTATCGCCCCAAAATATATCCATTACAGGCATCATTACAGTTGCACATGCGGCAACAGCTTGTAATATGCATCATAACTGCAGTTCATCCAATTGTCCTCTGTGAATGACAACTGCCTTAAGGAAATTCATCAGAAGGCATTACTACTGAATCACCAATTTTGATTTCTGCATTTACGATGCTTTTTCTATCCGGAATATTAAGACGATATTCTTCAACAGCTCTAAATGCATTTGTAGAACTCAATAGCATCTGATGCGCCTCGACTACTAAGTATGGCATGACAGAATGAAATCCCTCGGGTATCGCCTAAATAACCATCTTAATTAAGATTAGATAAGAATTCAATTTATGCTAATATCAAACACTCTTTGAAAGGGTTTGTATTAAGGAATTAAAATTTGTAACATTCTGATCTCTTTTATATGTTCTTAATTTCTCGATAATGCTGTCTTTAGACAAAAGATTTAGTATATTATCTATATAATGTGAAATCATTCCACTTATAAATAGTGATTGACTTGCGGAAGTTACATTATTAGATTTGTTCTTATTTAAGCTCGTACTTTCAAAATCTATAATGCTAACACGATCTGAATACGAGACAATTATATGATAATTCAAATTACTTAATTCTCCATGATTAATATTTGCCATATCCAAAATAAAGCATTGTTTTAGTATATTAGTAACAATATTTAGTACTCTATACTTGTCAAGACGGTGTTGTCGGATCCAATCAATAATACTTAAACCATCAATAAATTCCATGATAATTAGATTTTCTGAGAATTTAAATAACTTAGGACCTATGCCAATTGTATTTACCATTTGGTGTACTGAAGCTTCTCTTAACATCGTCCTCCTATTTGCATCCATTCTTCTAATCTTTAAAGCATATGTTTTATTTTTGATCCTAGCTTTAAGTACTATACTGACTGAACCTTTGCCCAGGATTGATACTTTACCAATCTGAGTACTTCCTTCAAATATGATATCAGTTATTCCCAAATCTTGCATCTCTCCAATGCGTTTAATAGATTCATGCGTACTTAGATTGGGATAGGAAACGATCTTTGCAAAATTGGATAAATTCGGATCAATTTTGTCAGAAAAATATCTTTTCAATTGTAGTGAGTTCATTAATTGCTTTCTTCACCAAATGTGTAGATTTAGTTTCATTTGCAGTATAAATTTGTGTTTTATTACTGAGGTCCGGAATAAGACCCTTAGTAATACCTATACTATCAATTCGTTTATTTAAAAGAAGTCTAACATAATCTCTTGCATTAGTAGCCTTTCTAGCTATCAAGGTGGCTATTCTCATCTCATTATTAATCCACATTAATCGTGCAACATTATTATTTTTTGAAATGAATTTACTAGAATCGTATTTCCTCGAAACCTTTGGACCAGTTTTTACCATGTATGATGGTAGAGTTATTGATTCTAACAAAAATATGAAAGCTGCTTCTGTCTTCTCGTCCGTAGTGCATATACTCCTTATAACATTAAACCCTTCAAGTGTCAATTGCTTGGAAATAGCGTTCATACTCTTTTTAAGTTGACCCCAAATCACATCTGGGCTGCGTTCACTGTAGTTAAAACTTACTACTAATATATTTGAATATATCTCGGAAAAATCGTTGGCAGTTCCTCCACTCTCTTGACGTATGAAGAATTCTATCAATGGTTCCTTTAGAAATGCTCTTGCTGCTAATACAAATTTACCAAAGTTCTCTACCGAAATTGCAGTTCCTAAGTTTCTCCTAGGATCTATTGGATCCAATATAATTACAGAATGCTTAAATGTTTTCTTTACAGTCTCCTCATCTATTGGATCCAACGAGATTATGATTTTTCCCTCTTGTATATGAGATAATGCTTCTAAAGTAGATTGAAATGAACCGTACTTAAGTATTAATACTTCTGTAACATATCCACTAAAACCATTTTTAGCAATTTGAGCTCCATATATTCCCAAGGATTTTAGAAATTTCTTTAACAGCCTTACTTGATCCCTTTTCTCCTCGTCCAACTTCTTTGTAACATACTCTGTATGAAATGGCGATCTATCAGCTGCACTTATCCAATTCCACTTTTCAACATCGTAACAAGGGACTATATTTACTCTTATTCCTTGAACAAATGCCTCAACGTAAGGATGATCAGAATATCTCAGATACGGTTGATATTGTTTTAGTGATTCCAATCCTATTTGCTTGCCAAGTAGTTCAAATTCTTCCTCGTTTATAGAACTGTTCATTTTGACGAATATATCAATATCTACATCACCTTTAAGCCAAGTTCCTTTTGCATAGGATCCTCCTAAGACTACATCTTTAATTTTTGTGGAGGATGCATGTTTGATTATACTTTCCTTGACTTCCTTTGCAACAGAGGATACTTCTTTTACCTCTCCTTGCATAGGTTTAGATAGTTCTAATGCTTTTAGGAGAACCGAGTTCAATTGGCTCATTTTGCATGAACTGTAAGTATATTTGAATAAATCGGACCTTTTAATGTAAGGTCACTTTTTTTTAAATGAAACCTATCCATAGTATCAGCACCAAAGATTCTGTTTCCCATTAAATTAGATAGACTATCAAAATCTATTTTTACTTGTTTTTTTAGACGAAATAATGTTAAATGGGGTACAAAGATCTGGTCCATTCTAAGTCCTTCCCGATCCAATTTTGATAATATGGTATGACTAAGATTCATCATTTTCCTTTTTCCATCATCGTCAATCCCTATCCATATGATTCTGGGAAAGTTCTTGTTAGGAAATGCCCCGATATTGTTGTACAATATCTTAAATGATTCAAATTCGACTCTCAATAGTTTCTCGGTAATACTTTTTATAATATCCTTATGTATTTCTCCCAAAAATAGAATTGTGAAATGAAATTTGTCTTTTTCTAACGGCTTAACCACATTTAAATCCCATCTAATGCTAGATGTCATTTCTTTTTGAAGATGCTCTAGAGCAGCTGTATTTGATGCGTCCATGGCAATAAATGTTCGTACAATATCATGCAATCGAGTATAACATCAGACGACCTGTAACTTTATAATATTCTTTCTATATTATACAGATGATATATTTCTAGCCACATCCTAACGATGTAGCATGTATATATACAGAATGTAGAATAGACTATTGATAGCCTATCTAATTATTAATGCCATGATATATAAAAAGCTCAATTAATAATCATTGGACTCTGCTGATTTAGTATATCGGAATGATCTCGCCCTATGTTAGTATTTGGTAAATCTACAAACGCTTATAACTCTATTTTTGCGATGCATTCATACTTTGGTGAATAACATTCTTCAAATTATTAAGATTTTTTTGATGATGTCAACATACGAACAAGCTCTCTGAAATACAACATTACATAGTAAAATATCTGTCCTTTTAAATGATTGATACTTCCAGTCTATTAAGATTAGAAGCGCCGGCTAGTACACTACGAATAACATGTTTTTTGAACCAATTTTCTAAATTGCCTACACTCACTCAAACTTACCGGCTTCATACCTTAAGGTATCGATTGTTATTAGTATTGAAAAAGGTGGTTTAGACTAGGCTTAAGATTCTTTAATCCTACCGCAGATGTATCAGATACCTCATTTTCAAATATTTTGATTCCATCTGATGTTTCTGAGGATTCTGAGTTTGTTGTGTCATAGAGCTTCCTAATTATCATACATTTTTGAGCTTGATTTTGGTAGCAGTGAAAACAGATGAAATCATGTGAAATTAGTCGGAGGCTCTTGGTAAGTATTTGGAAACACAATGGTAACATATGATAACAATGTTTAAAGCTTCAGAAACTATTCTTATATGTAATATGCAGGGACTAAATAGGAAGGAGCTGGACGATTACGTCATAGACCTATATCACAATCAAAAAGAGGCGTTCTAGCGATTCATTTTCAAGTCCTCAAGACTTTCAATTATCGTATACTATCCTGATTTAAGTCGAACTTGGAATAGTGCCAGTTTCTTCTTATCTTAACTGATTCAATTCATCATGGATTCGTGGAATTTGTACAATGAATTTACCACTCTTGAAGATAAATCTGGCCTTGAGTTCGCTTGTTCCATCTCTTTTGAGTTTCTATCAGATTTCTTGACATTCTCTTCAGATGAAGACATTGTCCCCACGTGATATTATATGTATTGAAAATATTTATACCCTACCTAATCTGAGATACTAATAATATGAGATAATGTGTCGATTTATTATGGTTATAATGCATATTTGTTTTCATTAATATGATTCTTATACATCATTGATCGGATTAGTGTCTTGGTCATATACCTCTAATCAACAGCGGAACCATATGTACTAACCATAGAAGTTCAATTCCAAGGTAATTCCAGGAATTAACAATCATTAATAATCACAACTGTAAAAGGAAGGCATAATACGAAGAAATGACCAGGATCGTATCGTTTCTGCCTAGTTCTACTGAAATCCTTTATGAACTTGGATTAGGAGATCAGGTAGTAGGTGTTACACATGAATGCAAATTTCCAGAAGGTGCCAAGACAAAACCCAAAATTATCAACTCGTCATTTGAAGCTGCTAAGCTAAGTAGTACCGAAATAGATAAGAAAATAGTGGAATTAATGCGAACTGGTGAAGATATTTATTCAATTGATGACAAAAAACTAAAACAGTCTGCCCCAGATCTAATCATTGCTCAGGGTGTATGTGAAGTATGTGCACCATTCACAAAGGAAATAGAGCGTGCCGTTTCTATGTTGGGATATAGGCCAGATATATTGGTTCTTGATCCTCATGATCTTGATGATATTCTGGTAAGCATAATGGATATTGCAGAACATGTTGGCAGAATAAAGGAAGGTCGCGAATTAGTAGTATCATTACGTAAGCGCATAGATTACATAATGGGAAAATCTGCAGTCAGAGTGAAAACAAATAACCAGATGTACAGACCAAAAGTATTATGCGTAGAATGGATTGATCCTCTATTTAGCGCAGGCCATTGGATACCTCAGATGGTGGAGATTGCTGGTGGCATCAACGGTATAAGCTCACGAGGAAGTCCATCCAGACGTATATCGATGGAGGAAATAATACAATTTCAACCAGACAAGATAGTCCTTATGCCATGTGGATTTGATCTCAGCAGAACATTACAAGAATCCAAGGTATTGAAGAATAATGCCGAATGGGCTAATCTTCAAGCAATTCAGGAGAATGAAGTTTATGCAGTGAACTCCACTGAATATTTTAGCAAACCGGGCCCAAGAACAATAACTGGATTAGAAATATTGGCGAAAATAATCAATCCTGCTCGGTTTGCAGATCTTGTGGTACCGTATAACTCATTTGAAAGAGTGGCAAATCTGTATACTAAATAATGACAGATTGGCATTCATTGCTTCTGAAAAAAGGTTGAGGGAAAATTACATCCTTTCTATAACGTGTTGCTATGAAGGAATTCCCTCAGAAGTACCTTGCATACAGGTATAGAGACCAGTTAGGAGAATTTTGATGGGCTTGCATCAGCATATTTCGGATCGACAATATCTTCACCCTTTGCCTTCTCGTCTGCTTTTTCAACAGTTAGCGAGAATCCAATCCTTTCTTTAAATTCCTTGTTTATTGATTCTATTCTTTCCGATAACCACCGGATATCCTTGTCTTCTAACTCTCTTTTCATGATCCTCTTCTCAATTTTTTGTTCTTCTAGTGTGATACTTGAAATGAATCTATTATGCGCAATATCATAACTGGCATATTCAGTGAGAATATTATCCTATCAATATTATTTGAGTCCTATGATACTAAAAAGTAATTGGTACCTACTGAATTGCCACCTAAAGGGATTAGATATTTGAAGATATTCGCAGAAATCCACGGCGATTTGTGTCCAGTTTGTACGGCAGATAATACCACTCTACAACCATGATAACCTGGCTATAAAGGATCTTATGTTTAGAACCAATTATCGAAGACGCGCCTCATCTATGTGGAATGCACTAGAATGGTGCCTATGATAATTCATACTGTTGCTGCAATGATAAGGAAGTTTATGGTTGACAACAAAATTGAGGAGAAATGTCAGTTAGTACGCGTAGCTCGTCAGGAGTTCGTGATTAATGGTCAGATGCAGTAGCTTACCGTCATGTCCTTCAACAGTTGATTTCGGAATGAGATATTCTCTCCACCTCGATGTACCAAAGCTAATTAGCACGAAACTATCGTTGTATTCATCTGAGGCATTGCCGCATGCCGTATGTAAGTCCTTCTTTTGTCTTAACTAGAACTTTAGAATCACAGATTGTTCTCCAGTCGATATTTGTAGTAAGAACAAGTAGCCTTGTCAAATATCTCCCACTGAAAGCGCATATTCCATTACGTCCATCAGAATACTGCTCAGGTCATGATATTCCCTTCATATCTTATACTACTAGATATGTTCCAGAATACGATCCCGAAAGTCAGTCCTCCAATAGGTTTGTTTAAGCGATATGAATTTCATGGAGCTGTATACCTAGGTGTTATAAGGTAAGTCTGATGTTAGCAATGCGTAATCGAGATATAAAAATAACAACTTATCTAAAAAATGATGAAAATTGTTACTTGTATGGAAAGAGAAATATCGATGGCATTCCTTAATTCCTTATTGTCATCCAATTCTAAAACCAAAATAACATTCTATGGAGGCATTCATGAAATTGGTGGAAACAAATTTTTGGTAGAAGACAAAGGAACTAGAATCTTTTTAGATTTTGGGATGCAGATTAGTAAATTTAATCAATACTTTGCCGAATTTGTCAATCCCCGTATTTGCAATGGAATGGGTGATTTGTTTGAATTCGAATTGTTGCCAAGGCTTAAGGGCTTGTACAGAAAGGATTATTCAAAACATATGGGTTTTGATGGAAGTGAAGATACAGAGTTTCATGCTATATTGCTCAGTCATGCTCATATTGATCATGGAGCGTACATTCATTATCTAAGACCCGATATTCCTGTATATTGTTCAGAAGCCACAAAATTAATTATGCAAGCTTTACAGGATACTGGTAGCACCGAGGAATATATTACATGTGGGGAAAACTTCCGGGTTTACAAAAATAAGAAAGGAGAATTGAGCAGGTGTAAAGGCGAAGACTATCAAATCCCACGTAACATCGAGATTTTTCAAGATTCAAAGCCTTTTTCTATGTCGGAAGATTACGATAGAAAGCGGTTAATTGTTCACAAGAACAAACAGGTTTGGGGATGGAATCCTAATGCTGTAGTGAGGGCTTGGCTTTCAATATTCCTGAAGATAACATTGATTGAGCTATTGTATTAAACTGTTGTTGATCGGTTGTCTTCGAAAGACCTATGATAAGTTTTTCCATCATCGACTGTATTACATCAAATTTTTCTTCCAGATACTTGAGTTCATCTCCTTTCTCCTTCTGTTCTTGAATAGTTTCACTATAAGCATCATACGTTAAAACCATCCTGCATTTGGCACAGAACTTTGAGTCTGGTTTATTAGGTTCACTACAGTTAGGACACTGTTTTGATCTCAGGGTATCAGACTGAACTTTATCCTTAGTAATTATGCCATACGCTTCTAATATGCTATCGCTTGACTCGTTCCCAAAGTAATGCAAATACTTTAGGTGCATCTGACTCCGAAGGCTCCATCCAGCATGCATACGGAACACATGTTCCTTTAAGAATAACGATTTTTGGGTCAATGCACTATGCCTTCTAATATATGGATTCCATGGCTTTTTCAATAGTTCCTTTATCTTTTTTTAAGCTTGTCATCTTCTGCAACATTCGGATCCTGAAGCAACATTGGAAATATTTGTTTTTTATATCTATCATAAATCTTATAAAGAGTAATTACTCCAATTGATCTTCCTCGGCTCTTTTTAAATCCGCAAAACAATATGGCAGTTTGATTGCTAGGACAAGGATGCTCATGGTCGACATAGTCCTTGATATAAGGAAGAGCATCAATCAATGGAGTATGTCTTGAACCTGTTTTCCCATTTACTAGGATCTCTGCATATTGCCTATTCCCTGTAGATTCATTCTTGAACATTATATCTTTAATATGTAATTTGAGTAGCTCGTGCAGTCTGCAACTGGTATCTCTTGACATAGCATGAAAGCATCTTATCCTCTTTGAAGGGCAGTATTTCAAAAACAGAAGGTCGTCTTCTACTGTCCACAAGTCTGAGGGCTTGTATATTGATTGCCTTCCTCTTTAATAGCGATATATTTTCAATTACGTGTGGTTTTGGTCTTTTAGAGGGTTCCATATCCTGATAGTACAGCCATTTGAAAAATCTGGTGAAGTATGTTAATCTAAGATTGTAACTACCTATCCACTTATGCAGGATATCATCGGAATCGTGTTTTCTTATACATCCTCTCTTCTCACGTCTTTAAATGGTTTATTGCACAAAAACTCGGAAAGCAATTTCAAGGACGATATGATAGTACGTCGATAATTGTTAGATAGACTAGTTTCTGTCCTAATAGATAAAACATATTTTGATATGATCAGTGCGTTATCTGGCGAAATCCTTGTTTTCAGGTGTTCCAAAAAGTGTGGCTCAAGCCCTTCTGTTGCTAGCTGTAATTTTTGTTCAAAGAGAGTCATTCTTTGTTGCTGCTGCATTTTCTTCCTGACATGTTAAATTCTTTTGGCTTTGTCTGACAATTCTAATATGGGAACGCTTCAATATCATGTGTTAATCTATACTTGTATATAATATAGTATTTGAAACAAGATAATAACATTCTAATATTGCATATTATAGCTCGGAAATGTACCATAATTAATCATCAAGAAAAGAGAAAAAGGTAAATCTTACTTGCTCATAATTTAAGAAAGATGGGTTTAGATCTTAAACTGCTTGTATCACCCAGACCTATTTTTACAACGGAATTATCAAGTAGAGTAATTGCTGTGGATGCCTATAATACCATTTACCAATTTCTTTCCACAATTAGGGGTCAAACTGGAGAATTACTTACGGATAATAAAGGAAATATAACCAGCCATTTGAGTGGTTTATTTTATCGTAACATAAATTTGCTAGCTGAAAATCTAAGATTGATATATGTTTTCGATGGTAAGCCTCATCATTTAAAATCAAAAGAAATCGAGAGAAGAAAACGTATTAAGCAAGAAGCCGTCGAAAAATACCAGGAAGCGATAACAAAAGGAAGATTTGAAGACGCAAGGAAATTTGGTCAAGCCACTTCCGTTTTAACACAGACCATGGTAAAAGAATCAAAAATAATCCTCGCTCTTTTGGGAATACCCGTGGTTCAAGCCCAATCAGAAGGAGAGGCAGCAGCTGCTTATTTGACCAAATCTGATAACGCTTTTTGTGCAGCTAGTCAAGATTATGATTCAATATTATTTGGAGCGAAGATACTAGTACGCAATCTCACTATTAGCGGTAAGAGAAAAGTACCTAATAGAAATCTATATTTGGATATTCAACCAGAAATTATCAAACATGTAGACGTACTTGACAAAATAGGACTGACTCACGAACAGTTGGTAGATATTGGAATTTTAATAGGTACCGATTTTAATCCTGAAGGTGTAGCTGGAATAGGTCCCAAGACTGCTTTAAAGTTGATTAGAGAATATGGTAAATTAGAAAATATAGATAAAATAAGAGATAAAATAGTACAGATTCCTTATCAGGATATTCGCGACATATTTCTAAACCCTGAAGTTCCAAAGATCAATAATATTGAATATACTGATGTCGACTACAGTAATGTAGTAGATTTTCTTTGCGGAGAAAAAGACTTCTCTAGGGAACGAGTGACTGTAGCTTTAGACAGACTAAAGAAATCAATATCAAGCCGCAATCAATCTCTAGAAAATTGGTTCTAGTTTGTGTAGACTAGTTATATATCAAATATTCCTTCTACTCCAAGCATGAATATAATCCCAATCATCAAGCCGTAGAAGTTTTTCTTCTTTTTCATTTTGAATTATCGATCTTGTCTTTTCGATAGTTAATCATTGTTATTACCCTTACATTTAAAAAAATGTGGTAAATTTATATAATATGTAGGGGTAAATCAGTTTATCCAGATAGATGGTCAATGTAAAGAAAACTAGGAAATGTATTCTATCAGATACTAGAATATAGCAGGAAGGAAAAAGTGGATTTATCTTATTCGTTAGTTTTAGATTGGCATTATGAATTATTTCACCAAACAAAATCAGATATTGCAGGTAAAATAAGAACATATCAAGTAGGTATCTCAGGTAGTGAGTTTAAACCACCTCTTCCAGTAGAAATTTATCCTATGCTTCAAGATTTTTTTAGATGGTATAGTAGAAATAAGAACAAAATTCACCCAGTTGAGCTGTCTGCGTTAGCCCACCTAAAGTTTGTGACTATACATCCTTTTTCAGATGGAAATGGGAGGATATCTAGACTTATTATGAATTTTATTTTATCTAAAAAAGGTTATCCTATGTTAGATATTAAATATGAAGGTAGGAATAGATATTATACAGCGCTGGAAAGGTCTCAAGTCAAGAAGATTGATAATACATTTGTCCAATGGCTTATGAAAAGATATGTAAAAGAATATGATCAATATCTTGAGAGGTTATACTAATTTTACGATGTTCGGCGATGAGGTCATCTGACCACTTATATTGGTAAAGACATTGTATGAAGGATTCATAATCACTCCTTATTCTATACTAATAACAACTGATATTTTTAGGAATGAAGCGCTAAATTTGAGTGAGTGTAGGCAATCTAGAAAATTGGTTTTAGAATCCTCTGCACATAGCAAAAGAGCATTATACTAGTGATATCATTGGCTACTTATAGATCGCTCTATAGCTGCACGGACATGGCATGATAATTATCGATGATATATTATTTTTCTAGTAGAATGATCACTTCTAAGATCAGATAATTATGATTGATGCAACAGCTATATATTTTAATTAAATACATACTAATGTAATTATCAGTAATAATAGAAGGTTCACATAAATATTTAGTTTACATGTTCTATTTGATTCTATTATGAAATACAGAAGCAGAACAGAAATTGTAGGTCTGATCCTAGAGGCTGCAAATGGAGGAGGAGCAAACAAGACAAAAATAATGTACAAAGCATTTCTATCATTTGCTCAGCTCCGAGAATATCTTACAATGTTGCAGGATAATGGACTTATTGAATATGAAGGTGGGAAGCAGACATATAGAACAACAGAAAAAGGAATGCGTTTACTACACATCTATACCAAGATGTATGAATTAGTACCACCACTTACAACAATGGATGTAACTGAAAAGGACATTAAAATAGAACATAATAGCAGTAGTAGTAATGGCAATGATAGCGACATGAACTTTGTAGTCAATGATAAAAATCATAATTAATTAATCATAATTAGGAAAGGGGTAAGCTAGATTCGGTCTAGTAGTAATCCGTACAGCTCAATTTTGTCCTCTGGCTATTTCTAAGCACTTTTTTGACCATATAATCCAAAAGTCCATAATTATATGCCTTAATAAGGCAACTTAACTTAAAAAATTGAAAAGTTAATTTACAATATTATAATATTTACGATATTTACGATCGAATAAGATTGCAAAAACATTGTATTGTATTATATTGTATCATTTACCTATTCTAAACATTTTAGTTCCGCAAGTAGTACAAATGCCCTGGGTAGCTGGTTTACCATTTTTCATTGTGACCTTTTTTTCATCTTTCATTAGTCTTTTTGACTTACACTTAACGCAATATGCTTCCATATTCATGCAGTAAAGAGCCTAGATAAAAGAAGTAGTGTATAAAATGATTGTCAGAAAGCCTAGCAAGACTTATCCTTTTTTAAATTATTGTTATGATACTATGATTTTAGATCTAATCCTAAGTATGATTATTCTTGAAAGTATTTGTAAAGATAATGATTATTTATATATTTAGTGCATAATACATCAGATAATTTGTAAATATAATTCATATACCATGTCGTTGAAAATCTTTCTGAGTCATAAATATGTCAGGCTATTCGGTACGACATGTACGGTATACATCGGTATTAGTAAAGGTTCGAATTGCTATTATCTAGTAAAGAAAATGTTTCCAGATTTTATACTAACACATTTGAATGGAGAGCTTATAGGTCAAAATGGCGTCCTACTGGTGGCTGTAGATGGAATTCACCACCACATTCTAAGCCAAAGCAGCAATTGCTATTTCCAATGCATCAATATGTTCTAATCAGGACTAATAGATTAAAGTAATAAAAATTAATTCCATCTACAAACGTAAAGGAAAACTACTAAATGAATTACTATCTATGGAAAGCAATAGCACAAGAAAACCCTTGCCGTATCATCGATCAAATTATTTGTGTGTTTATGCAATATTTTAAATTAGGACAGAAAACGAAAATAGTAAATATATGAATGCAAATGAGTTATTTGATAGAGTATTAAGTTTATTAAGAAAGCATCATGAATGGTTCAACAACTCTATCCCATTAATTGCTAGTGAGAATATACCGAGTCCAGCAGTAAGAGAGGCAATTATATCTGATTTCGGAAATAGATATGCGGAAGGATGGCCTGGCGAGAGAGTCTATGCAGGTTGTACGTATATTGATCAAGTAGAGATAATATGTAACGATTTAGCGAAGAGAGTCTTTGGTGCAGAATTTGCGGACTGTAGGGCAACATCCGGAGTAGTAGCAAATCTTGCAATATATTCTGCATTTGCAGATCCAGGCGACTACATGATTGCTGCATCTATACCCACTGGCGGTCATATTTCACATGGCAAGAAAGAACATTCTGGTACTGCTGGTTTGGTACATGGATTGAATATAGAGCATTATCCTTTCTCAAAGGAAGAAATGACCATTGATGTAGATGCAACAAAGAAAAAGATCGAAGAAATGGCTAGATCTGGTAAGACACCAAAGTTAGGAATGTTTGGAGGCAGTCTATTTCTTTTCCCTCATCCTATAAAGGAATTGGCTGACTTTATGCATGATTACAATATTCATATTAATTACGATGGGGCTCATGTGGCTGGTCTAATTGCCGGAGGTAGATTTCAAGATCCATTGAGAGAAGGAGTGGATACAATGACGATGAGTTCACACAAAACTTTATGGGGTCCCCAAGGAGGGATTATAGTTTCGTATGAGAAATACGCAGAATCTATAAAAAAGGCAATCTTCCCTGGTAATACTAGTAGTCACCATCTTCACCATGTCGCAGGGAAGGCAATTGCATTGGCTGAATCACTAGAGTTTGGAAAAGAGTATGCTACACAGGTAATCGCGAATGCTCAAAAACTTGGAGAACAGCTTGCAGGCTTAGGTTTTGGAGTATTAGGAGAAAAGAGAGGATATACCGAATCACATCAAATTGCTGTCGATGTTTCAAAGTTTGGTGATGGAGGAACCGTTGAAAAAGATTTGGAGAATGCAAATATAATTCTGAATAGACAACTATTACCTGGAGACATTAAAGCGGGAAGACATTATATGCATCCAAGCGGGATAAGGATCGGGGTTCCGGAGGTTACTAGGCTAGGAATGAAAGAAGATCAAATGATAGATATCGCTCATTTTATAAAACGAGTAGTGATTGAAAAGGAGGACCAGACTATTGTTGCAAATGACGTATCCAATTTTAGAAAAGAGTTTCAGAAAGTGCATTATACATTCGATAATATAACAGGTGCATATGAATATATTAGTCTAGTTAATAGATCTAAATAATAATAATAATATCAAAATAATCAATCGTCTTTAATTATTTTTATTATTATTCATGAATTCAATCAGTGTAGATTGTTCCTTCTTTTGCTCTCGAAAGATCAATTTCAATTCGGTTGTTAGAGATTCTACTCTATTACGCAGATAATCATTAATCTTAAATTCTCTACACATATAATGTGCAATATTGAGATATTTCTCAACAGAACCCCTTGTTACTGTTTGTAATAATTCATTTTCGCATCTAAGGCAATTACCACGCAATGGAATTCTACGATATTTTTCTGCACATTTACTACATCTAAATGTCTGAGAGGAGTAGGCTCTCATGTTGCCCATTATATCAGGTAGGATATGTGTAGTTAGTACCATTGATACTACTTCATCTTCATCGACTGCATTAATTAATCTTGCAGTAGATATTTGCATCTGCAACTTTTCATCCATAGTACTTAATCTAGAATACGCACTATGTTGAACATTTGTTGTTAATGATTCAGTGAAATGTGTAAACATATAGTTGAAAAATTGATCCTCTTTTCCAATTCTATTCTTTATGATCTCTATTTTGGAAGTAATATCTGCTGCTTTAGCTCTATTCCATGTAGCCTCGTAGAATTCTAGAGGATAAATAGAAGATATATCCATGTTGTGTGCTTGTCGCTGCACTTCATATGGTAATACAGTAGGCTGAATCAATAATGGAGCATCCATAAGTCCACCAATTTTATCAGGCAAAAAATCAAAAGAAAAATTCAGAAACGCATCAAGCAGAAGCATTATGGAGTCAGCATCACCATCGCAATCTCTTCGCTTTGCTGAATGCCATATGGGAGATGCTAGACATACTTGAGATTTTGTGAATCCGATAATTCTACCTATAATACCAACTGATGTGTGCGGAGCAAGGCCAACAATCAAATGACCTATCAAATCTTCAATAGTAGAAATGCCATAGTAAGGTTCTAGATGATATACTTTTACTAATTCCTCATCTACGAATTTGGCTACATTAACTAAATGCTCTGCGCAATCCAGAGGTATGACTATATCTTGCAGCAATAGTTCTATAAGCTGATCGGATGAAGTTAGATCTCTGTCAATATAATCCTTATTATATCCTAATTTCTTAATTTTTTCAATATTGGTCATTATCCAAACTGGTTTAAAATGTGTGAGTGGTTCATTGGTTGCATCGAATCTTATCGTTCCATCTTTAAAGGCATACAATTTATGTTTTTGTCGTAGCAATCCCTTCTCTAATAGTTCTGCCGATTTATTTTTGCTCATCAGAGCCTTGACTCCTTTAAAAGGTTCTGCAGCCTTTAAACCGAGTTTATGTTGAGCTTGCTCAATTACTTTACTCAAAGGAAAGCTAACAGGTGAATAGGGTTTGCCTTCCCTGCCACATCTACTACAACGATTGTTATTTCCATTATACAAGATCTGTTCTCTACATACTATACATAAATTACGAATAGGAGTGGATGATCCACATTTAGTACATTTTGTTCCTAATGAAGGAAATTTACAACTATTACAAAATCTATTTGCGATTTCTGTAAAAAAGGATGATTTGATCTTTGAAGCCTTTAGAATATCTCGAGTGGAGCCACCTTTCGAACCTATAGGGAATAAAACATGAACTGGAGGTTTCATTTTGCGTTCTGCAGCCTTTTCAGGACGGCCGACTCTTACTGCAATTGAAGAAGCAAATTTTGGCATCAATCGAATTCCAGAAATATATGAGACAAATTCTATTGTATTCAATGATTTGATATTATTATTAGCATAGAACTGTAAACCATATCTTTCTGTAAGGATGCTAGAATCTGAAAACAGGAGTCTCTGCAAAGAGTATACTTGATTAGGATTATCTATCTTAATATGATCTTCATCTACTATTAAATGATATACCCCAAGTCGCTCCAAAATATCTTTTAATTGAAAATTATTTTTAATCAAGAAATAGGAACACGATGCGTTGTTATTATTATTATCCTGAATATAGGAACAAAGTAGGTTTTCCTTTAGGAATAATACCTCATCCACACTAATATGTTCCCAGAAAAAAGAATATCTTGGACATAATGGTATGCCTAATATCAGGCTCATTCTGAATGCGTCTTTTACATTTGGTATGTCTTTGAATGATCCGCTCATTAGTTTAATCAATTGGGGATTAATTTCTGATCTTTGTAGGTTTGAAATACTTAAATTTGATAGATGGGAGTGTAATTCTTGAATCCATGCCTCTTCTACGTAAGACGCAGGAAGCAGCTCAGCATTATTTTCAAGAAAATCACCATAGCTTATAAGTATGTCGCCAAGATAAAGGATTTTTTCAACTCTTGGTCGTACAACTAAGGCATGTTCAGTAGTTCTTACTTGCAAAACACTACCATCATTGAGTCGTACTATGGGTGGATCTATATCATCTACCAGCGCTATTGTTGATGCTTTGCCTGGTACGTCCATTTTTATCTGCGTTCCTACAACTATCGCATGATCTAAAAGAACTGGGACTGCAGGATGAATTCCAATTGTTGCGAAGCCAGTATTATAACATCTGCCATATCTTAATCTAAATCCACCCAACCGCTTTGGCATAGAAAGTACAGGTCTTCCGGTAATAACTTCTGACATTCTGTGATTGGCCGCATCGTCACCATCACCAGTTTGTACTGCCCCTTTTAGATCTTTGAGCCACTCCCAGCCATCAAGGTCGAGAGCTTCGACGAGTTTAAGTAATTTTCTACTTCTGCCAATAATACCATCATTCATTACTCTTAATGCACCCCCACGTACCCTATCGGTAGAGATGCGCTTCATGTTTCTGTGACCTGCAACCTCTATCTGGTCGGTATCAATACCGTCAAGTTCTACGGGTAAACTTTTGATGCATTTAGTGACATCTTCGTCTAAAACCTTGAATTGGAAATTACCTACTTCGCGTTCATAAGTACGAAGTTCTTCTACAAATCGACCAGTTTCATCATCGTATGAGTTTGCGATGTATTCACTTATACCAACTACCTTTCGAGCGTGATCTGCTATTAACATAGTGAGCGCCGCTTCGGTTCCTCCAGCAGACCGTATTGGGCCAGCAAATGAGATAGAAAGGTAGGTACTACCATCAGAATTATTTTTAAGTTGAACATTGGAGATACCCTGTAACGGTGCCACAGTAACACCCTCTGTGACTACAGCTAAGCTCACCCGAACAGCATTATCAAGTCGAGCTCTAAGATCTCCCGCATCATATTCTCCCAAAGCAATTTCTTCGGCAATCTTGAGTGCAGCTTTTTCTTTAGTGGTTCGTTCTAATAAAGTCCTTAACCTACTTGCAATATCAATATCATGCATTTTTGCCACCCTATCAGCCAGATCGTATGCAACTTTAGACTCAATCGTGTTTGAAGTATCTAGACCAATTTTTCTTGCTTTCAATGCTAATTCATAAATTTGCTCGACTTTTCTAAGAATATCTTGTTGATAATTCATGTAATAAACTGGCATACGAGTATTCCTCAGACGAGTTATACCATCGCTAGTTATCGTCATTATTGCGTAATTATCATCTCCTTATTGAGCGTATAATGGAAGATAGTTTATTCTCCCAATCATCATCTTTCTCTATCATTGTTCCAACAACTATTATATCTGCACCTGCCTTAGCGATTTCCTTGGCTTTATCAGGAGTACGAACGCCACCACCTACGATCAAAACACCAGTAAATTGCTTTCGCACTGCTGCTATCATATCTGGAGGGATACTGTTAGCCGCGCCCGATCCGGCCTCTAGGTATAGAAACCTCATCCCTAAGTACTGCGCTGCCAACGCATACATTACTGCAATTCCTCTCTTATCAAAAGGGATAGACCTAGCTTGACCAACAAACCATGCTGTTGTATGTTCACCGATGACAAGATATCCCGTAGGTAATGACTCGATATTATATTTTTTAACTGACAAAGCCCCCAAAGCCTGCGCCCCAGTAATAAAGTAAGGATTCTCTGAATTAAGTAAAGAGCTGAAAAGAACTGCATCAGCCTTAGGTACAACTCCAGTTACATTACCCGGAAATAGTATTACAGGTATATTGATTTTAGACTTGATAGTAAAGACCATTTCTGCTAGTTCAATCTGATCTGTCGCTGATGAACCACCGATAAGTATTGCAGATGCACCTAGACTCTGAGCCTTATTTCCTATAAGTGCCGCATTGGTAGAGTTTTCTGAATCAATTAGTGGAAAGCACAGTGTGCCATACTTCTTTAACTCGTCTAATATGTAATTCTCGACCCTGTGTTCCACATTCTAACCATTCCTAGGCACTATATATCATTGCTTTGATGTCAGATCAAATCCATAAAGAATATTATTTAGCTATACCAATTTGTATAGTACATTGACCTCTAATGAAATACAATATAATGATATAATCAAACACATTATTACAAATTCTCTATTTACTGAACGCCAAATTTATATACTTTATAATAAATCCTCTGGAAGGAGTCCACCTAACAGAATAAGTAAAGGTGCGTATTATAGACAGCTCAAACAATCTGAACAAAAAGTCTCTGGAGTTCTTTATAGTCTAATTATCCTAAGATACCTAAATATGATTGATAAAGGGACATTTCAAACAATAGAAGTAATATTAGATAACACATCACATCTTATTGAAAGCATCAAACGTGATATAGTATCCCAAAATGACAGTCGTAATGTGATATCACTTGTCGATGAAATAATACAGAAACTAATTCATCAAAAATAAGAGTTATATCAATGATATATCACATCTAGATGTGATGTTTGAAGGCTATGACATGCATACCCTACTGTTGGTAGTAATTTCTTTTTTTTCTGGAGTTGCAATAGTCTTATCTTACAAGGCTGTAAAGTTCTTTAGGCATAATAATAGTTCCCTAAAAAATGCAATTACTGATAACAGAATAAAACAATATGCCGACAAACTGCATATATATGATAAAGCGATTGCAGATCTCAAAGTTAAGGTTGATATGTTAGAAATGTCGGAGAGATCTCATTTAATATCACGTGATATTGAAAGTAAAAAAGAAGATTCAGGACGTGATATGGATATGATATCACAAAATGGTGTGATTATTGAAGAGTCAAGGGAGAAAACTTCACCTGCATCTTCACAAACACATACTGACTTGGATACTTTAGAGCAAATATTGTTATGGTTAAGAGAGAAACCTATGACGACGAGGCATATTCATGAGCGAGTCGGAAAGTCACGCGAACACACATCCCGCGTAATGAAAGGATTATATAATTCAGGTTTTGTAATGAGGGATACAAGTTCTAAGCCATTTAAATATAGCATTACTGACAAAGGATTACGGCATTTACGTGATTTGCGTAGTGATAGTGATTTGAATGTCACAACTAGGGCTGAACAGAATCTAGAATCGGTATAGACCCTATTCTGCATTTGATTTCGGTGAATATTGTTAACATTATCTTAAATCATCATTAACACATTTTACCAGTTGCAACCTGTTAAGGAAAAATTATGAGAAGATGGGATTAAATCGTTTTCTAGCTGTTTGTTAATAACAAATCACAAAATGTAATTCAGATTAACTCTCCAGTGGAAATAAAGGGGTCTATTTTGGGACGTTAACAATGTTAAAAATGTTATTAACTCTCCAGTGGAAATAAAGGGGTCTATTTTGGGACATTTTATGTTAGTGAAATACGATTGTAAACCAGCGTTAACATACAGTTGAATAATGTATGAACCCCCACCCCTAGATTTCTTTTGCAGTTCATATCTCATTATCTTTTATTTTTATTGATATATAATTAAGTTAAAAATTAATAATAATTGATTCTCTTGTTTAAAACCGTTTGTTAACTTGTTGTTAACACCTATTAGTTTAGTATCCTTCTTATGTTGGAAAGGAAAAACAGGGGTGAGGGTATATTTACATGATAGTGGGAATGATAAATAAATTTGAATGATGATAGCCTTGATAGTATATTTGATAAAGCTGCTTCAGGGACGTCGCTAGTCGTCAAAGATAGAAGAACATTAACTATAGACTATGTGCCTGACCGACTTCCATTTAGAGATGAAGAAAGTAAGACTATCGCACATACTTTATCTATTGTTTTGAAAGGATCCAGGCCATCTAATTTATTACTTTTTGGTAAACCAGGAACAGGAAAAACTGCCGTGGTTAAGAATGTCTTACATCGACTTTCTGTTAAGAGCGAGGAATTAGGAATAGAATTGGTAGTGCCATTTGTAAACGCAAAGAGTGCTAATACAGCATATAAGGTCTTACATGAAATTGCTGAAAAAATGGGTATTAATAAAGGAGAAAAAAAATTACAGGTCCATTTTACAGGCTTATCAATGGGTGAGGCGACCGATAGAATATTGGAATTTATTCAAAGAAGGAAAAAACTTTATGTAATTCTTGTCATAGATGAAATTGATTCATTGGTAGAAAAGAATGGGGATGATATACTTTATAATTTTACTAGGGCTAATGAGAGAATATCAACTGAATCATTCATTAGTCTAATAGGAATATCTAATAGTCTAACATTTAAGGATAAACTTGATCCTAGAGTTAGGAGTAGTCTCAGCGAGGAAGAGTTGGTATTCAATCCGTATACTGTCGAACAATTGCAAAGAATCCTTGCAGAAAGAACATTGTTAGCATTTAATGAAGACGTAGTTTCAAGTGCGGCTATTAATCTTTGTGCAGCTATGGCCGGTAGAGAGCATGGAGATGCCAGAAAGGCGATCGACCTTTTAAGAGTAGCAGCTGAAATTGCAGAAATAGAAAGAGCAAATAAAGTTGAAGAAAAGCATATTAGGTTAGCACAAGAAAAAATTGAAAAGGATACAAATTATGAAGTTTTGAGAAATTCAACAACACATACTAAAATGATAATCTTAGCAGTATTGAAATCAAGAAACGGTAACACTGGGGAAGTATATGAAATATACTCAGATATATGTAGACGTATTGAGCAAGAACCATTAACCCAACGTCGAATAACCCAAATAATGAGTGAGTTAGATCAATTAGGACTAATAACTAGTGATGTAATAAGTCAAGGAAGATATGGTAGATCACAAAAAATTAGGATCACCGTACCACATTCAACTGTGAAGGAAGCCTTAAAAGAGGATTCTATTCTCACAGGGTTACTTTCTATTGATTAAAGTCCATTATAAATGGTTGAAGTGTAGACAGATCAACTATAACTGCAACTCCCGGATTGGGTATAATGCCCATCGTTCTTTGAAAATTTGTCTGTCCCTGCCAAGTTCCAGAATTTACTATTAATGTTCCACGGTAATTTTGAGCATCTAGAACATGTATATGCCCTGAATGAAATATGTCCGGAACTTCAGTAATTACCATATGGTCTTCTTGTTCGGGCGCAATAGGAGTACGTTCTCCATAAATGGGAGAAAGATGCCTTGCCCTCAATAATACTTTCATTGCTTCCGCAGGCTTAGCATAACTTAGATCAGGGATCGTACCTATGATGTCATCTAGACCCTGTCCGTGGTACATTAGTACCTTTACACCATTCAATTCGATCAAACTGGGATTTCCAAGCATATTGAAATTTTGAAATGTGTAAAGTTTTTCAGAGTTTTGCCTAGGAATAGAAGGTTGTGGCAATGCTCTTCTACCCGGATCATGATTTCCAGGAATAACAAAAACATTAATGTGCTTAGGTATACGTGAGAGTAAGTCCATTACATGTGACATCTGACTATTAATATTTAATTCAAGTAATTCTTTGTCTTGATTAGGGAATATTCCTATGCCGTCGATTAAATCGCCACCAATGCATAGAAATTTGATCTTCCTTACAATTTCATCGTCAGCTGATGACATCCAATTCAAAAATTTCATAAATGCGGTTTCCATAAAATATTTACTTCCTACATGTAAGTCTGAGATTAATACCACGTAGGATTCAGATTTGGCTCTATTTGGTAAATGATCTGGAATATCAGGCGATATTATATTTTTTATAACGAAACTTTGGCTTTTCCTACCATTCTCTAATTCTAACATAACCATTTGATCTGTAGTAATCAACGATCCCTTTTTTTTTATATCCTCAGTCGTACCCATCGCATGTAAATCTCCACTAAAATCATCTATCATTATTTCTAATCCATGACGCTTGAACTGTCTTGACATAACCAAGCCAGCTACAACCATCGTTGGGGGGGATCCCGAAATTTGCTCATATCGCATGTATGGTTTCTGATTTCCAGTATCTGTCTTCTTTTTCTTCAGAGTTTTTACTCTTGTGATTCGTCTACTATCAGGACGTAAGGACAAGATGTGCATAGATTTTTCATATCTGCTTCTAAATAGCGAAGTATACCCTTCAACTCCTTCTCCACTATTAATTATGGGAGTTGGATCTAAGAGTACTCTGTATGATACTGGTTCTAATGTATCACTATTGCGTAGATGTAATAAATCTAATGATGAAGATGATGATGAAGACAATGATGAAGACTTACCGCAAGAACTGTTTTGATTTTGAGATTCTCCATTTTTAGAATGTTTATCAACGACCATTTTTATATCTTCTATCAGAATTATAGAATTATCTTTGCTAGTTACCTTGGCTTTAATAATGTCTTGAATGATCCTTAAAATATCTATATCAAGCCCTTTGAGCATTTCAAAAGCGTCAGGATGTATCTGATATCCTTTACTAATTGCAAAACATAGGGCATTGGATATTTCTGTTCCGAAATCCAAATTGTCCACCTTGACTATGAAAGCGCCATATTTAATTACATTTCTGTAACAAACAAATGAATAATAACTACAAATAATTATAGGAGCAAATACCCATACACTGAATTGCATCTTACCATCAAGAGACGTTTACTGTATCTTGCATTTGGTATAATCACTTTTCTTATCTCATATTATTGGGGTTCATCAATATATATGAGCGGCTCAGAAGTAAATGAGTTAAAAAACAGGTTCATGGATCAAATTAAAGATATTGATCAGATAGGGATATTCATTAATAATGCAAAGATTGCATTGGGTATGTTTGTTCCATTCCTAGGCGTAGGCCTAGGAATTTTTTCTGGTTTTTCAACAGGTATGGTATTTAATGCAATAGCAGCAACGTCTGCTAACCTTAATGATGTCTCACCTTTACTGATTCTTATTACTCCTTTCGGATTAATGGAAATTGTTGCCTATGGTCTTGCAATATCCAGAAGCGGTATGCTCTTCTATTCTTTATTGAAGAGAAAGTATTGGAGGGAATATCTTCTGTCTACTTTAGTAGAGATAGGAGTTGTAGTAATCTTACTCTTAAGCGGGGCAATAATAGAATGGGAAATGATCACTAGATTGAATGGATTATCCGATACTAGAATTAGCATTTAAACAAAAATTAGAACTTCCTATGGACGACAAAAATAATAGGTAAATTTAAATTTTAAATCTGACTTTCTCCACAAGCAGGGCAAATCCGCAACTTTTTGGACATTTTAGCTCCACACTCTACACAACATTTTATTGCTTCATCTGTTTCAGAACTGATGTCAACAGATTTATTTTCCACTGACATGTATGTGACAAAACTTCAAGTCTAAATTATATTTAAATCCATCTTGTAATAATTTTTATTTCGGAAAATAATTCTACCAACAGTAGAGTATGCTTAATTTAAAGATTCACAAGATTCCCACTTTTGCCTCACAACCAACTATGATTGCCGCTTTACCAGATATGGGCAATGTTGCAGGTATGGGAATGACTCTTTTGACTACAAGACTCGCAGCCGACCTCTTCGCCGAAATTTATGCATTTTGGCCACCTTTTGTAACGTATAACCAAGGTATCATTAGATATGTTCAGTCAAGTTATAAATTTTATTGGGTTTCTAAATATGATCTTGTAATATTTACAGGAGACTTTAACCCTTCTGATCCACGAAGACTGTACGAGATATGCTATGAAGTTCTGAAAATGGCTGATAGAGTTGATGCAAAAATATTGTACTCAATAGGCGCAGCCTTGAGACAAAATACTTCTACCTCTACTTCAGGTGGAGTGTATGGAGCAGTAAATAATGAACAGATTGCTGATAAGATAAGTAAGTTCAATATGAGCGTCCTAGAGGGAGAAGGACAGATTATAGGATTTAATGGTCTAATATTAGGACTTGCGAAGGAAAGAGGATTGAATGCGATGTGCATTCTGGGTGAAATCGATAATCCTAATGTTATCCAACCTATGACTGCTAAGGCTATTCTACATACATTAACAAAGATTCTAGGAATCCCTTCTTTGGATATGAAAGAGTTAGAAGAGGAAGAAAAGCGCAAAAAGTTTATGGAACAGCAAATGAATTACCTAGAAAATGTGATGGAACATGGGGGCAAACCACCTGGGATAGCGTAGACTGGTATCGAAGTTACGTTAGCCAGCAAAAAGTCTTCGAATTGGATTGCGATGAAATCTTTTACCAAATAATTTAACAATTTTGACAACATTGCCATTATATCAGCTTAATAAAGCGTTTGCATGAGTGAAGTAAAGTTAGAGTTTATTGGTAAACAGGTTAAGGATATGTACGGTACCTACATGGGAAAAGTTATTGGTATGGTAACCGATATTGATGGGTCTATAGAATCTGTTAGTGTAGATTGCGGTTATGCAGGATTAAAGCAATTAGTGTACGAGCAATTATTAGTACAGGGTGATTATGTAATCTTTATTCCAAAATGGAGATTGGATGTACAAAAGTTACTTAGGCAGAAAAACCTTGCGTTACAAAGGATCAAAGCATTACAGGAGATGGTTACAGCTAATGATTTGATGAGGGAGGACGTTGAATTGGTCTATATAAAGTACCAGAAGAGATTGCAAGACCTTGAAGATAAAGGAAAAATAGTTCTAGAACAACTACAAGAAAGACTGAACCAGATAGATGCGGAAAGCCAGAATATAAAATCGGTACTATTTGACGCTAAGTTACAGTATAGAAGTAATGAGATCACCGAAGAAACATATCAACAAATTAGCCTGTCTACAAACGACCTAATAGAACATGTTAACTTAGAAAAAGGAGAGATCAATAACGTCATATCTAGGTTAAGTCAACAGGCATTTGAGAGGATAGATTTGAATTCAGTACAAAATCCTTCTACATCAGATCAACCAAAATCCAACTCGAGTATTGAATCAAATTCGCAATCCCCTGAAGATGACGTTCCTCTTACAGGGCCTCAAGCTGTTAGTGCTGCAGCAGCAGACAATGACTATAATAATAATGATCATCATAAGACTATTCACAAGGAAACTGATGATGAGGCTGAAACTAGTTGGCTTAACCAGGTTCTACAACATGATTAAATTAATTTATTGACAAATACAAATAATTTGAATAATACCTTTAGAAAAAAAGGGAAGACTTGTAAAAATATTTATTTTTAGGCTCCGCCTTGTTTTGCAGATGTTTGTAAAAGCTCGCCTATTTCATTATGCATTCTTAGAAAATTCAGACCCTTCTCAGTTGTCTTGTATGTTTGAGAACCTTCAAGATACTCCAATAAGTTGTTCTCAATGAGTACCGAAAGATATTCTCTTAGCTGTGCGTAGCTAAGGAAAGCCTTATACATTATTTTTGTCTTGGTTGCTCCTCCATTTGCAGCCTCTAGGATCATTGCCACTATTTCTGTTCTGCTTCTGTATTTCACAATTTAGATACACTGAATTTCTTTATTTTAATATATTGACACATTCTACAGTAATAAACTTCTATATCGATATTATACCTTATAGTGTGATTTTTGGCATTTTGATGTATTCAGATACAACTAACTTCCCCATAAGGTTTTAAAATTATTCGGATCTTCTAACATACTGTAATGCCTAACCTCAAATCTAATGAGGTATCAAAGATATACGAAGATATCCAGCGGACTAAAATATCTCTTCAAGGTAAGAGATACGACATACTAAGAAAGAATGCGCTGGAAGATCCAGAACTGTTCTGGGAGCAACAAGCAAAAAATTTGCTATGGTTCAAGTACTGGGATAGAACATTAACTTGGGATCCTCCTTTTGCAAAATGGTTTGCCGGAGGTTCACTGAATGCTTCCGTAAATTGCATTGATAGACATGTGAACTCACAATTCAAGAATAAGGCAGCAATTATTTGGCAAGGAGAAAATGAGGAGGAAACGAGGACGATTACTTATTACCAATTGTTTAAACATGTCAATATATTTGCTAATGCCCTAAAAAGTCTGGGAGTAAAAAAAGGTGATCGTATTATTATTTACCTTCCGATGGTTCCGGAAGTTACAATTGCAATGCTGGCATGTGCAAGAATTGGTGCAACACATATAGTTGTTTTTTCTGGTTTCAGTGCCAAGGCTTTAGCTGATAGGGCTAACGATTCTGAATCCAAAGTTATAATAACTGCTGATGGAGGCTATCGTAGAGGTAAGATCATAGAATTAAAAAAGATCGTCGATGAAGCTGCCTTTTCGATCCCTTCGCTAGAAAAGGTAGTTGTATTAAAAAGAGCCTCTAATGATATTAAAATGAATGATATGGATGTATGGTGGCATAAGATTATTCAGAATGAGCAACAACAACAATATTGTAAACCCGAGATTCTAGCTAGTACTCATCCATTGTTTATTTTATACACGTCAGGAACTACTGGGAAACCAAAAGGTGTCTTGCACAGTACTGGTGGCTACCTTACACATCTATATGCTACCGCAAAATTGGTCTTTGATTTCAGATCAACAGATATATTCTTTTGTACTGCTGATGTTGGATGGATTACAGGACACAGCTATGTCGTATATGGTCCCCTTATGCATGGTATAACCGAAATAATGTATGAAGGAACACCTGATTATCCTACAACTGATAGATATTGGGCAATAGTTGAAAAGCATGGAGCAACAATATTGTATACTACTCCTACTGCTTTACGTATGTACATAAAGTTTGGAGATAATATACCAAAGTCATTTGATTTGTCATCTCTTCGTTTATTGGGAACTGTAGGCGAACCTATCAATCCTGATGTGTGGCAATGGTATTTTAAGACTATAGGAAAAGGAAATTGTCCTATAATTGATACATGGTGGCAGACTGAGACAGGTGGCATTATGTTAAGTACATGTACTGGAATAAATGATACTATCCCAATGAAACCGGGTTCTGCATCGTTCCCTGTACCTGGAATAGATATGGTTATTGTAGATGAACATGGAGAAGTTGTCGATCCTAACAAGAAGGGATATCTGATGATCAAGAAACCATGGCCTGGAATGTTGATGACTCTTTGGAGGAATGATAAAACCTATCATGACTTGTACTGGAATAAGTTTAAGGGCATGTACTATACAGGTGATTATGCATTAATGGATGAAGATGGTTATTTTTGGCTTTTAGGCAGATCGGATGATGTGCTTAAAGTTGCAGGTCACAGGCTAAGTACAATGGAACTAGAAAGTACGTTTATTTCACATAAAGCTGTTGCTGAAGCTGCCGTAACAGGAAGGTTAAACCAAAAGAAAGGCGAATCCATAATTGCATTTTTAGTATTGCGTAGTGGATATCCACCTACAGAAGAACTACGTAAAGTACTTACTGATCATGTAAGAAAAACCATAGGGCCTATTGCGGTGCCAGAAGGGATCTATTTTGTAAGTAAACTTCCTAAAACGAGGAGTGGAAAGATAATGCGAAGATTACTTAAATCAATAGCAAATAGAGAAGATTCGATAGGTGATCTAACAACACTAGAGGATAATACATCGGTTGAAGAAGTCAAGCGTGTATTTAATGAGTTAAAAAATGAAATAGTAGAGTAGCTGCTGACGCGATCCCCAAAAAGTTCTTCATATGTCTTTAAAGGCTAAAAGAATAGACCTATCGTCTATGCGTGAATAAAATCCATTTATTTTTTTGCAATATTATTAATACATAGACACTTCGAATGAATAATTGGTTCAGTTGATATTTCTTATTTTTTCTTGTCTGATTCTTCTTTATATAAAAGGTAGCGCTTTTTAAAACCCTCCCCAAAGATATCAATATACTGATCTGCATTGCGTGGTTCAATTGCCTTTGCAAGTAATGTGATTAATCGTTTTACATCCTTATCATATACCAACTGTTCATTTATAATTACAGATAATAACAGATTGAATGATTTGGAAATACCGAGAATATGGTAGGAGTGTAATAGATATAAGATTGCATCAAGATAGTCCGCATCCAATAAGGTTAAGCAGAAATCGAATAACAAATATTCTATCGGATATGAGCAACCTATCTCATGCAGCTGGATATAGCGCTGCTGTGCCGATTCAAAAAGAAAAATGTTCATCCATTGCCTGCTGTGCCGTGCTTTTCGTGCTTCTTTTTCGAGTTCCTCATTTATGAACCTTATAATATCCCTCAAGCTGCCATTACGATGTAAACTCTCAAAGTAAAATTGAGAGTCAATCGTTATATTCTCTGCAAGCCGACCGTTAGTCGGAAGATTGCTACTGATGGGGATATATTCAATTAGCTTCAGTATTTCTGATGAATCTAAACTGCCCGATTCTTTCACGTCATTTTATCTATAACTGTGTAAATTATATAACTTTATTATTACAACTAGTCTGAAATCTGATATCTCATAAATAATGGTGGATAATATTGCCCGTAAACTTAGTCAGATTGTGGAACTTAACTAAATTACACAAGATTCTAGTATGGGATGATTGTACTTGCATGACTATTAGTCTATCCATCTGACAACATATACGTCAAAGTCAGGGAGGAGATTGATTAGTTCGAGACCTGGTTTAATTTGCAATACTTTTACTAATGCATCAAGCGATTAAAAAAATGGGATTATGAGCTTCCAGTAGTACACCATCTACAAGTAAGGCCCATAAAAGGAAGTAGACTTATGAGTACTGTTCCCAGTACCATTCCGACTACGCAGATGTTGAATTTTGTTGGCTTGAACACATACTTCCTATATTAAATGAAGTATTACTCTTCTTCTCAATCAAGGTTCAAATAAATAAGTAACCATCGTAAAAAATTAGTAATGGTAATCATTATTCTTGTTATCACTTAATATATAAGAAACCCATTTTATTGGCCACTTCTTTCAATCTAGTAGCCCTCCTGTTTGTCGGGATTATGCTAGTCCGGGGTTGACTACCTTGACAGTCTGTTCTTGTATCATTTTTCTCATAATCTCATTACTCTTTTTTGCTTCCAATTCTAAAATTTTTAGATATTCTTCCTTGTCATACTTCCTTTTGTGTGGATTTTGGGGATCCGGGACAAATCCTTGTGCCTTGTATGGATTCTTGGAGTTACATCCTATCCTGGACCATTGAGGAAAAGACGTAATTCTTCTACAGTGGGCCGAGGGTTTAGATTAAAAAACTTTTCAGCCAATTCGCTGTTCTAGTAATTTGCTATTGAATTGTTCGACTAGGTAATGCTGGCATTTTCATACCAGTTTTTCACACCCCCTTAATCGTGCACTAAGATTCACTTCTATATTAGTAATATTTCCTCCTCCCCCTGATTCCAATTGTGAGACTTACATATAGAGCAACTTTCTTGGAACTGGTTGATCTCTACCATTGGATCTGTTTGTCCATTTGTATCTGTATGTATTTAAAATTATGAACATATACATGCACAATATGTTTTAAAAAACAAACAGAAAAGGCAAAAGTGCATATCTATTTCATCCATCAACAAATACATTCAATATACCCAATGACTACGATAATATAAACAATAAACATATACAATGACCATATAGCTATAATATTCGGAATATACTTAAGTATATATGAATAGCTGCGTTGTTAACACTTTCCTAATACATATAAACCATTAGTTGGACCTATTACGTTGCGACTAAGGTTTTCGATCAGGTAGCGTTTTTTACGATAGTTGGTCTATTCACCCAGGGGATGGTATAGTTAATAAAATGAATGATGCTATGAACAAATTTATTCCTATGTATGTTGCAGCCCGAAAGCGGGTGATCACAAATGCTGCTAGATGGTCTGAAATTGATATTTTTTTCTTTTTTGGGTGTAGCTCAACGTGAAGTAATTATATTCTACAGTAAATTCTATCTAGATAAATTAGATAAACTCTTTTTCGTTCCCTTCCTTAATGGCATATTTCTTGTACGCGTGAATTAACCAATCTATATCTGCGTCTGTTTCTTCGCGTTTTACCATCTTGCCAATCTTTAAGACGTCTCGTATATCCTTGCTATTCAGTTCATTCCATACCCTATCGGCAACCTTCAAAGCCGTTCTATCTTCAATTTTATATCTTTCATTCAATAAGTTTATTGAGATCTCGACAAACTCTTCATACTTGTATTCAGGAAGATGAAATATTAAGAATCTTGATTTTAATGGTCTGGAAAGATCATCTAAACTATTCGAAGTTGCAAATATCCATAGGCTCATCTCTAATTGTCTGGTTTTTCTGACTTTTGTAGAGCTAAGAATGCCAGTTTCCATTACGTTTAGTAAGGCAACCTGATTACTTTTCTTCATCTTATCTATTTCATCTATCAACAAATACTTAGTCGATGGATACTCAAACAAGTAATCAACCATACCCACTCCACTAGTTCCTGTTCCATCTGTAAAATAACTATTGTCTAATCCTTTCATCATTTGTAGGAGAAATATTGTCTTGCTTGAGGCAGGCGGACCAGTTAAGAGAATATGTGAAGGTTCCTTACTAATTATTGATCTCATAAACAGTTTTTTTAGATCAGAGTATCCTACTATACCAGAGAAGAATTTCTCTTCTGGGGGTCGAATATCTACTTCATGCTCTATGCCTAATCTTTTGAATAGAGTTTTGAACAATCTCCATATTTATTATAGAAACGGCTTGTAATAAATTAGATCCTGATTATAAATCGTCTATTATACTTCTATAGTTTTATAGATATATGTATTGAGGCAGTAATAATTCATTAGAAAAGAATAACTTTATTTTCGTCTCCACCTTAAGTACTTCCTCCATCAACTTCTCCATCATCCATCATTCGTTAAAATTTCTGATAATTTATCAGACTTCTAACCTAAATCGCTTCTCCCGTGTTCTCATAAAATAAATTGTCAGTAATTGCGATTCTTGAATGTTATTCAAGACCTCTCTTAGATTTCTAAATATCCTTGATAATACTAATTCCCAACTATGCATTTTTTACTTCAGAATTAGCTTTTTCAATTATCATTGGTGCCCCGTATTAAATTGGTAAATTGGGTTGGTCCCTTGGATGAAACTCTGAATGCCTTCCTTGAGAAAACTTAATTTGCTTGTCCCTATTACGTTCAATCCTGCTAGTCAGGCTTCATAACCATTTAACTTGTCAATGCGATAAGTACTCTGCATTCATAAATGTTATATTTGAATACCTGTAAAAAGGGGTATATAATAAGATCATTTCATAAGGGTAATCTTATAATAATAGATACTACGTTATATAATAGATATTAGATTTAGATACATAAAACCGCATCGCAGATTGACAAGCTAATTTAGAAGCCAGATATATATTGGAAGTTATGCAAGTACGTATCCTCGGTAAAAACCTATGAAGAACAACAAAGAATTTAATTAAATCCTGCTTATCTCTTCGCTTTAGATCCACTAACCTGTCCTCGCTGCAGGAATGGTTGTGGATTTCTTTTACAGTTCCGTCTTCGTTTAGACAGATAAGAATGGTATCTACCATTAAGCACTTGTCACATATCAACCCTCTTAATGAAATCAGGTGAAAAGATTTGAGTTTAGAAGATTTGAGTTCAACTTCACTCAAATTTTCGTTGTCATTCCTTGAAATAGGGCTAGGAATGTTGATGGAACCTGCAGGGATCGCTTGCCACGACTGATGAAGGGGTAAAGTTGAAAAATTGGGCGATTTTTGAATGAATCGACCCAAGGTACTGGGATGGTAAAACTGTTGCAAATAAGGTTCTGGATAATATGATGGCATGAGCTGACGAATGAGATCCTTAAATCTCACTTGCTTACTCAAGTGGTTAATAATGTAATTCATATGATCATATTCTCCGCCGCTCCTATTCGTTAGTCCCCATACACTTGCTCCGTCATTAAATACCGTATTACTTGGGCTATAATTCGGCTTCAGGTTGTAATTGGGATATCCAAAACTCCTTGCATTAATGGTTCCATAAGGATTACTCAATGCTAAACCCATGCTGCGATGTCTTCTCTTTATATGAACTTCCATGTTAAACCTCCTTGAGGATTCTTGTGAGCAGAACGGGCAACTATAATTTTTAACCGTAGGGATCATCCTCCTCTCCGTATTTAGTCACCAGATACCACCGTGGCGTAGATGCTGCGGTATCTCTATACCAATCACAGGGTTAAATATTATAATCGTTTTTTTAAGAACTATATCTAGTACGCTGGTTTGCTGGCTGTTCGTTTAGTCCTTAAGTTTTTTCAACACTTCTATAGCAATTCGTCAGGCTTTATTCGTGCAAAGTTTGTTTGTTGGACCCGCTCTAGATGATCGCGCACCGACGAGAAAGGGTATATTTAAATCGCTAGTGATATTCATAGTGTCTGTCTAGTATATTGTTATATCATTTGTTAGGCTTGCAAACTAAAGCTGGGGTAATGATGACTTATAGTTAGACTCTTCCAAAGACGTACCTTTTTAATAGTCCTATTGGAAAAAAATAACTATAAAATGTATCAATTTGTGTGTATTCCTAAATTTAATAATGAAATATGCGTTTTATAGAGAATATTTATACATTGATGCTCGTCAAATCGTATCTTTCCTCAACCTCAATCCCATTATAGTTTGACAGGCGTATAAACAATCTGTCTATTGCCGTTTTCATCACCCTTTAAAGTAATCGAATGATAATCACCAAATTCTGTTTCTGTATGAGTTACGAGAAAGATCTGTTTAAAGCTCCTAGCCTGAGTAAGCATACGAACTAGTATCTTTCTTCTGGATGAATCCAAACTTGCCATTGGTTCATCCATTATTATAGAATTAATTATTGGTGGCTTCCTCTCCGAGTTCTTGAAGGGCTTTATCCTTGCCATCAACTTGGATATTGCAATTCTTAATGCCAGTCCTAGAGCAGTTTCATCGCCTCCACTTAACTGATCTTTATTCTTTATTACATTGTCCTTGCTATCCATAAGTGTTATTTCCAATCCATGAGATTCCATACCTCCTCTCACTCTTCTTATGGTGGAAGAAATTTTATCTATAGCATAGCGGCCTTCTGTGAGCTGCGCCATGTAATCATTGGTTGCATGTCTTAATACCCCTACCATTTTTCCTTCCACTACATAGTTTGAAATGAATCCGTCGATCTCACCTCGCAAATATTTTACATGTCGTAATTCGTTTTCCTTATCAGACAAAATTCTTACTTTTTGTGAGAGCTTCTTTATGTTAGATTCCCTATTTTTTATGTCATCTTTTAATGTCCAAGCTTGCTTGGTAAGTATGTCTAAGAATCTTCTCTTGGCGTCAAGACTATTTTCCATAGTTTTTCTTTTAATAATAATTTCATCAATAGTTCTGCAATGTAGATTTTTTAATAAATCATCCAGACTAGTAACTAAAAATTCCTGGAGATATCCTTGCAGCTTACTCTTCAATTGATCAATATCATTAACTATATTTTTCTTTAGATTTCTCAATTCTGATAGCTCGTTTTCATACTTCCTGTACTGTATATTTTCTTTATCTATCTGTTCTTCGATTCGGGGTATCTCCTTTCTATAATACTCTATTTCCAATCTTAGACTTGTTCTTTCTGAAATTACGTCGCTGACTGTGGAAAAACCCAGAAATGACAGGAGATCCTCGATTGATTTTGCATGATGTAGATCAAGTATGGAGCGAGCACTTTTTCTGTGATTTATCAGACTATCACAAAGTGTACGCATATTTTGTAATATGACTTTAGTTTTGCTTCTTGTGTCTAGCCTCTTGCGTACTTCATCATGTTCATCCTTTGTTTGTTTAGCCTGAGCATTGGCATTATTATAATCAGAGTCTATTTCTCTTATTTCGTTACCTAGACCTACTACCATCTTTCCTTTGTCATCGATTGATTTGTTACAGACAGGACATTTCATCTGCTCTTCGATATACTTTATACTATTCTTTTTTATGCCAGAAATGACTTCATTAGATATTAGAATCTGATTTAAATACTCAATATTATTATGTAAAGTATTCTCATATTTTTCTAAACTTTTTACTTCATTAGATATTTCTTGTAACCGATTATTCATCCGTTCTGGTTGAGAAACTGGATCAAAATTCAGGGTAATAGAAGAACGCTCTATAACTTGTTTAATTTGATTTTCGTATGTTTTTATGCCCATAAATAATCTATCCAATTGCAGTAGATTTTCATCGTTTGGAAGACTCTCTAAGGCCTTCTGTACAACAGCTTTCTGATTTCCTAGATTCTCAATGGATATTTTTAAGGTGTCTATTCTCTCATCCTGACTTGCTATATAATTAGTCTTTTCTACTAAGGAACTATTAACTAATGCAAGCTCATTATTTTTGTTTGTTATATCCATATCGTTACTCTTAATCCGTATCAGTATGTCCTCAGATGGCAGATTCGAAAGACTTTCGAGAGTTTTATTCAAGTCGGATTCAGATTCAATGCGTTCTTTTTCTTTAACTCCTAATTCATTTTCTCTCTTGATAAGTTCCGCCTTTTCAATAGCAAGAACTCCAACCTCTCCTTTTAGTAAATTGATAGAGTCTTGAAGATCTGTGCTAAGTTTAGAGAGATCGTTTTTGACCCTATCGAATTCATCAAGCCCAAAAAGTGTAGTGATTAATCTCCTTAATTCTACTGGATCTGCTAATGCTAGTCTGTCTACGTCCTTCTGTCTAACATATACCGTCTTTTCAATTATAGAAGCACTAACTCCTAACATCCGTTCCACTTCTTCGTTAACCGATCTGGGCCTATTAACTATCACAATAAATCTATCATCCCCATCAATATCATGTTCATTCACTTTCTTAGATAAGACCGCATCTTCATTGAAATCGATTTTACCCCTTTGAGGTCTTGATCTCTTGATTGTAAGTTTTCTTACTATTCGATATATGGTTCCTCCAAGATCAAAGGTGACGTCGACCTTACAACCTGATTCACCAGCTTTAACAAGTGTCTTCCGTTGCTGATCTTCTATCAATTCGTCACCCAGAAGGCCCCATAACATTGCTTGAATAAAGCTGGTTTTACCCATAGAGTTGTTACCGGTTATAAGGAATAGGCCTTCAGGAAACTCTGGATCCTGAAGAGTATCAGGAAGCAGCACATTTGTATATGGTTTAAAGTTCTCGATTTCGATTCTTAATATCTTCAAATATCAATTATTGCCTCTTTCTATCGCTGAAGTGTCATTAGCTTTCTCTGAACCACGATTAAGTACTTTTGCAAATATCTTTGCAAGTAAATTTGGATCCAAATTTTGCTGTTCTAGATCTTTGTTTCTCATAACAGTTACATATTCTTTGAATTCCTTTTGAGGATCATCTATCAGGAATTCTATATTATCAACCAAGGATTGGTCAATGTTTTCTTGTTTGATATATTCAGGATAGTCTGGCTGATCTAGGATGAACTCAACAATATTGTAATCATTTGAGTCTAAGGCTAGTCTTCTCAGGGCTGATTCTACCTCGCCAATATCGAATGACGATCCATATGTTTTCTTACCCTTCAGAATGATTTTTACTCTTGCAGCAGTTGGATATTCATATCGCGTATTAAGTCCATGGGCATCAAAAGTATTTGTAACTCTCTTTATTATCTGGTGATTGGTATCCTCTGAATATATTTCAATTATATCCAAGATGATCCTTCTACTTGATTGAATTTTCTTAGTGGTGATCCTTGGAGATGCCTTTCCTTGTTCTAGTTCGACCATAAGATATCCTTTTTCAGTATTAATCTCACTATAATTCCATAATTCGGTTGATCCTGAATACCAAGCATGATCCGTTACCTTATGCATTTTATGATCATCTCCTAGTGCGATGTACTGATAACTACCTTTTAGAAAATCTTCATGTAGCGTAGAGTTTTCGATCATACCATGTGCCATAGCTATATTTATCAAATCAGAAGAAATAGAGTTATTCTGAAGTTGAATCCAGTTTTTATATGCGGCTTGCATACCCAGTGTGGACAGCGCCCGAGACTCGATTGAGGGATGGGTAATCACCCTCAGATTCAGATTATTAATGTCAATAAATAGAGGCTGTTGTGTCCTTAATGAATCCCTTGCATCATAATGTGTGAATAAGTGTATGTTATCGAAAGCAACTGGAAATACAGCTAGAGTCGAACTACGATATTCCATGTATCGTCCGTGGTTACCATCTATTATAATCAAAGGAATATTGGCATCATGTAGTTGCCTAAATGTCATTGCAGCAACTTTTCGTGCGTACTCAGGAGGAGGATTAGGATCATAGCCCGCAGGGGTGTCAAAAAAGTCTCCACAATGCAGTATGACATCTGGTCTATCTCTAGATTTGTCCACTATTTCATTGACGAACTTTATCCAAGCAGAGTAGAAGTCGTCCTCCAATGGCCTTACTTCTTGGTTTACGATCCCAGATCGTGTTTGCTTTGGCCGACGGCCAAGATGAGTATCAGAAATATGTGCAATTTTCATGGCCGCATAACCTGCGATGTATATCAGTCTTCTTAGTATAAGATATTTGAACTTGTATCTTCATTAATATAGCTGATATACTAAGAAGTATTCTTACTTTACCTCCTCCCACTGACAATAAAAGTTAGTAAATGACCTAATCGCCACATTGTTTGTGACTCCATCTTGTGAATATGTGATAGTTCTGAATATTGTATATAGGTAGGTCTGATAAGTATCGATGAGACTAGACTACGTGAACTATAACAGCCCTTGCAGTACCTGTGATCTCAATGCATTATGAAAAATTTTTCCATTGATAGATGTGGATGTTCGTGTTCATAATAATAATAATAATAATAATAATAATAATAATAATAAGTCTAATTCTACCTTCATTTTTTTCTTGTTTATTATCAATTCAGAATTAAAATCTATTTCATGGATCTCTAACTTAATATATAAGAACTG
>Ga0315553_10000424_pt1 | contig 37974 bp, 36 predicted proteins | sample SalMarSW160140MG_FD_203099 | JGI IMG/M metagenome (GOLD analysis project Ga0315553, IMG submission 203099) | Salt marsh sediment microbial communities from the Plum Island Ecosystem LTER, Massachusetts, United States - Salt Marsh Sediment SW1601-40 ... | reverse complement strand
CCCACGGCGTGATCACCAACGCCTGGCCCGACCACCTCGACGTGATGGGTCCGACCGGCGGCGACGTGGCGGCGGCGCTGCTCGGCACCTGCCCGCTGCGAGCCGTCCTGTTCACCGGCGAGCGCGATTACACGGGCCTGTTCGAGGCCGCCTGCGCCGACCGCGGGAGTCGCCTGGTGTGCGTCGGACCGGAGCAGGCGGCCACCGTGAGCGACGCCGAGCTGGCGCGCTTCGCCTACCTCGAGCACCGCGAGAACGTGGCGCTGGCCCTGGCCGTCAGCGCCGAGCTCGGCGTTCCGCGAGAGGTCGCGCTCGCGGGCATGGTGGCAGCCGAGCCCGACGCCGGCGCGCTCCGCGAGTGGCAGGTGGACTTCTTCGGTCGCCGCGTCGTGTTCGTCAACGGCTTCGCCGCCAACGATCCGGTCGCCACCGAGCGCGTGTGGAAGCTCGCCCTCGCCCGCCATCCCGGGTGCGAAGCGCGAATCATGGTGATCAACTGCCGGCAGGACCGGACCGATCGCTCGCGCCAGCTCGGCGAGGCGCTCCCCGGCTGGCCGCGCGCGGACCACTACTTCCTGGTGGGCAGCGGCACCCACGCGCTGGCGCGCAGCGCCACGCGGGCGGGGCTGCCCGCGGCGGCGCTGGTCCCCCTCGAGGGCGAGCCCTCGACCGGCGTGTTCGAGGAGCTGATGGGCGCCGCGGGGCGCGACGGCCTGATCGTGGGCGCCGGCAACATCTCCGGCCAGGGCTTCGAGCTGGTGCGCGCCTTCCGCATCCGCGCGCGCCTGCCCGATCCGGAGGGTCGCGCGGCGTGACCGAGTCGGACGTTCTGGTGGTCGGAATCGGCCTGGTGGTGAGCCTGCTCTACTCCGAGCTGTTCGGCGTGGCGCCAGGCGGGATCATCGTACCGGGCTATCTCGCTCTCTCGATCCAGGACCCGGTGGTCCTCACGCTCACGGTGGCCGTGGCGCTGCTCACCTTCTTCGCCGTGCGCGTCGTGTCGACGATCGCCATCGTCTACGGGCGACGCCGTACGACCCTGTCGGTGCTGATCGGCTTCGCGCTGGCCACGCTGGTGCGGAACGTGCTGGGGGTCGGCACGCCGGTGGGTCCCTTCGAGGTGGACGTGATCGGCTACGTCGTGCCCGGACTGATCGCGATCTGGATGGATCGCCAGGGAGCCGTGGTGACGATCAGCGCGGCGATCACGGCCAGCGTCGCGACGCGGCTCGCCGGGATTCTGGCGATGGGAAGCTAGCCGGTGCAGCGACTGTACTGGCGACCCGCCCACGTCTCGCGCGTCGTACACGTGTTTGTCGCGGTGCTGGCCTGCGGCGCACTGGTGGGAGCAGAACGCTTCCAGCGGGTCGCCGTGCGGCCGGACTTCGAGGCGAAGCTGCACGCGGCGGCCCAGATGGAACGCGGGATGGAGATCGTGAAGGCCTACCGGGTCCGTCACTTCGCCCCGGTCGACACCGAGCTCGACCCGACCGGCTCGGGAATGATCGGTCTCGCCAGCTCTCCCACCACCACGAACACCGGCTCGCTCGCCGCGAAGCGGACGACGGTGAACCCGAACTGGGCGGCGGCGGTGATCGAGATGCTGCGAGACGCCGGCGTGAAGCGGGGAGACCTGGTGGCCGTGGGCGTGTCCGGCTCGTTTCCCGCCCTCAACATGGCGGCGCTGATCGCGATCGACGATCTCGATCTGGAGGCCGTGTCGATCGCGAGCGCCGGCGCCTCGAGCTTCGGCGCGAACATCCCAGGCCTGTCCTGGCTCGACATGGAGCGCCTGCTCGCCGACGCGGAGATCTTCTCGACGCGCACCGTCGCCGCCTCGCTCGGCGGCACGCGCGACCGCGCGCTCGGCATGGACCGCCGCGGCCGCGAGCTCCTGCGCGCGGCCATCGAGCGCAACGGCGTCGAGCTGATCGAAGTGAAGGAGGAGATCGCCAGCATCGAGGAGCGCATGCGGATCTACGAGCAGCACGCCCGGGGCCACCGCTACGCCGCCTACCTGAACGCAGGTGGCTCGTTGGTGTCGGTCGGGCCGAAGTCGGTCAAGCGGCTGTATCGCCCCGGCCTCAACCTGCGCCCGGACCCGCGCAGCGCCGGGGTCGACAGCGTCACGATGCGCTTCCTCAGCGCGGGCATCCCGGTGGTCAACCTCTCGAAGGTCGTTCCGCTCGCCGAGCAGTACGGGCTCCCCGTCGAGCCGAGCGAGCGTCCTCCGGTCGGCCAGGGCCCCGTCTTCGAGGGGCGCTCCCACGATCTGCGCCTGATCGCCGGGCTGCTCCTCGGGCTGCTCGCCGCCTGCTATGCGCTCCTGCGCCTCGATCTCGGCGCGCGTCTGGTGGCGCGGAGCGGCCGGTTGGAGAGGATGGTGTAGGCGGCCCGAGGGCTCCAGCTTCCGCGCCGCACGGCCGATGCTCCTCCCAGCGATCGGGAGGGAGCGCCGATGCCGCTCGGGAAGACGTCCGGTACGAGGACCCGCACCCTGGCCGTGTGGATCGTGTTGCTGCTCGCCATGGTGACCGGCCTCGCGCTGCTCGGCGAGCGCTCCCCGGCCACGCTGCCCTACGACACCTTCCTCGAGTACGTCGACGAGGATGCGGTGAGCGCGGTTCGCGTCGACGGCAACGAGATCCAGGTGGAGCTCTACGGAGGGGCGAGCTTCTCGGTGCTTGGCGTGATCGACGACGCGCTGACCCGCCGGCTCTCCGAACAGGGCGTGCCGATCGCCTGGGGCCCCGAGCCAAAGCCGCTGCGCACCGCGCTGCTCGTCGTGGCTCCGATCGCCCTGTTCCTGGTCCTGTTCGTCTTCCTCCTGCGCCGGGCCGGCGGCGGCGCCGCCAACACGCTCGAGCTGCGCAAGACCCGCGCCCGCCGGGTCGAGGGCGGGACGGGCGTGACCTTCGCGAGCGTCGGCGGCTGCGACGAGGCGAAGTCCCAGCTCGCCGACCTGGTCGACTTCCTCCGGCACCCCGAGCGCTGGGAGCGGGCCGCAGTGCGCCTGCCGCGGGGCGTCCTGCTCGAGGGCCCGCCGGGCTGCGGCAAGACGCTGCTCGCGCGCGCGGTCGCGGGCGAGACCGACGCGAACTTCTTCAGCGTCTCCGCCTCGGAATTCGTGGAGATGTTCGTCGGGGTGGGAGCCTCGCGCATGCGCGACACCTTCGAGCTGGCGGCGAAGCACGCCCCCGCGATCCTGTTCATCGACGAGCTGGACGCGATCGGGCGGCGCCGCGGTTCGGGCGTCGGCCTGGTGAACGACGAGCGAGAGCACACCCTGAACCAGCTCCTGGTCTCCCTCGACGGCTTCGAGAACCGGGACCGCGTCGTGGTGATGGCGGCGACCAACCGCAGCGACGTCCTCGACGCCGCCCTGTTGCGTCCCGGCCGCTTCGACCGACGCATCCCCGTCCCGCCGCTGTCGCTGGAAGCACGCCGCGAAGTGCTCGCGATCCACACCTCGGGCAAGCCTCTCTCCCCCGAGATCTCCCTCGACGACCTCGCGGCCCGAACCGAGGGCATGAGCGGCGCGGACCTGGAGGGACTGGTGAACGAGGCGGGGGTGCTGGCCCTGCGGCGCAGCCGGGCCGCGGGTCGCGAAGACGTGCAGATCGAGACGACCGACTTCGCCAGCGCTCTCGATCCGCGCTCGTCGGCGGCCCGGCGCTTCGACCACCTCGACGCCCTGCTGATCGAGTCCACCACCCAGCTGAGCCAGCCGACGGGTCGGGCCCGGGTCCGGCTGACCCTGGACGAGGGGACCGTCGTCGAGGGCGAGCTGGTGTGGGCCGACGCGGCATTCCTCAAGGTGCGCGTCGAGGACGGCGGAGGGATGCGGGTCGTCCCCAAGGTCAAGATCAAGACGCTGGAGGCCCTCGATGGAACCGAGGGAGTCGCAGCGGCCGACCTGAGGCCCGACCTCCACGCGCGCCAGGCGCGCCGTTAGGCAGGCTCGTGGGTCCGGCCGAGAGCTGGATCGCCGCGCGCATCGCCTGGCTGGTTCCGCTGTGGCTCTCGCTCTCGGTGCACGAGTGGGCCCACGCGCTGGCCGCGAAGCGGCTCGGCGACGACACCGCCGAGCGGCTCGGCCGGCTCACCCTGAATCCGCTCGCCCACGCCGACCCGATCGGAACCCTGCTGCTCCCGCTGCTCGGCGTGCCGATCGGGTGGGCGAAGCCCGTCCCCGTGAATCCGTCTCGATTCCACCGCGGCGTGTCGCTGCGCGGCGGCCTGGCCCTCACCGCCGCCGCGGGACCGACCGCCAACCTCGCCCTCACGCTGGCGTCGGTGGTGCTGCTGCTGACGGCAGCGGCGGCGGCGCCCGGCTGGGTCGCTCCGGGCAGCGCTCCGCGCGCGACGCTGGAGACGCTCGCCGTCCTCAACCTGGCCCTCGCCCTGTTCAACGCCCTGCCCGTCCCGCCCCTGGACGGAAGCCGCGTGCTCGAGGCCTGGCTCCCGCTGCGGCTCGAGCCCGCCTGGCGCGCCTTCCTGCGCGGAGGCGACTGGGCCCTGGCCGGCACCCTGTTGGCGATCCTGTGGCTCGGAGGGCCCGTGCTGCTCTGGCCCCTCGAGCAGCTGCGGATGCTGCTCGCCGCCGCGATCCCATAGAATGGGCGGGCCACCCGAGGAGGCCCGCATGAGCCAGCGCCGCGCGATCGAAACCGGGACCGACCACGTCACGGCGCACGTCGAGGATCGCGTCGCGACCGTCACGCTGAACCGGCCCGAGCGACGCAATGCGGTGTCGAACGAGATGCTGCGCGCCCTCGAGGTGGCGCTGGAGGCCGCCGAGCGCGACGACGAGGTCCGCGCGGTGGTGCTGACCGGCGCGGGGGGCGCCTTCTGCGCCGGCGGGGACGTGAAGGGGATGGACGAGGCACACCGCGCCGAGAGCGGCGGCACGGGCCCCGGGATCGACGCGGCGATCGCCGCGCAGCGCCGCAACCAACGGGGCACCGCTGGCCGCCTGTACGCGATGCCCAAGCCGGTGGTCGCCTCGATTCCGGGCCCCGCCGCGGGCGCGGGACTCTCCCTGGCCCTGGCCTGCGACCTGCGCATCGCCTCGGAGGCCGCGTTCTTCTTCACCGCCTTCGCGAAGGTGGGCTTCAGCGGCGACTACGGCGGCAGCTACTTCCTGACACGGCTGGTCGGCTCGGCGAAGGCGCGCGAGCTCTACTTCCTCTCCGAGCGGATCGACGCGAGGGAGGCGGAGCGCCTGGGAATCGTCAACTGGGTGGTCTCCGCCGACGCCCTCGAGGAACGCACGCGCGAGCTGGCCCTGCGGCTCGCGAAGGGCCCCGGCGTCGCCTACCGCTACATGAAGGAGAACCTGAACCGCGCCGTGTCCGGAGACGTGATGGAGTGTCTCGACCTCGAGGCCACGCACCACGTCCACACCAGCCGCACCCGCGACCACCGCACGGCAGTGCGCGCCTTCGTCGAGAAGCGCGAACCGACCTTCGAGGGGCGCTAGCCAGCCCGGAGCCGGGCCCTCAGTCGCTCCGGCCGAGCCGCGCGAAAACGGACTCGGGGGCGTCGGGAGCGACCTCGGCGGGCAGCGAGGCCAGTCCGCTGGCGATCGACTTGCACACGTCGGCGGCCCCCTCGATGCCCCGCTTCTCCAGCTCGCTGCGCATCAGCTCCGCGAGCACCACCTTCATCTGGTGGGGCGAGACGGAGGCGGCCTCGAGTCCGGCCTCCTTGAGCGCGAGGCGCACCGTGCCCCGGGCCTCGATCCGGTCCAGGGACGTCGAGCGCTCGATCTCGTCACAGGCGAAGGAGAAGGCCCTCGAATCGCTCATCTACGCTACTCCCGGCTGAGACGCCGCGTGTCGCCGGAGACCGGCGAGATAGCTGTCGGGTGGGAAGAAGGCCAGGGCCAGACAGGCGGCTGCGACGAGCCCTCCCGACGAGGTGACGAGGGGAATGACGATCTCCCGAGCAAACCGGGATCCGCCGTACAGGAGCAGGGCATCGATCACGATGACCGCGAGCGTCGCCAGCCCCATCAGGCTCCAGAGCAGCAGACGGTTCGCCACCACCGGGTCCGACAGGCCCAGCGCCAGCCGGCGGCGGTGCATGGCGTACTGACGCAGCGACTCGAAGCTCGACCACCCGTAGGCGCCGCCCGACATCACCAGGCTCACGCCGCCCCAGATCATCGTCCCGCGCAGCAGCTCCGCCTCCGAGTGCGAGCCGAGATACGTGCTCGAATAGCCGATGGCGTAGGCGACGCAGAGCGCGCTGCCAACGGCGAAGCCCAGCCACGCACCGGGCCGACCCGGGTGGAACACCCGCGTGGTGAATGCGTACAGGAACATCGTCGCCACGGCGTTGACGACGGCCGAGACGGAAGCCAGCAACGCCTCCTGGACAGGACCCGGCCATGGTGGAGGCCGCCGAGAGCGGGTAGCCGATCCCTCCGCCGAGCAGGAAGAAGAGCCCCAGGGCCAGCTCCGGGAAGGCGCGAGTGCGCCGCGCGAGCAGCAGCAGCTTCAGGCCGACGGCGTCCGAGGTGCCGACGAGCACGAGTAGGACGCAGAGGACGAGCGTCTGCATGGACGCCGTGTCGGCGGGTCACCGACCCGGCTTGAGCCGCTCGCGAGCCGCCGCGTGGCCTCGGGTCGGCCCGTCGGCGGAAGAGGCCGCCATTTCGTACGTTCCCGTGGCGCCGGCTCCACGAGGCCAGCCAGGGAGGGCCCCCCGATGATCTACGACAGCATCCTCGACACGATCGGCAACACCCCCGTCGTGCGTCTCCATCGGATCGGATCACCGGGCGTCGAGATGTTCGCGAAGGTGGAGGCCTTCAATCCGGGCGGCTCGGTGAAGGACCGCCTGGCCTACGCGATCGTCACCGATGCGGAGCGCCGCGGGCTGCTCAAGCCCGGACAGACGGTGGTGGAGGCCACGTCCGGCAACACCGGCATCGCCCTGGCGATGGTGTGCGCCTCCCGTGGCTATCCCTTCGTCGCGACGATGGCCGAGTCGTTCTCGGTCGAGCGCCGCAAGGTGATGCGCGCGATGGGGGCGAAGGTGATCCTGACGCCCGCCTCCGAGCGGGGCACCGGGATGGTGAAGAAGGCCGAGGAGCTCGCCGCGAAGTACGGCTGGTTCCTCGCCCGTCAGTTCGAGAACCCGGCCAACCCGGCCTACCACCGCAACACCACCGGCCCGGAGATCCTGCGCGACTTCGCCAACCGCCGCCTCGACTACTGGGTGACCGGCTGGGGCACGGGCGGAACGCTCACCGGGGCCGGTCAGGTGATCAAGGCCGCGCGCCCCGAAGTGAAGGTGATCGCCACCGAGCCCGAGGTGGCTTCACTGCTCGCGGGCAAGGAGTGGAAGCCGCACAAGATCCAGGGCTGGACCCCGGACTTCGTGCCCGACGTGCTCGACCCCTCGGTCTACGACGAGCTGCGCCCGGTCGGCGAGGAGGAGTCGCGGGAGTGCGCGCGCCGTCTGGCCGCCGAGGAGGGCATCTTCGCCGGTCTCTCCGCCGGAGGCACCCTCGCCGCCGGACTCCAGGTCGCGCGGGAGGCGCCGAAGGGCTCGTCGATCCTGGTCATGCTGCCCGACACGGGCGACCGCTACCTCTCGACCTGGCTGTTCGAGGACCTCGAGGAAGGGTCGGACGACGCGTGGCTCGCGAGCCTGTAGAAGATCGCCCGGGGCGCGCGGGGCGATTCCCGTGGCGCGCCGTCGCGAAGCCCGTCATGATGGGCGCCCTTCCCGGAGGACACCTGATGATTGGACGGATCGCCGGCCGCTGCTTCGCCCCCTTCTGCGCCCTCGGCGCCCTCGCCTTCGCGGGCTGCAGCACTCCCACCGCGCCGCCGCCCGAGCCCAGCATCTCCTCGGTGGAGCAGAACCTGCCCGGGAACGTCGCGCGCCAGGACGTCGTCACGGTGTCCGCCACCGTGGAGGCGATCGACCAGAAGACGCGCGAGGTGACCCTGCTCGGCCCCGACGGCCAGCGCATCACGTTCCGGGCCGACGATTCGGTCCGGAACCTCGCGCAGGTGAAGAAGGGCGACGTCGTCCAGGCGACCTACTACCGGTCGGTGGCGATCCAGCTGGCCAAGCCGGGCGAGCTGACCCCCGGCGTCTCGGCGGGTCGGATGACTGCCCGCGCCGAGCCGGGAGAGATGCCGGGCGCCGCGGGCGTGCGCACGATCTCGGTCGTCGCCACCGTGCACGCACTCGACCCGGAGAACCGGACCGCGACCCTCGAGATGGCCGACGGATCCCTCCAGACGATCGCCGTGCGCAACCCGCACCACTACGACGTGGCCAAGGTGGGCGATACCGTCGAGATCACCTACACGGAAGCCGTCGCGATCGCCGTCGACAAGCCGACCCGGCGCTGATCCGATCAGGCCGGGCCGACCTCGACGACCTTCCACGCATCGTCCAGGTCGGCTCGCGCCAGGGCTTCCGCCTCTTCCAGGGTGGCCGCGCTCAGGACCAGCACCCGCATCCGGGGCCCCGACAGCGCCTTCACGAGCACGCGAAAGGGCAGCAGATCCGCGCTCGCCGCGTCGTCCGCGTCCTGCGGCTCCTCCAGGAGGTCTTCGGTGGGGAGCGGGCCCGCGCGAGGCTCCTCGCGGCGAGGGACGACCTCGCGCCGGGGGGAGCATCGCTCGCCCGGCGTCCCCGAGTCCGGGCTCGCAGCGGCTGGCTGCGACCGCAGGCTGCCTCCCGGCAGCAGAGCTTTGAAGCCCTCGGGCGTGTCCAAGACCATCATCCCGACCGACCAGATCTTCTTCGTGCCGCCGGCTCCGCCCGACTTCACCGGACGCACGTGCCAGGCGACGGCGTCGAACTCCACGGCACCGAGGGTGGGAACGTCGACGCTCAGCCGATACGTATGCTTGGGCACGAGCGGAATCGGACTGAGCAGGCAGAGCCCTCCCTCGGACACGTCCACCACCCGCGCCCGGAAGCGCTTCCTCCCGCGCTGGATCGAGCAGTGGAGGCGGCACCGGGTGCGCGGGCTGGAGCGCCGCTCCTCCGGCTTGGAGACCGATCGGCGCAGGAAGCGGGCGAAGCTCACGAGAGCCTCGAACCGTACTGCTCGGCTGTGGTTCCGCCTTCCATCGCGCGCGGCCTCCGCCCGTCGCTCTTCGTCCGCCCTCGGGCGCGGCCTGAGCGGCAACTCGGTGCCGGCCGGCATGCAGTGGGAAGCGAGCCCTGCAGTCGGGCTCAACGCACCGGGCGGCCGGCCACCAGCACCGGCAGGGGCCGCAGCGCGCCCAGCAGATCGACGTAGTCGTCCGTCCACAGCGGAGCGCGCGACACGATCTCGGGGGCGGGCTTCCTCAGGACGATGGCGTTCGGGCCCAGGCCGAGCTCCCGGCGGCGCGCGTTCGCGAACTGCGCCAGGGCCTCGAGGCGATCCGGATCGCGCGAGAGGAACACCCAGGTCGATCCCCCGCTGAGCAGCCGCGCGTAGGTCTCGACCGTGATGGCGAGCGTCTGGAGGCCCACCTCGCGACCGACCCGGGCCAGGATCGGCTCCAGGTCGAAGTTGCGGTTCGAGACGTGAACGGCGATCAGGCCGTCCGGGCGCAGCGACCCGAGGTAGTTCTCGAAGGCCTCGCGGGTGAGCAGATGGACGGGGATCGAATCGCTGGTGAAGGCGTCGAGCACCAGCAGGTCGAAGGGGTCGCGCGCGTCCCGCTCGGCCTCGGCCTCCAAGGAGATGCGCGCATCGCCCGGGATGATCTCGACGCGAGCCCGACTGTGGGCGAGGAAGCTGAAGTAGCGCTCGTCCTGGGCAAGCCTCACCACCGCCGGATCGATCTCGTAGAAGCGGATGCGGTCGCCGGGCCGGCCGTAGGCGGCCAGCGTTCCGATGCCCAACCCCACGATCCCGATGTTCGTCGTGACGCCCGGCGGCCGGCTCGTGAGGGCCAGGCCGATTCCCGTCAGGACGCCGAAGTAGGCCGTGGGGTGCAGCGCCAATCCCCGCTGCGTGAACTGCACGCCGTGCATGGTCGAGCCGTTGAGAAGCTGCCGCTGCTGGGTCGCGCCCTCGCCCACTTCTCGCACCCGCAGCACGCCGAAGAACCCCCGCTCCTGGTAGACGAGCTCCGGGGGCCGGGTCGTGACTCCGATGAGGAAGTCGGACAGGAACAGCGCCGCCACGACGCTCGTCACCACCCAGCGCCAGCGCGGACCGCGCCGTTGCAGCCAGCCCTGCGGATCGTGCCAGCAGGCGGCCAGGAACAGCAGAGCCCCGAGCGCGACCCCGATCTGCAGCTCGTAGTAGTCGTTGAAGATGCGCGGAGAGAGGAGTCCGACGAAGAGACCCCCGAGCGCCCCACCGCCAGCCAGGCACAGGTAGAAGCGGGTCAGGTCGCGGGGCAGGGGCCGCAGCCGATGCAGCTCTCCGTGGAGCACCATGCAGGCGCCGAACAGGAACAGACAGAAGAGCGCCGCCTGGAGCTGGATCGACTCCGCGAGCACCGCGGCGACGCCGCTCCCCGAGCCCGCCACCCGGAGCACGTACTGCGCGGCCAGCACGAGGACCGTGCACCAGACGAGCGGGGCGCGCGACGGGCTGCGCTCGGAGCGGAAGCAGAGGATGAAGCTCGCGAGGTAGACGGCCAGGGGCAGGATCCACAGGAAGGGAACGCTGGCCACGTCGAGACACAGGGCGTTGGTCACCCCCATCAGCAGCATGACCGCGCAGGCGGGGAGCAGCAGCCATAGCGCGACGACACTCGCGGTCGCCTGGGGCCGCGGCTCCGTCTCCACGGCGACCTCGATAGGCGGCTCCCCGCGGCGGGCGAGCGCGGCGCAGGCGAGCACGGACAGCCCCGTCACGACGAAGGCCACCGACCACGCGCGCCCGCTGACCGACACCGGAAGCCGGGACTCGATCAGGAACGGATATCCCACGAGGGCCAGCAAGGAGCCGAGGTTCGATACGGCGTAGAGCGGATAGGGCGAGCGCCCGGGCAGGGTCCGGGCGAACCAGGCCTGCAGGAGCGGCCCGGTGGCTGCCAGCACCAGGAACGGCGGAGCGACGTTCGCCAGCAGCATCGCCAGGATCGCACCGCTGGGATCGACCGCTCCGTGGGGCTTCCAGGAATCGTCGGGGAGCACCGGCAGCGCGACCAGGGCTCCGGCGAAGACGAGCGCGTGCAGCACGAGCTGGAGGCGCGGGCGGACCAGCCGGACCAACGCGTGCGCCCAGGCATAACCCGCGAAGAGCGCGACCTGGTAGAAGGCCAGACACAGCATCCAGACCGCGGGAACGCCGCCGAACCAGGGCAGGATCCGCTTGCCCACCAGGGGTTGCACGACGAAGATCAGGAAGGCGGAGGCAAAGCTCGCGCTCGCGAAGAGCAACAGGAACAGCGAGGATCGGCGGCGCGTCATGGGACCGGCGGAGCGTAGCTCCTGAGAACGGAGCGGCCCCCCGGACTGCGTCCGCCGGGAACCGGGAGCCGGACCGATGGGAGCCCGTCCCTCAGAACTCGCGGGTCATCCGGAACACGATCGGGTCGGGGCGCTCGCGGTGCCAGGTCCAGAGATCGCAGGTGATGTAGCCGTGCACGGTGGCCATCTCGTTGGTGAAGCCATCCGTTCGCCAGGCCAGGGTCTCGGGCATGTGGCGAGCCTCGCTCACCTCGATCAGATGGCGCCGAGCGTCTTCGCCACCCGGGTGTTCGGGAGATACTCGAGCTGGCTGTACAGCCCGAGCTCGAGCAGCCGCCGCGCCGTGCCGCGCCCCTTCTCGCGCCGGTACTCGTTGGAGCCGCCGCCCTCGACGTCGCGCAGCAGGCAGTTCAGGCGATCGTAGGAGCGCACGTCGTACCAGAGCGCCCCGCCGATCTCCTGCTCGAGGGCCGCGAAGTCCTCCTCCTGGAGCCAGCGCCTCGCCTCTTCCCGGCTCAGCTCGCCGCCCGCGAGCAGCTTCTTCCCGTCCTCCACCGTGGCGGAGTACACCGAACCCTTCACGCTGGGCTTGGTCGCCATTGGGGGCCTCTTCTCGCCAGTCGTCTCACGGTCCTATCGATGGCACGGATCGAGCCATTGAGGAGTCCACCCGGACGGCAACGTCCCGATCGGGCTTCACGCCGGGACCGGTGGAGCGACGACGACCAGCGTCTAGAATCGGGCGCAGCCCGCCGCGCCGCGACGACGCGCCAGACCCGGGCTGGAGGCCCCATGCAGCTCGAGACCCTGCTCTACGAAGTCGACGGTGCGATCGCCACGCTCACCTTCGATCGACCCGAACGCCTCAACACGATCGTGCCCCCGATGCCCGAGGAGCTCGAGCGCTGCGTGGCCGAGGCCAATCGCGACCCGGCGGTGAAGGTGATCGTGCTGCGTGGCGCCGGCCGCGCCTTCTGCGCCGGCTTCGACTTCTCCGACAACCTGTCGGCCTGGTCGAGCACGCTCGAGACCGACGGCCGGTGGGATCCGGGACGCGACCTGATCGGCGTCACCAACCCCTTCACCGGACCGGTACCCAAGTTCATGAGCCTGTGGCGCAGCCCCAAGCCGGTGATCTCCCAGGTGCACGGCTGGTGCGTCGGCGGTGGCTCCGACCTGGCGCTGTGCGCCGACCTGGTGATCGCCTCGGAAGACGCCCAGATCGGCACGCCCTACGCGCGCGTCTGGGGCTGCTACCTCTCGGGCATGTGGATCTACCGTCTGGGACTCACGAAGGCGAAGGAGCTCGCGCTCACGGGCAAGCCGCTCTCGGGAAAGGAGGCGGCCGAGGTCGGGCTGATCAACCGCGCCGTCCCCTTCGACGAGCTCGAGGAGACCGTGCGCCGGCAGGCCGAGGAGCTGGCGCGGCTGCCGCTTCCGCAGCTCGCGGCGATGAAGCTGATCGTCAACCAGGTCTTCGACAACATGGGCCTCTCCTCGACCCAGCTGCTCGGCCCGATCCTCGACGGCTACATGCGCAACATCGCCGAGGCCCACGAGTTCGTCGACGTGGCGGCGACGCAGGGCGTCGGCGAAGCGGTCCGCCGCCGCGACGCCCCCTTCGGCGACTACAGCCAGGCTCCCGCCGAGCGCCAGCCGCGGCCCGGCAACGTCATCCGCCCGAAGCGCGGCGACTGACCTCCAGGCGCCCGGCGGCGAGGGCCAGCGCGGCTGCCGCGACGATCGCGGCCGGACCCGCCAGGCCCGGCACCGCGGCCGGCGCCGGGGGCGCGATCCGGAAGACGTTCTGGCTGTCGCGGCCGCTCACGTAGATCGCGCCGTCCGGCCCGAACACGACGTCCTTCGGCGTCTGGAGGGGGTGCCCCTGCCCGTCGCCGTTGGCGTCGATCAGCAGGGTCACGACGCCGGCCGGTGTCACGAGGAAGGCGTTGTGCGAGAACAGACCCTGGACCACGACGGCGCCCAGCCCGTCCACGTCGATACCCTCCGGGCCGGAAAATGAGCTCCCGAGGCCGTTGCCGCTGCCGTCGAGGATCTGGGTGATGGATCCGTCCGTGTCGATCCGGAAAACGTTGTCGCTGAACTCGCCACCGACGTAGACGGTGCCGTCGGCCGCGGCCCACATGCTCTCGGGACCGGCCAGCGGATGGCCGCGGCCGTCGCCCGACGGACCGATGATCATCTCGATCGTCCGCTCCGGCGAGATCTCGAACAGGTTGTCGCTGTACTCGCCGCTGACGTAGACCTCGCCGCGGGCGCCCGCGAAGACGCCGACCGGATTCTCGAGCGGATGGCCGAGCCCGTCGCCCTCCGGCCCGATGATCTCGGTGATCGCGCCGTCGGGAGCGACCTCCAGGACGTTGTCGCTCAACTCCCCCGTCACGAACACGTGGCCCCGCTCGTCGACGGCCACTCCGAAGCTGCCGTTCAGCCTGTGCCCCGCGCCGGCGCCGTCCCGGCCGACGATCTGGCGGATCTCCCCGTCGGGTGCGATGCGGAACGCGTTGTCGCTGGTCTTCCCGGTCAGGTAGACGCTCCCGTCGGCGCCGATGGCGATGCCGCGGACGTCGTCGAGCCCGTGGACGCCGTCCCCGCTGGAGTCGATGATCTGGGTGACGGTGCCGTCGGGATCGATGCGGAAGACGTTGTCGCTCTCCTGTCCACCGACGTAGACGCGGCCCGCCGCATCGACGGCCAGCGCCCGCGGGTTGACGAGCCGACGGCCGGCGCCGTCACCCGAGGCGTCGATGATCTGCGTGATCTCGCCGCGGGCGGAAAGCGCGAGCGCTCCCGACAGCAGGGAGGCCCGCAGGACCCGGAGCAGCAGTGCGCGCGGCAACACGTGCCATCCTACCACCCCTCGCTGTGCAGCACGGCGAGCAGGCGCGGGTCGTCGGTCGAGAGCGGCGGGAGCCACACGCCGCGCTGCTCGCGTGTCCACCAGCGGCCCTGCGGGTCGTCCGCGGGCGCGAAGGCGTAGCGGTAGAGAACGGCGCGGACGTAGCGCGGCGGAGCGTCCGGGAACGGGTTCGCCGCGAACAGGCTCAGCGCGCCGGGATCGCCGTGGAGCAGCTTCCACACGAGGTGCAGCGTCCACGGGTAGCGGTCGGGAGAGCTCATCGCCGCGAACCACATCTGCCAGTCGAGGCGGGGCTGGTAGGGTGCCACCACCGGCGGACGGCGATCGACCCGGACCGGCAGTGCGCGGTACGGATAGGGCCTCCACTCGGCATGCTCGTCGGGAACGGCGTCCGAGGTTCCCTCGAAGACGACGTTCCACCGCTCGCGGCCGACCGTCCCGAAGGCTCCGTAGGTGTTGACCAGATCGAGGCGATCGAAGGCGGTGTTCATGATCTGCTGCGGCGATGCGAGGTTCGCCAGCACCGGGATGCTGAGCACCGCGACGAGCGCGACGAGCGCCCAGGCGGCGCGTTCCATACCGGGGCTCGCTTCGGCGCTCTGCGCGGCGCGCGCGGCGCGGTCCACGATCGCGCGCGGCAGCAGACGCGACCAGACGCCGTCGTCGAAGCAGGCGAGCGCGGGCACGATCGTCAGGTAGTTCAGGAAGGAGAGGTTCCCGCTCGTGATCAGCATCGACTGGAACACGACGATCACCGCGCCGGCGACGCGCCGTCCCCAGCGCGGCCAGAACACGAACCAGGGCGCGACGAGCTCGGCGAGGTGATTGAACAGGACACCGCCGCGCAGGAGGATCCGCGGCAGGAAGTGCAGCCATCGGCTCAGCGGATTCGGCAGCGGCTGGGTCTCGAAGTGATAGTAGAGAGCCGTGAGATCGCGCCAGCACGGGTCGCCCCGGATCTTGATCAGGCCCGCGCCGAGCATGATCCGGAACACCAGCCACCGGAACAGCCAGATCACCGCAGTGGGCGGCGCGCGACGCGGGAAGGGCCTTCCGTCGAGCAACGGGACCAGGAAGATCGCCAGGAAGCCGGTCTCGAGCAGCTGGATCTCCCAGCCGTAGCCGTACCAGTCCTGTCCGACGTGGACGATCGACATGTAGAGGACCCAGAGCGCGCCGAGCAGGATTGCGTTGGCGTAGCCCGCCAGCACGGCGCAGGAGGCAGCGAAGCCCGTCCAGGACACCGCGCGCAAGGCCAGATCCGAGGAGCCGATCCAGAACAGCGACGGCAGCTCCCAGAAGCCGAGCCAGCGCGAGCCCAGCAGCCGCGCGACGCGATCGAGGTAGTCGTCCACCGGCAGCAGGCCCTGGGAGCCGATCAGCGGCACCAGCTGGAGGGCGGCGGAGAGGAACGCCGCGGCGTACACGAAGCCCAGCAGGCGGAGCAGGACGAAGCGCGTCAGCCAGTGGCTACGCGCCGGAGAGATGGAGTCCGGGGGCGTCTCGGGCGTCACGGACACGGAACATACTAGCCCTCGTAGCGAACGCCCCGGTAGCTGCGCTCGCGCTTGAGCTCGTAGCGTGCCTTGAGCTGCGGCAGATCGTCGGCGTGGCCGACGACGATCACGGCGTGTCCCTCGGCGAGCGGCGTGCGGTCGGGCGGGTTCACGATCACCTTCCCGTCCACGTGGCGCACCGCGACGATCAGGAAGCCGTGGTTGCCGGCGATCTCGATGGCGCCGACGGTGGCGCCGACCAGCGGCGATCCCTCGGACACGATCAGCTCCTCGAGGGTGAGGCCGATGCGCCCGAGCTCGTGGTCGAGGGAGCCGCGGTGGTCGATCTTCTCGAGCATCGCCGCGACGTCGGGCTGGGCGATCAGCTGGGACAGGCGGTGGGCGCCGCTCGCCGCGGGCAGCACCACCTCCGCCGCGCCGCTGCGCCGCAGCTTCGGCTCGCTGCTCGGGTTCTCGGCCCGCGCGACGATCCGCAGCGCGGGAGCGAGCCCGCTGGCCGTCAGCGTCACGAAGACGTTCAAGGCGTCCTGGGGCAGCACCGCGGCGAGCGCCGACGCCCGCTGCACTCCGGCGCGCGTCAGGATCTCCTCCTGGGTGGCGTCGCCCGCCATCGCGAGGAAGCCCGCCTCGCCGGCCTGGCGCACCTTCTCCTCGTCCGCGTCGAGGACGACCAGCGCGAGGCGCGCCGCCGAGAGCTCCTCGGAGAGGATGCGGCCGATGCGGCCGAAGCCGCACACGATGACGTGCTTGGAGAGGTTCTCGATTCCCGAGGCCATGCGTCGCGCTCCCAGAGCCTTGTGGATCTCGCCCTCGGTGATCATCTGGACGAGACCGCCGACCACGTACACCGCCGCACCGTAGCCGGCCACGATCACGCCGATCGTGAAGGCCCGCAGCGGCACCGTCTCGACCGGCTTCACCTCGCCGTAGCCGACACCGAAGATGGTGATGATCACCATGTACACGGAGTCGAGGACGCTCCAGCCCGCGACCACGTAGCCGATCGAGCCCGCCAGACACACCGCCAGGAAGGCGGCGGCTCCGTAGAGGATGCGCTTCGCGGGGCGGGACACGGCGGCTCATCGGGTCGTGGTGGGATGACCTCCCGGCAGCAATTCGCGTGCCGAGGCGGCAGCCACCACCTGGTGCGCCGCAAGCGCAGATGCGCTCGCATCGGCTCGATCCCGCCCGACCGGGTGGCGATTCCGGCGGCACACCGATGCCGAATCGAGCACGATCCCTGCCCGGTGTCAGCCGCCGAAGTGCGGGAGGACGCGCTCGCCGAACAGGCGCATCGAGCGTTCCATCCACTCGGGGTCGGGGCCGCCGAAGTTCATCAGGCACGCCACGTGTCCGATGCCGAGCTCCACGTAGGCCTCGAGGCGCTCGATGCACTCGGCGGGCTCGCCGATCACGAAGTGCTCGCGGGCCACCTGGGCCGGCTCGCGCTGCGACGGCGTGAGGGCGGTGACGTTGGCGTGTCCCCAGCTATCGTAGAGCGCCAGCAGCGCCCGGGCGTACAAGGCCACCGCCTGCTCGCGGGCGGCGCGGCTGGCGACGGCGCAGACGATGCGGTTCAGGCCGGGAGCCGTGTCGGCAAGGCCGAGCTCGCGCCGCGCGGCGCGATGGCTGGCGACGCGCTCCGCCACGTGGTCGAAGGTCTCGGTGGTGCTGATCAGGTAGTTGTCGCCGAGTCGGGCTGCGCGTCGGATCGCCACCTCCGCCTGGCCGCCGACCCAGATCGGCGGGCCCGGCCGCTGGACCGGCAGCGGGAACAGGCGGAACCCCTCGAGCCGGAAGTCCTCACCCGAGCGCGTCACCGGCTCGCCGGACCACAGCGCGCGGATCAGCTCGATGCCCTCCTCGGTGCGCGTTCCGCGCCTGCGGCTCGAGACGCCGAAGGTGCGCAGGTCGGTCGGCGAGTAGCCGTTGGCGACGCCCAGGCGCAGGCGGCCGTGACACAGAACGTCGACCATCGCCGCCTGCTGGGCGACGCGCACCGGGTGGTGGATCGGCAGCAGCAGCATGTTGGTGCCGAGACCGATCCGCCGGGTGACCCCCGCCATCGCCGCCAGCGCCAGCAGCGGATCCGGGTACATCATTGCCTGGGAGTGGTGCTCGTGCGCCCACAGGGCCTCGAAGCCGAGCGCCTCGGCGAGCGAGGCCTGGCGCAGCATCACCTCGAAGTCGGGCCGCGACTGGATCGGAGCGAGCCCGAAGGTGCACGAGCGGAGCCGACTCACGCCGGCTCGAGGTCGGGGGCGATCGGCATCCTCCTCACCTACGCCAGGGGTCGAGTGGGTGCCAGCCCGCCGCCCCGGTGCGGCTCAGATCATCATCCCCAGCCGCGGCTCCTGGGGCAGCTCGCCCTGTCCGATGCGCTTCGCGCGCTGCTCGAGGGTGGCTCCCGCCTGCTCGACGCCGATCATCGACACGAAGCGACCGGCTCGGATGTCGGCCAGCACGCTCTGGGCGAGGTCGTCGAGGTTCTGCACGGGAAGCTCGAAGCCGGCCTTCTTCGCCATCGCCTGGAACTTCTCGATCGTCTGGGGCTCGCCCTCCACCGGCACCTCGCGCGCCAGCTCGGTCGGGCGGTTGCGGTCGCAGCTCCAGATCCCGGTGTCGAGCAGGCCGCCGGCAGGATAGAAGAGCATCGCGCGCATCTTCTCGCTGGTCGCGGCCAGCTGGGCGGCGAGGCACTCGGTGATGATCGAGACCGCCGCCTTGCTCGAGGCGTAGACGGCCTGGTCGGGCAGCGGCTCGATGCCACCGTCTCCCGATGAGGTATTGATCACGAGCCCCTCCTCGCCCGACGCCAGCATGCGCGGCACGAAGGCGTGGATGCCGTGCACCACCCCCATCACGTTCACGCCGTAGATCCACGCCCAGTCGTTGGCGGTGGTCTCCCAGACCGGTGCCGAGGGGGCGCCGACGCCCGCGTTGTTGCACAGGATGTGACAGGCGCCGTGCTCCGCGAACACCCGCTCCGCCAGCGCTGCCACCGACTCCCGCTTCGAGACGTCGGTCGGGACGCCCAGCACCTGCCCCCCGCGCTCGCGCAGCTGTGACGCGGTCTTCTCGAGCGGACCCGCCTCCACGTCGGCCAGCACCACCTTCATGCCCTCGGCGACGAACGCCCCGGCCAGCGCGCGACCGATTCCGCTCGCGCCGCCCGTCACCACCGCCACGCGTCCCTTGAACTGCTGCATCGCTAGAGCTCGATTCCGTCGCCCGAGGCGTCGTCGTAGCGCTGGTGCAAGATCGGCAGCATCCACTCCTCCGGGACGCTGCGCAGCACCCGACCGTTGCTCTGGGTGGACCCTTCCTCGTACTCGAGCCGCGTGACCCGGCGCACGGGCACGTCGGCCACCGGATCGAAGGGCGACTCCCCGAGCGCGATCGTGCCGTCGAGCTTCCAGGCGCCCGTGTGCTTCTGGAGCCAATTCAGGCGGATCAGCAGCGGGTCGAAGTCGAAGTACCTCTCCTGCTCGCAGGAGGGGAACATCTTGAAGCAGTAGCCGTGCTGGGTGAACTCGCGCGGCCCGATCTCCTCGCCGATCGTCCCCTCGGCAGAGAGATAGGTGAAGCCCATCCGGCTGACGGAGGCGGCGACCTGGTCGCCTTCCTTCGCGAGCGCAATCTGGGCGATCTTCTTCGCCTCGCCGTAGGTCTCGCGGCCCGGCACCACGGACTGCTCGGTGGTCATCGGCATCGTGATCAGGTTGACGCCCTCCACGCCGTCGTAGGAGGCCAGGACACCGAAGATCGCCGCGCCGATCTTCATCTCGTAGTCGGGCGTGATCTGCATCGCGATGTCGGTGAAGGTGACGCACACGACGGGACGCTCCACCGGCTCGAGCGGCTTCGGGACCAGCGCGCGGTACACCCGCTCGTCGGTCTCGTACTCGCAGCGGATCTGGCGCATCGAGCTCTGGAGGAACTCGGGGTCGCTCTCCCGTGCCTTCTTCACCTGGTCGAGCGTCTTCACGTAGCGGAGCCGGGCCATGGGGCCTCCTAGGCGTCTGGAGTGGACGTGGGTTGGAACGCGCTCTTCTCGGGCCCGACGCGGGCCACGATCGGCGCGAGCTTCTCGGTGTCGAGCCCGTAGAAGGCGGCGGCGTTGCCGCCGAGCATCGCCGCGATCTCGGCGTCGGGCAGACCCTTGAAGGTCTCGAGTCGCTGCTCCCGCGTGTAGGGCCAGCTGCCCTCCGGGTGCGGGAAGTCGGTGCCCCACATGATCTGGCGAAGGCCGATCTGGTGGCGCAGCTCCGCCTCGCGCCGCGGCATGCACGACGCACCGAGACCCACGTTGCGGGCGAAGTACTCCGACGGCTTCATCGAGAGATGGCTGCGGTAGTCGCCGAGCTTCTGGGAGTAGTGGGTTTCCTCGAAGCGCTGGTCCATCAGCGCGAGGTACTCGGGTACCCAGACCGTGGTGCCCTCGGTGATCGCCACCCGGAGCTGCGGGAAGCGCTCGAAGACGCCGCCCCAGATCAGGAAGGTGAGCGGGCGCACGTTCCAGATCGCCACCTCGGAGACGTAGACGCCCACGGCGCCGGGCAGCTCGATCTGCCCCGGCTGGGGCGGGAAGGCACCGAAGTAGTCCTGCATCGGCGCGGGGCCCGAGTGGAAGTGGATCGGCATCCCGAGCGCCTCGCACTCGGCCCAGATCGGGTCGTAGCGCGGGTGGTGATAGGGCGCGTTGGGCCCCCACTGCACCGGGAAGATCAGCCCGCCCAGGCCGTGCTCCTTCGCCCAGCGCACCTCGGCCACCGCGTCCACGACCTCCCAGAAGACCGGCACGCAGGCCAGGCCCACGCGCCGCTCGGGCGCCATCGACACGAACTCCCCCATCCAGCGGTTGTGGGCGCGGCAGCCCGCCCACTGGAGCTCGGGCACCACGCCCTCGGCGGGCATCGAGAAGCCCGCGCCGAAGGGAGGTGCGTTCATCTCGGTCACGCCGTCGGGAAAGAGCACCTCGGCGGCCACGCCGTCGGCGTCGATCACCTCGAGGCGCGCGTCCGAATCCCAGGCGCCCGAGAGCGGACGCTCGCGTCCCCGGCGCCACTCGGCGTTGATGTCGGCCACCAGGAAGGTCTTCGCAGCCTGCTTCGTGGCCTCGATCTGGATCGGCAGCGCCGCGTCGAAGGCCTGGTGGTACTTCGACTCGAGATAGTCCCGGTAGCGCTCGGGCGGCAGACCGGCGTGTCCGTCGGAGGAGATCACCAGGTAGCGGTCGCTCACGAACGGTCCCCTCCGCCCGCCGTCGGCTGGCTGTAGAACTGGCGCGCCCACTTTCGGAACTCCGCCAGGAAGGTGTCGGCCTCGCACAGCACCGGCCGTGCGCGGTGCACCTTGTTCTTCCAGATCGGCATGTCCTGCTGTACGCCCTGGGTGAGGCTCTTCATGAACTCCTCGCCGGCGATGTCCACCAGGTTGTTGGTGGCGGTGAGCAGCCAGCGCGAGTGCACGCGGCCCTCGTCGACCGGCGTGGTCGACGAGTACATGAGCAGCCCCGCGTCCGGAATCCCGACGCTGCTCACCGCGGTGAGACCCAGCCCCCAGGAATCGCGCACCAGCGTCATCTGGAAGGTGCCCAGCGGCGTCACCTGCTCGCTCGTGCTGGTGATGCGGTAGTGGGTGCTGTCCTGGCTGTAGAGGATCTCCGAGGGCGGCGTCTCCATCATCCCGTGCACGTACTGGAAGTGCACCGGGTCGTTGTTGTTCTCGTGGGTGTCCTGGACGCAGGCCTCCATCTCGAGCTCGTGGGTGCGCGGCTCGGACCAGTCCGGGCTGCCGATCTCGGGCAGCGCGGGGAAGTCCCAGTCCGGAGGCTTCTCCTCGGCGTGGTGCCAGACGAACACCATGCCGTTCTTCTCCTGCACGTCCCAGGAGCGCACGCGCGCCTGGCGCGGGATCCGCTCGCAGTAGGGGATGTGCACGCAGTCGCCGGTGGTTCCGTCGAACTGCCAGGCGTGGAAGGGGCAGCGCACCGTCTCCCCCATCACCCGACCGCCGTAGCCCAGGTGCGCGCCGAGGTGGGGACAGAAGGCGTCCAGGACGCGTGCCTGTCCCGAGCGGGTGCGGAACAGGACCATGTCCTGGCCGAAGTAGTGGATCGGGCGGACGTCGCCCGTGTGAAGCTCGCGGCTCCACGCGACCGCGAACCAGCCGTCGGGGATCGGAAGCGGGTCGTGCCAGTCCTGGCGTCGGGCCATCTCTCTACTCCTGGGGCGCGGGAGCGAGCGCGTCCGCGAGGAAGCGCGCCACCGCCGTCGCCTGTTCGGCGAGGGGAAACTCGTCGAGGTTGGCGTAGTTGAAGGTCAACACGTAGTAGGCGCCGAGGATCATCTCGGTGAGGGTCTCGGGGTCGTGGCGGCGGGTGACGTCGCCGGCGGCGAGGCCGTCGTCGACGATCGCCCGGAAGGCGGCGTGCAGGCGGCGCGCGTCCTCGGAGCGCTCCCCCGACTGCACCACGTGCACCAGCTCGGTCACCAGCTCGCGCTGCATCGGGCCGGCCTCGAGGCTGCGCTCGGCCATCCCGGAGAAGAAGCGCTCGAGCCGGCCGGCGGTCGTCGCCCCCTCCTTGCGCGCGGCCTCGATGTCGGCGAGCAGCTCGCCGATCGCCTGCTGGGCGATCTCGCGCAGCAGATCGCGCTTGGCGGGAAAATGATTGAACAGGGTCTTGTGGGCGACGTCGGCGCGGTCGCTGATCTCGGCGATCGTGACCTCGGCGAAGCCGCGCTCGCCGAACAGCGACCTCGCCGCCTCGACGAGGCGGCCGCGCACCTCGAGCTTGCGTCGCTCGCGCCGGGAGAGGTCGGGAGCCAGGGTCACCGCGGCAGGGTACCCAGTACTTACAACCGATTGCAAGAATATACTGGGGTGTAAGAATATGAGGGGAACCCGCCCCATGGCGAGACGTCTACTGGATCCCGAGCAGCTCCACCTCGAAGAACAGGGTCGCATTCGGAGGGATCCGCGGCGGCGCCCCGCGTGCGCCGTAGGCGATCTGCGGCGGGCACTCGAGCTTCGCCTTGCCGCCGACCCGGATCAGCTGGAGCCCCTCGGTCCAGCAGGGGATCACGCGCGCCAGCGGGAACACGGCGGGCTGACCGCGCTGCACGCTGCTGTCGAACACGGTGCCGTCGGGAAAGGTGCCGTGGTAGTGGACTTTGACGCGGTCGGTCGGCTTCGGGTGCTCGCCGGTTCCGATCCGCTCGTGGATGATCACGAGGCCCGAGGGCGTGGTGATCCGCTCGCCGATCGCGGGCTCCGCGCCCGAGGCCTGCTCCGCCGCCGGAGCGGCGGTCTGGCCGGCGTCCGTCGGCTCCGAGCTCCCGTCTCCGCCCGAGCAGGCGAGCGCCAGCAGGAGCGCAAGGGCGATGCGACGCATGGATCGGTCTCCTTCGCGGTGGGGCGCGCACGGTAGCCAAAAGGAGTGGCGCGGGCCGCTGGACCGCCTGGGTCTCGGAGTAGAATCGCTCGCGATGGGGACGCCCTGCCGGGATCGCGAGCCGCCCGCAGCCGAGATCCCGCGGCGCGTCGTCGCCAGCGTGACGCCTCTTCCGTGGTCGCCCGGTCGGGTCGAGCGCGACCTGCGAGCCCGCCTGGCGGGAGGGGCGCGGCTGCGCTGCGCCGGCTCCGATCGTGCCCGCCCGGCGCGGCTGCTCTCTGCTGGCTATGCGCCGCGATTCCGGATCGACCTCTTCGACACGACCTTCTACCTGGCCCGGGTGCGCCAGAACGAGGACGTCCGCTTCCTCGTCGGCTACGTCGCCCAGCCGCCACCGCCCGGCAGGCCGGCGCTCGTGCACGCGCGGCTCTTCTACAAGGACGTGTCGCTGATCTGGCGCGCGGCCTCCCACTACGTGCGCACCGCCGACGAGAACTGGATCGGCAAGGGGGACGTGCGCCTGATCGAGGTGGACGGCGAGCCGATGGAGGTCTCGGACGAGTCCACCACCGACCTCCCGCTCGAGATCCAGGACGCCTTCGAGGGGCTCAGCCACGGTGCCCGCCGGGTCCCCTACGACGTGGACGCGATCCCGCGCGTGCTGCGCCGGGCGCCGGAGAGCCGCTTCGTCGCCTATCACGATTTCACCGCGCCGCGGCGGCGCGCCTGGAGCAATCCGCGCAACCGGGTGAACGGGGGCCGGCCGGTGGCGCGCTTCACGCGCCGGGGCGACCCGGATTCGCTGCGCTTCGCCCCGGGCTACGCGCCCGACTTCCGGCGCGGCGTGCTGGAGGAGAGCCACTCGAGCAGCTCGCTCTACGGCGGCCGCCTGCGCCGCTTCCGGATCCTCTCGGCGAACCGGCGCATCCAGTACCTGTTCATGGCGGGGCCGCGCCAGGTCTGGATCATCCCGCCCCAGGCCACCACCACCGAGCTCTCCAGCTACGGCGTGCGCACCGTGGACGTCGCCGCCGACGACGAGCTCTCGGTGCCGGGCTGGGAGTACCACGGCGGCGCCGACGAGGGCCTGGCCGGGCTCGATCAGATCCCGGCCGGCTTCGCGGGAGCGCGCAACCCGAAGGACCCCTCGCGCTGCGACGCCTCCCCCTGGCTCGACCGCCTGCCGGTGATCCGAGCCTTCCGCCGCGAGGTGCTGGGAGAGCGATAGCGGGTCCGACGCCTCGCCACGACGAGCCCGATCGCCCCGACGCCGAGCATCAGCAGCTCGTCCGGCTCGGGCGCGAGATGGATCTGTGCGTCCGGAGTCGCGAGGCCCCCGGAGAAGGCCGAGTTGAGCTGCGCAGTGACATCGTTCAGATCGGTGAGGGCATAGGGCGCTGGGCCGCCGCCCAGAGCCGTCTCGACGACGTCCTGGAACTCGCGCACGGACAATCCATCGAGCTCGGGAAGGGTCGTGAAGTTCGCGAGGATCAGGTCGCCGAACGGGAGCTCGGAAGTCCCCGGCAGCAGGCCCGCGTCCGAGAAGTCGATGTTCAGCCGAAGCGCCGTGAGGTTGCCGCCGAAGATCCCGGACGGGCTCGCGCTCGGATCGACGAGATCGGCCTGGAGCGGGCCGACGGACGGGTCACTCGAAGAAGACAGGTAGTCGCGCAGAGCCGTCGCGTTCGTGAACAGCATCGAGAATCCCGCCGCCCCCGGAATGCCGATCTCCAGAACGCCCGACGTCGCGGCGTAGACCCCCGCGTAGTCCTGCTCCAGGAGCGAGACCACGGGGTTGCCCCAGTCGGCCTCCGAGTACGTCTCGATGTCCCCGTCGTGCCAGATGGGGGCGGCCACGTGGTCCTGCGCGAACTCGGTGTGAGCCCCTTCCACGAATGCAAAGTCGAGGCTGTAGGCCAGAAACGAAAGGTCGGCCAGGCTGTAAGGCGTCGGGCCGCCGCCGAGCGCGGTCTGGAGTGGGTCGAGCAATTGGCGAATCGTCAGGCCGTCGAAGCTCGGCGTCGCGGTAAGGTCGTAGAGCAACAGATCGCCGAACCGCAGCCCCGAGGTTCCCGTCAGGAGGCCCGCATCGGCGAAGTCCACGTTGAGGCGCAGCGCGGTGACGTAGCCGCCGAACACACCTGACGAGCTCGAACCCGGGTCGAGCAGGTCGGCGACGAGGGGGCCGGCCGGCCCAATCGCTGGCAGATATCCGAGCACCGCCGCGGCGCTCGTGAACAAGATCGAGTAGCCGCTCGCGCCGGGGATCCCGATCTCGAGGAGACCAGAGGTGGACCCGTAGACGATCGCATAGTTCTGTTGGAGTAGGTACGCGGCGTTGCCCGGCGCTGGGGTGTGCCCCCAGTCCTCCTGCGGGTAGCTGATCACGTCCCCGTCGTGCCAGGTCGTGGCGCTGGCCGCGCCGGCGGAGACCAGAGTCAGGGCGAGAAGCAGCGGGACGCGAGAAGGCCGCTCGCGAAGCATCCAGGGACTCCTTCGCCGCCCCAGGCGGCGTCTTCAGACACCCACCACCGGACGCAGAACCCGCACGAGCCCCTTCCCAGGCGATGGGATCACGCCGCCCGGTCGGCGTCAAGCGAGGATCGCGAGGAGCCGCTCGGTCCGCTGCCGAACGCACCGGCGGGATCGATTCGATCCCGCCCTGAGGCCGCCGCCTCTCCTTCTTGGGCCGCGGGCGTCGGCACGACCTCGCGCGGCAGGTGTTCGCCCGAGGCGTGGCGGACCCCGCGGCCTCCCCAGCAGCGGCGCTCGAGGTCGAGCTGCTCGGGCTCTCGGCTCCCGTCCGACTCATTATCATGTAGACGACGGCGATGTTCAGGAGCCGTCAAGAGCAGTCTTGGAATTACCGCATCGGTCGGCAGCGGCGCCCCGAGCAGTCCGTAAGACGCGCTCGGCCGACGGCGCGCACGCCCTCCCTACGTCCTCTCACGGGGCGACCGGTGCGCGACGCTGCGCGGACCCGCCCAGGCTCGCTCAGAACGGGACGTCGTCGTCGCCGGGCGGCGGCGGCTCGTCCTGGGAGAAGACGTCGCCCGCGGAGCTGGCGCCGTCGAGGCGCTCGAGCGTCCACACGTCCAGGCTGTTGAAGAATCTCGTCTCGCCCTTCGGGCTCTTCCACTCGCGCCCGCGCAGGCTGAACTCCACGCGCACGCGCTCGCCGGGCTCGAAGCCGTCGAGGTTCTCGCAGCGGTCGCCGGTGAGCTGGAACAGGACGTACTGGGGGAAGCGCGGGTTGTCCTCGAGCTCGACGACGAACTCGCGCTTGCGGAAGCGCTCGGTCACCTGCTGGGTGTCGAAGAGCGCGTGGAGGCGGCCGGTGGTCTGCATTCCCATGGGCGGCGAGGATACCCGACGACGCACCGCGCGCCTGCGGATCAGGAGTCGAAGGTCACCTCGATCGGGATCCGGAACTCGCGGTCGACGGCGACGCACACGGACTCGGGCCCGGCGCAGATGCCGAAGCGAAGGCGCCCGTTCGCGAGGATCGCCCCGCTCCGGTAGGCGCGCAGCGCCGTCACGAGATCGAAGCCGTCCTCGCTCGCGGCGCCTTCGGGCAGGCTCGGGCTCGCCGGATCGAAGACCAGCGACTCCGGGGCGTCGAGGTCGAGCTGAACCGGAGCCTCGGGGGCGACCTTCCAGCCGCCGCGGGGCGCGACGTGCATGCGCAGCGTGCCCGTCTCGCCGAGCGTGGCGGGCGCCTCCACCTCGAAGGTCACCCGGTATCGGGCGTCGCGCGCCAGCTCGATGCCGCGGTCGGAGCCGCACGCCGCACTGGCGAGCGCGAGCGCCAGCGCGAGGGCCCCGCGGCGGCAGTCAGCGCGCCGACGCTGCATGCCGGCCCGCCCGGCGCCCGAAGAAGCTGGACTCGCCGATACATGTGCCGCTCGAGTATCCGGCGCCGTCCTGGGCGATGTTCGCCGCGCAGGCGCCCGCGGCGTACAAGCCGGGGATGGCGCTGCCGTCGGAGCGAAGCACACAGCCGTCGATCGACACGCGCAGCCCGCCCAGAGTGAAGCCCATGTAGGCGGCCTTGCCGCGCGAGAACTGGATCGCCGCGAACGGGGGGCGATCGATCGGCTCGACCCACTTCGCCTTCTTGTGGAACTCCGGGTCCTCTCCCTTCGCCGCGTGCTCGTTGTAGGCGCGCAGCGTCTCCTGGAGCGAGCCCTCGGGCATGCCCAGGTCCTTCTCCATCTCCGCGACGCTCTCCCAGGCGTCCACCACCTCGTGCCCGAAGAGCGGTCGGGCGAAGATCTTCTCGTCGACGACGAGATACGCCTCGCCGCCGGGCTGCTGGGTGGCGAAGATGCTCGAGCGGGAGTGGTAGGAGTCCTCGGCGACGAAGCGCCGGCCCTCGCGATTGACGAGGATGCCCTTGATCAGCTGCTCCGGGGGGTAGAAGGGCGAGGTGATCAGCGCGCCGTCCATGTGCAGCAGGACTCCGCCGGCGGCCTCGCCGAGGCGGTGGCCCGCGCCGTCGTCGAAGGGCGTGTACTGGCGGGTGATGCCCGGCTCCATCAGGCGCGGCGTGTAGCGCGCGAGCATCTCGGTGTTGGCGGTGAAGTGGCCGGTGGCGAGGATCACGCCTCCGCGCGCGCGCACGAACTTCACGTCGTCGAAGTGCTTCGCGCGCACGCCGACGATGCGCCCCTCCTCGCGCACGAGCTGCAGGACGGCCGTGTCCACCTCGATGCGACCACCCAGCTCGCGCAGCCGCGCCACCAGGCGCTCCACCATCAGCGCGCCGCCGCCCTCCGCCTCCTTCGCGACCTTGTGCCCGCGCGGCGCCGGCTTCGCCTTCTCCCGGAACGGCCACACCTCCTCGTTGCCCGACCAGATCAGGCACTCGTCGGTCATCTGCATGAAGTGCTTGCCCTGGAACATCGTGTCGTTGAAGGGCACGCCGTGATCCACCAGCCAGTCGAAGTGGTCGACGCTCTGCTCGCAGTAGAGGCGGATCTTCTCCTCCTCGGGCTCGGGCGTGTTCATCATCAGATAGGTGAACATGTCCTGGACCGTGTCCTCGACGCCCACCGCCTTCTGGACGCGCGTTCCGCCGCCCAGGTAGACGTGACCGGCGGCGTTGGCGGTGGTGCCGCCCCCGCCGCTCGCGCGCTCGAGGACGAGCACCGAGGCGCCGGCCTCGCGCGCCTCGATCGCGGCGCAGACGCCGGCGACGCCGAGACCGGCGATCACGACGTCGGCCTCCTCGTCCCAGGAGATGCCCTCGGCGTCGAGGATCCCGTACCGCTCGTCGCCCATCCGCCGGACCTCAGAGCCGGGCGATCACGGCGTCCGCGAAGCCCTCGAGGCCCTGGCGGAGCGCGTCGCGGGTGAAGCCGGGCGGACCGATCACGATGCGCGAGACACCCTGGTCCTGGAGCCGTCGGATCGCGTCGAGGTCGGGGCCCGCCGAGGTGGTGATCTCGATCTTGGCGGGGTCGCGCCCGACGCGCGCACACTCGTCGCTCATCGTGTCGAGCAGCTCGCGCAGGCGGCTGCCCTGGGTCTTCATCGGGAAGAACCCGTCGCCCACCCGCGCCGCGCGCCGCGCCGCGCCGAGCGCGTGTCCGCCGACCACGATCGGAACACCGCCCGGCTGCACCGGCTTCGGGTTCGACTCCAGGGCGTCCCAGTCGAAGTAGTCGCCCTTGAAGGCGTCGGCGCCGGGCTTCCACAGCGAGCGCAGCGCGGCACAGGCCTCCTCGGTGCGGCCGACGCGCTCGGCGAAGGGAATCCCCAGTGCGCGGAACTCGTCCTCCATCCAGCCGATCCCGATGCCGAGGATCGCGCGGCCCTTCGACAGCACGTCGAGCGTCGCGACCTCCTTGGCCACGTAGATCGGGTGGCGTTGAGGCAGGATCAGGATGCCCGTCGCCAGCCGAAGCTTCGTCGTCGCGCCGGCCACGTAGGCGAGCCACAGCAGCGGATCGGGAATCGGCGAGTCCTCGCCGCCGGGCATCCGGCCGTCGGCGCTGTAGGGATACTGGGCCTTGTAGCCGGTCGGCACGGCCACGTGCTCGACGGTCCACAGTGACTCGAAGCCCGCCTCCTCGGCGCTGCGCGCGAGGAAGGCCGCCTCCTCGGGCTGCACGAAGGGGCCGACGTTGGCGAAACCGATTCCGAACTTCAGGGCGCTCATGGGGAGCCTCCGGTGGACGCGCCGCGCGCGGCGGAGCGCACAGGATACCGGTCGCGGAACGGCTCGCCCTCAGGGCGCGGAATCGGACCGCAGACGCAGCAGGTGGGGACACAGGAAGCGCCCCTGCGGATCGAAGCGGTCGCGCACGCGCCACCAGTCGCTCCAGCGGGCGTGCAACGCCGCCAGCTCGGCACCCGTGCGGCCGTGCACCTTTCCCCAGTGGGGACGTCCGTCGTGCTCGGCGAAGATCGCCTCGCAGGCGGCGAACAGCGCCTGCTCGGTCTGATCGGTGCCCTGGTGGACGGAGATCGTGACGCTGGGGCGCCCGTAGGCCGGCGACAGCCACACCTCGTCGGCGGCGACCGTGCGGTACTCGAGGGGCCAGCGCAGGTCGGGAAAGCGCAGGGCGATGCGCTCGCGCAAGGCGCGGAAGCACGCGGGCCCGCGCTCGGCGGGCACGGCGTACTCCATCTCGCTGTGCTTGACGGAGCGGTCGTTGGCGAGCACCTCGTGGCTCCAGCTGCGGCGGCTCCCCTCGGCGGCGAGCGGACGGATCGGCTCGGCATCGACCTCGGCCAGCGCCTTGCAGGCCGCGCGGCGGCGGCCCGGCATCCAGAAGAACTCGAAGTGGCGGCTGGCCCCGCACAGCGCCTCGACGCGGTCGAGCACGTCGTCGAGCGGCTCGAGCCACATGCGTTCCTCGAGCACGTAGGCCGGGCGCACCGCCATCCGCAGCTCCGTCACCACCCCCACTGCGCCGAGCGAGAGGCGCGCCACCTCGAAGAGCTCCGGCTCGCGCTGCGCGTCGCACTCGACCACCTCTCCGCCGTCGAGGACGATGCGCGCGCCGCGGACTCCCGCCGACAGGTTCTGGAGCGCGCGTCCAGTGCCGTGCGTGCCCGTGGCGACCGCGCCGGCGATCGCCTGCCGGTCGATGTCGCCCTGGTTCCAGAGCGCAACGCCCGCCGCGCGCAGCGGCTCGCCGAGGTCGGCGATCCGGGTGCCCGCGCGCAGCGTGGCCTCGCCACGCGCGGCGTCCACGTGCACGACGCCGGCGAGGCCGAGCACGTCGAGGATCACGCCGTCGTGGGGGACGAGCGGCGCGTGGCTGTGGCCGGCGCCGACACAGCGAAGCGTGAGGCCCTGGACCGCGGCACGGCGGACCGCCGCCACTACCGCGTCTTCGTCGGCGACGCGCAGCATCTCCGCGGGCCGAGCCGTGACGCGGCCCGACCAGTTGCGCCAGATCGGGGGGCTCCCGTGGGCTCGCTCTCCCGGGGCGATCACGCGGCGACGCTAGCCCGCGCCCTCGGTCGGTCCCACCGCGCCGCCGGCACGGGGTATCATGCGCTCCCCCATGGAGCTCGTCCCCTTCCAACACTGGATCCGCGCACGCGCCGACGACGACCACCCGGCCCTGCGCTTCGAGGATCGCTCCTGGAGCTACCGCGAATGGGTCGCGAGCTGCGCGCAGCGCGCGGCCTTCCTGCTCGCCACGCGCCGCCCGGGGCCGCTGCACGTGGGGGTGCTGCTCGACAACGTGCCCGAGTACCCGCTCTGGATCGGCGCCGCGGCGCTCGCCGGCGGCGTGGTGGTCGGGATCAATCCGACCCGACGCGGAGCCGAGCTGGCGCGCGACGTGCGCCACACCGACTGTCAGCGCATCGTCACCGAGTCGACCCACCGCGCGCTGATCGACGGTCTCGAGCTGGGGCTCTCGGCGGAGCACGTCCTCGACGTCGACTCCGAGGGCTACGCGAAGGCCCTGGAGCCCTTTGCCGGCGCACCTCTGCCCGAGGTCGAGGCGGGCATGGGCGACACCTTGCTGCTGCTGTTCACCTCGGGAACGAGCGGCGCGCCGAAGGCGGTGATCTGCAGCCAGGGCAAGCTCTCGATCGTCTCCCAGAGCATCGTGGCCACCTGCGGACTCGATCGCGAGACGGTCTCGTACCAGGCGATGCCGATGTTCCACAGCAACGCCCTGTTCGCCGGCCTGGGCCCGACGATCGTCGCGGGCGGGACCTCGGTGCTGCGGCGGCGCTTCTCGGCGTCGGGCACGCTGCTGGACGTCCGCAACTACGGCTGCAGCTACTTCAACTACGTCGGCAAGCCGCTCTCCTACATCCTCGCCCAGCCCGAGCGCGATGACGACGCGGACAACCCGCTGCGCGTGGCGTTCGGCAACGAGGCCGCCGACCTCGACATCGAGCGTTTCGCCAGGCGCTTCGGCGTGCGCGTGATCGACAACTACGGCTCCACCGAGACGGGGGCGTCCGTGATCCGCCTCCCGGACCAGCCGAAGGGGGCGCTCGGCCGCGCCGACCCGGCCACGCGCGTGCTCGATCCGGAGACCGGCAAGGAGTGCGCCATCGCGGTCTTCGACGAGCACGGCCGCCTGACCAATGCCGAGGAGGCGATCGGGGAGCTGGTCAACACAGGGGGCAAGGCGTTCTTCGAGGGCTACTACAAGAACGAATCGGCCGACCGGGCGCGGATACGCGATGGGATGTACTGGACCGGCGACCTCGCCTACCGCGACGCCGACGGCTTCCTCTACTTCGCCGGCCGCGACTACGACTGGCTGCGCGTCGACGGGGAGAACTTCGCGGCGGCCCCGGTCGAGCGCATCCTCGCCCGCTATCCCGGCGTCGTGCTGGCGGCGGTCTACGCCGTGCCCGACGAGGAGGTGGGCGACCAGGTGATGGCTGCGCTGCAGGTGGCCTCTCCCGAGCGCTTCGACCCCGCCGACTTCGACGCCTTCCTGGCCCGCCAGAGCGACCTGGGCACGAAGGCCTCGCCCCGCTACGTGCGCACGAGCACCGAGCTGCCCGTCACCCAGACCAGCAAGGTGGTGAAGCGCGCGCTGCGGGCCGAGCGCTGGGAGTGCGACGAGCCGGTCTGGTTCCGACCGACGAAGGGAGAGCCCCTGCGGCGGATGAAGCCGGAGGACGCCGCCGCGCTGCGGCGGGTCTTCACCGAGCGCAAGCGAGAGGGAGAGCTGCGATGACCGAGACCCGGCCGACCGAGCTGGACGCGGTGGTGGTCGGCGCAGGCTTCGCCGGCCTGTACGCGCTGCACCGCCTGCGCGGCCAGGGGCTCGCGGTGCGGGTCCTCGAGCGGGGCAGCGGCATCGGCGGCACCTGGTTCTGGAACCGCTACCCCGGTGCGCGCTGCGACATCGAGAGCCTCGAGTACTCCTACCAGTTCTCGCCCGAACTCCAGCGGGAATGGCAGTGGAGCGAGCGCTACGCCACCCAGGCGGAGATCCTGCGCTACCTCGAGCACGTCGCCGACCGCTTCGACCTGCGCCGCGACATCCGGCTCGACACGCTCGTCACGGCGGCCCGCTTCGACGACGCGAGCCAGCGCTGGACGCTCGAGACGGAGGGCGGCGGGCACTTCGTCGCCCGCTTCTGCGTAATGGCCACCGGCTGCCTCTCCTCGGCGAACCTGCCCGGGTTCCCGGGCCGGGACCGCTTCGCGGGCGCGACCTATCACACTGGGAGCTGGCCGCACGAGGGGGTCGACTTCACCGGCAAGCGGGTGGCGGTGATCGGCACCGGCTCCTCGGCGATCCAGTCGATCCCACTGATCGCCCGGCAGGCGGCGCACCTCACCGTCTTCCAGCGCACGGCGAGCTATTCGATCCCGGCCCACAACGGTCCCATCGATCCCGACTTCCTGAGCGAGGTGAAGGCCGACTACGCCGCCTTCCGCCGGCGCAACGCCCAGATGCCCTTCGGCGCCAACTTCCCGCTGGGCGAGAAGGGAGCGCTGGAGGCGAGCGCCGAGGAACGCGATCGCGTCTACGAGCAGCGCTGGCAGCGCGGCGGTCTCGGCTTCATCACCGCCTTCGCCGATCTCCAGCTCGACCGCGAGGCGAACGCGACCGCCGCCGAGTTCGTGCGCGACAAGATCCGCCAGATCGTGCGCGACCCGGAGACCGCCGGGAAGCTGTCTCCGAAGCAGGTGATCGGCTGCAAGCGGCTGTGCGTCGACACCGGCTACTACGAGACCTTCAACCGGCCCAACGTCTCGCTGGTGGACGTGAGCGAGACGCCGATCGAGGAGATCACCGCCTCCGGCGTCGTGGTCGCGGGCCGCGAGTACGCCGTCGACTGCATCGTGTTCGCCACCGGGTTCGACGCGATGACCGGGGCCCTCGCCCGGATCGACATCCGCGGCCGCGGCGGCCTGCCCCTGCGCGAGAAGTGGGCCGCAGGACCGCGAACCTATCTCGGCCTGGGAACGGCGGGCTTCCCGAACCTGTTCCTGATCACCGGCCCCGGCAGCCCCTCGGTGCTCTCGAACATGGTGCCGTCGATCGAGCAGCACGTGGACTGGATCGCCGACTGCATCGCCTGGCTGCGCGACCACGACGTGAAATCGATCGAGGCGACGACCGCCGCCGAGGACGCCTGGGTAGCCCACGTGAACGAGGTGGCGGATCTCACCCTCTACCCCTCGTGCAACTCCTGGTACCTGGGCGCCAACGTCCCGGGCAAGCCGCGCGTGTTCATGCCCTATCTCGGATTCCCGCCCTACGTCGCGAAGTGCGACGAGGTGGCGGCGAAGGGCTACGAGGGCTTCGCGCTGGCGCGAGACGCCGGGGAGCGAGCTGCGCCGCAGTCGCAGGGTTGAGCCGTTGCTCCCGAAGCGGCAGGTCCGCTACTCCGCGAGCGCGGCACCAGCCAGCTCGCGAGCCTCCGTGCTCGACACGCCCAGCGCGCGAAGCCCGCGCTCGACCGCCCGCCGGGGCGCGTCCGGCTGTGCCTGCCCGGAGACGAGGCGCCGGATCGTCATGACGAGCAGCCCCGTCACCAGGTCCACCACCGCATCCTCCGGGCCCGTGTCGAAGCGGCCCTGGGCAAAGCCCTGGGCGAGGTCCTCGCAGAGGTAGCGGTCCAGGCTCTCGTGCACGCCCGGGCGGTTCACGAGGCGCAGCACCACCCGGCCCCAGATCGGATCTTCGCTCGCGCGGCGCAGCACCCGCCCGCTGGCGACGGCGAAGCGCAGGGCCGGATCGGCGATCCCCTCCCGCGCGGCCGTGGCGGCCAGGGACAGGACCAGCTCCTCGGCCAAGGCGTCGACCAGCACCTCGCGGTCCAAGAAGTAGTTGTAGAAGGTGCCGTTCGAGACGTCCGCCTCGGCCACGACATCGCTGACCGTCAGGCCGTCGCCCTTCTCCGCCAGCACCCGGAGGCCGGCCGCAATGAGCTGCGCGCGGGTCTTCTCGCGCTTGCGATGCCCCCGCGTCGGGGTGCCGGGATCGACTTGACTGGCCACAGCGGGGGAGTAGCAAAAATAGGATTTCTATCAAAATTGACATGTATCCCAATTTTGCTTTCCTCCCCGGAAGCATGGGTCCCGCTGGCGGGATCTTCGGAGGAGCTATGGCGCTTCATCGATTCCTGGGCATGGAGATCGGGGTCCCGGCTCCGGAGGAGCTGGAGGCGTGCTACGGCGAGATCGGTCTCCTCGGTGGCAGCGGCCGCTGGGGCACCGCGGACGCGCCCGGCCAGATCGTGATTTCGGAGGCGCCCTATCGGCAGCTCCGCTCGATGCGTATCGGCTGCGAAGACCATCGGGACCTGGCCGCGCTGAGCCAACGGCTCGACGCGCTCGGCGTCGCGTCGAAACGGGAAGCCGACCGCGTCGCGTGCGTCGATCCGTCGGGTCACTGGGAGGTGATCGTCGAGGTGGCCGAACCCATGACGCTGACCGCCCAGCCGCGCCGCGCGCACAATCATCCCGGTGAGCGAGCCCGCCGCGGCGCACGCGCCGACGTGGTGACGGAGGCAGCGCCCCGGCCCCCGCGCCGCCTCGGTCATCTCGTGCTCGGATCGCCCGATCCCGTCGGCACCGCGAAGTTCTTTCTCGAGGGTGTCGGCTTCCGTCTCTCCGACCAGATCCTGGGCGTGCTCTCCTTCATGCGCTGCTCGACCGACCACCACAACCTTCTCATCCAGCCCGCACCGGTCCCCTACCTGAACCACTACGCGTTCGAGTTCGACGACATCGACGCGGTGGCGGCGGCCGCCGGCCGATACCTGCTCGGTCGGGAGGAACGTCACGTCGTCGGGCTCGGCCGACACGTCGTGGGCTCGAACGTCTTCTGGTACATGAACGATCCCTGCGGAACGATGGTCGAGTTCTTCACCGACATGGACGACATCCCCGACGACGACGCGTGGCAAGTCCGCAGCGACTGGGAGCTCGGTCAGTTCGCCAGCTGGGGCCCGAAGGAGCCGCCGCCGGAATTCGCCTTTCCGCCGGATCTCGAGGCCATCGGCCAGGCCCAGCAGGCGGAGCGGCGCTAGCCGTGGACCTCGGGATCCGGGGCCGGCGTGCCATCGTGTGCGCCTCGAGTCGAGGCCTGGGCCGCGCCTGTGCGGAATCGCTCGCCCGCGAGGGCGTGCACCTCACGCTGAACGGGCGTGATCGCGATGCGCTCGAGGCCGCCGGGAGCGCAATCCGCGCCAAGCACGCAGTCGAAGTCGGATGCGTGGCCGGAGACATCGGCCGCGAAGAGACTCGGATCGAGCTGATCGCCGCCTGCCCACGGCCCGACATCCTCGTCAACAACAATGGCGGGCCACCACCCGGGCGATTCACGGACTGGGATCGAGCCGCCTGGACGTCGGCGCTCGACGCCAACATGCTCGCTCCGCTGCTGATGATCCGCGCCGTGGTCGGCAGCATGGTGGAGCGGCGCTTCGGGCGCATCGTGAACATCACCTCGGCCATGGTGAAGACGCCGCTGGCGTCCATGGGACTCTCCACCGGGGCGCGAGCGGGCCTCACCTCGGTCAGCAAGGCGATCTCCCGGGAGGTGGCTCGGGCGAACGTCACGATCAACAACCTGCTACCCGAGCGGATCGACACCGCGCGGCAGCGCGCCATGGCGGAACTGCGCGCGAAGCACGCCGGAATCTCGATCGAGCAGGCGTACGACGAGATGAAGGCGTCGATCGCCGCGGGCCGCCTCGGCCGACCCGAAGAGCTGGGCGACGCGTGCGCATTCCTGTGCAGCGCCCAGGCGGGCTTCATCTCGGGCCAGAACCTGCAGCTCGACGGCGGCAGCTACGCGGGGCTGTTCTAGAACGCACCGGAAGGTGGGGACGAGGGAGACGAAGATGAAGCGAATCGACGTTCCCCATCTCGTGGTAGGCGCCGGACCCGTCGGGCTGATGGCCGCGATCCTGCTCGCCCGACGCGGCCGCCGCACGCTCGTGCTCGAGCGCCGGACCGGGCCGCAACCGGTACCCGCGGCCCACGTCGTCAACGCGCGCACGTTCGAGATCTGTCGCCAGGCGGGCCTCGACATGCAGGCGATCGCCGCGGCCGCGAAGGACCCGGCCGATGCCGGTCACGTCGTCTTCGTCACGCGTCTCAACGGCGCCGATCTCGGCCGCCTGCCCTTCGAGCGCCAAGACGACGAGTGCCTGTGGCATACGCCAACGCCTCTGCGCAACCTGTCCCAGCACCGCTTCGAGCCGATCCTCGCGGCCGGGCTCGACAAGCTTTCCGAGGCCTCGGTTCGCTACGGCCATCAGTGGGAGAGCGCGGTGCAGGACGGGGAAGGGGTCACGTCGAAGGTGTGCGACCTCGAGACCGGCGAGCGATACGAAGTGCGCAGTCGCTTCCTCATCGCCGCCGATGGTGCGGGCAGCTTCGTCCGCAAGTCGATCGGAATCGAGATGGATGGCCCCTCGCGACTCCAGAGCTTCCTGATGATCCACTTCGAGGCCGATCTGCGCGAGTTCGTTCGCGATCGGCCCGGCGTCCTGTACTGGATCATGGATCCGGAGGCCGGGGGTGTGCTGGTCGCCCACGACATCGATCGCGAGTGGGTCTACATGCATGCCTTCGACCCGGACCGCGATTCCGAGAACGCCTACGACGACGCGCGCTGCCGGGCGCTGGTCGTCCGCGCCATCGGCGAGGAGGCGCCCCTGCGCATCCTGCACCGCGGTACCTGGAACATGAGCGCCCAGGTCGCGCGTCGCATGCGGGACCGCCGCATCTTCCTGGCCGGCGACGCCGCACACCGCTTCCCCCCGACCGGCGGCCTGGGGCTGAATACGGGCGTGCAGGACGTGCACGGTCTGGTCTGGAAGCTGTGCGCGGTGGAGGACGGCTGGGCGCCGGCTTCGCTGTTGGAGAGCTACGAGCAGGAGCGGCTTCCAGTGGCCCGGAACAACGCGCACCAGAGCCTGCGCAACGCCTCGAAGCTGGCGGAGGTTCCGCAGGCGCTGGGAACCGTGTCCGAGCCGACCACCAACCGGATGCGTGCGACGCTCGACGACCCGTCCGGGCGGCGCGCCGTCGCCGAGGCGATCGCTCGCCAGGCCGAGCACTTCGACATGCTGGGGCTGCAGCTCGGCTACAGCTACGAGACCGGGGCCATCGTCCCCGACGGCAGCGCACCGCCGGCGCTGGGCAATCCCGTTCGCGAGTACGCGGCGTCGAGTCGGGCCGGGGCGCGACTCCCGCATGCGTGGCTCGAGTCGGACGGCGCCCGCGTCTCGACGCTCGATCTGGTCGACGACGAAGGGTTCACGCTGATCAGCTGGCGGCAGCACACGAGCTGGTCGAACGCGCTGGCTGGCATGGCGTC
>Ga0315553_10000423_pt1 | contig 38022 bp, 35 predicted proteins | sample SalMarSW160140MG_FD_203099 | JGI IMG/M metagenome (GOLD analysis project Ga0315553, IMG submission 203099) | Salt marsh sediment microbial communities from the Plum Island Ecosystem LTER, Massachusetts, United States - Salt Marsh Sediment SW1601-40 ... | reverse complement strand
GAGTGCCAACAGTTTCTACGACCTGGTGATCAACAAGGCCAATGCCATTGACACGGTCACCTCCACCGGTGCGTGGACCGTGACAGGCTCCCTGACCATGACCCAGGGTACCTGGCTGGCCGATCCTGTGCCCAGCAACTACACACACACCATCACCGGGGACTGGGATTCCTCGGGTGCGACCTTCACCTTCACCTCCGGTGACTCCACCATCGTGCTGGACTCGACCGACCCGGCCATCACCACCAAGGGTGATCTTGGCATAGATCCATTCTACAATCTGACGGCGAATGCCGGAGGGATCTTTCAGACTGATGTGCAGGTCGATAACGACCTGACAATCTCGGGCGGTACGTTGAGACTAAACAACAACGATCTGACTGTCATTCGCCATGTCGGGGGTGCAGGAACCCTGCAGGCTGACGGAACTGAGTTGATACTCGTGGGAGGAGGCTTCGATCCAACCGGATACACGGCGAACAACAGCACCGTGCGCCTGAATCTTGGAACGGGAGGTAATCTCGGAGGTTTGACCTACAACAACTTGGAGTTCGTAAAGACGTTTGTCACAGACACTCTGACATCGACAGGCGGATTGACGGTCACCGGCTCCCTCGTCATGACAACGGGCACCTGGGATGCGGCCACCTTTACCCACGATATTCGGGTCGACTGGGACGCTACCAGCGCCAATTTCGCCTTCACACCGTCAACCTCGACGATCTCCATGACCACAACTGCGGACCTGACAATCAACTGCAGCGCTTCCAACGATTTCTGGAATCTGTACGTCTATACGAGCGTGGATTTGAGCTCGGACATCGTTGTCTTGAATGACGTGCGGATTTTCGCGACTGGCGACCTGGACGTGACGGCGGCGAACCGCCAGATCACCGTCGGTCACGATTGGACGAGGGACAACTTAGGGGTATTCAATCCCCGAAACGGATTGGTGATCTTCAACGACTTTACCGCTAACGGTGAACTTTCAACTACAGATCCCGCCGGCGAGACATTCTGGGATCTCCGTATCGCCGAAACGGGCGGAACTTTTACCTACCAAAACGACTTTACGATCATCCGAGAACTGCATATCGCGAGTGGGACCTTGGCCGAAGATCCAGACCCCATGCCCGAAAACCGCACCATCACCATGGGAACCCTCGGGAGTCCGGCGATCGTGTACTGGGACAACGATGTTGTCGACGGCAGCGGTTTTTCCGGAGGTGACGGAAAAGTAGAGTTCGTACAGCCCGGACCGGGTGTCGAATACCATATTGAGGGCAGGACGGCTTTTTATGCATTCGAATGCCTGACACCGGGCGCCATCCTCAAATTTGAGGACAACACTATAGGAACATACACGTGCAACGCGTTGTCCGGTGTCCCCGGATCTCCCGCCGTGTACGAACCGGCCACCATTATCACGGGGAATTTCTACGTGGATGGCGGTCCGGCAGGCCCGAATATCACCCTGAACAACATCAGCGGGGTAGATGTCGTCGCAGCCTGCGGGGCAAATCCAAATGCAAATCATTGGGTGCTTCACATTACTTCATTTGCATATTCGGCCTTGGCGACCATAGATTGGATCGACGTGTCAAACAGCTGGGCTCCGCCGATAGACCAGGTGACGCCGGGTCCGAATCACATAAATGGAGGTTCCAACTGCAACTGGTTGTTCTCGATTCCCATTAGGGAAAGCTGGACCGTGGACAGCGATTCCAACGGCCGCATCGATGCGATACGTGTGCTCGTAGAGCCGAATACTCAACTCAACGACGATTCAGTTGACGAATCCCAGATTACGATAGTTGTCCAGGGCTATGAATTGGCGACCCCGGCAATCGGTATCGCCGGCGTCTCTGACGACGACGTGTTCGACATACTGTTGGTGGAAAACGACTACCTGGATACAGATGCCCGGCCGCAGTGGCAGTTTTTGGCCAACGACTCGTTCCCGAACGATGGGCTGCTCGGACAGCTGGGCGGCGCATATGTTGAATCCGGATCTACGGTGTATACTCCCGATGACGGAGCACGGCCGGTGATCGCCTATACGCTGGCCGTTGTCGGTGAAACCAAGGCGTATCTACACTTCTCCGAACCGGTGTATTCCGACCAGATGGCGACGATCGGCATTCAGAACAACGATTTCAATGAAATCGGCGGCACCGCCAATCCGATCGTAAGCGTCACACCGCTGGAGACCAGCGGCATTGCCGCCCACGCGGCCATGATCGAGTTTACGAATCCCCTCCTCGACACCGACGTGGTCGGGAACCCCCCGAAGCAGCTGCGATCGAAGATACCACCGGACGCAATTTGGGACGGACGCATGCTCGATCCAACAATCACCGATCCCGCCATCGATGCGTCCACAACTGCCGATGGCAATCTGCAGGTGCACGGCAGCGATTATATGGATCCGGGGATCCAGCACCGCGTCTCGGACGTGGCGCTGAATCTCATCGAGCCGGTGTTCGCCTACGATGCGGTAATTCAAAGAGATCCCGTGCGCGGCGGCATCGGCCGGATCACCCGCTTCGACGGCAGCGGATTTCTCCCGGACCGGGATATCCAGCTGCAGGCCCGAATTCTCTCCAGCACCTACAGCGGAGCCACCGTCGATATCGTCTGGGACGTGAATCCGACCGATCCAATCCTGCTCAGTAATCTCTGGATCCCCTCTGGTGTTACTACCATGACACACATACCACCGTTTCCACCAAACACACCAGGCGACACCTATCACAACGCCAATACGACGGCTCGGTCAGATACGCAGACCGGGGCCACGGGACCGCTGCGGGACTTCCTCATTCCCTCAAGTGACCCGGAGATACAAGATGGAGCGGATCTGCAGTTCCTCTTCGTGATCGATCCGGGCGGCACGGAAGTTCTGCCGTACGCCCGCATTCCCAATCCCGAGGATCCACGCACGGCCCGCCCGTGGGTCATTAAAATCCGCGATCTGCGCACCCAGCGGGGAGAGGCCACGGTCACCAACAACGTGATCAATCCCCTGAGGGGTGAAACCGTCAATGTCACGTACTCCATCCCCCAGACCGGCATGGTCACGATCAACGTCTTCGACCTGAAGGGGGACATCGTGGACGTGCTGTACCGGGGTCAGCGGACCGCCGGGGAGTACTCGACCACCTGGGACGGGCGAAACAGGGGTAACAGAGTCGTGGCCCGCGGTGTATACTTCATCAAGATCGTTGGTCCGGGAATCAGCGAGATTCGAAAGGTCTTGGTGGTCAAATAGAATGCCCCGATTCGCGGGCAGGCCGGAAACACCCTCTCACACTCCCCATCGCATCGCCCTGATCGGCTTCATGGGTTCGGGCAAGACTACCGTGGGAAGGCTGGTGGCGGCCAGGCTGGGCTACCGTTTTCTCGACCTGGATGTCCTGATTGCGGAGAATGCGGGGAAGAGCATCCGGGAGATCTTCGATGAGGACGGACAGGAAGCCTTCCGCCGGATCGAGTCCGACGCGCTGTACAGCGTTCGGGAGATGAACAGGCTGGTGATCGCCACCGGCGGCGGCGCTCCGATCCGCCAGGAGAACCAGGAGTTCTTCGAAAACCTGGCTGCGACCTTCTACCTCGAGGTATCCTTCAAGGAGTTCCTCAACCGCACCGGCAGGGATCACGGCCGACCGCTGCTAGATCGCTCGGATAAGAAGCTCGAAAAATTGTACAAATCCCGGTTGCCCATCTACAGGAGCCTTGGGCAGCGCATTATCACCGATTCGCGAAAGCCCCAGGATATTGCTGCCGAGATCCTGAAAAAACTCTCAAACTCGTGAGTGGGAGTAACGCTTCGGAACCGCGGAAAGGTCGATCCGCCGGATGCGGCGGGACTGCAATCGAACGGTGGGCGTGCTCGACCGAAGCACCCCTCCTTGAACAAAGTCCAACGTTTTCCAATAATGAGGCACGATGAAACGGATCGGCATCGACATCGGCTCTCTGTATCTGGGGGCGGTGGTTCTGGAAGACGGAGAAATCCGCGATGTTCAGTACCGCGAGCATCGAGGCGACATCCAGGCTGAGCTGCAAAGGATAACCGCCCGGCCCGAGTACAAAAGTTACGACACCCTCGGCATCACCGGCAACTTTCCGGAACGCCGGGAGGCGGTCATCGATAATACCCTGGCTCTGATCGAAGGAGCCCGGGTGCTGCTCCCGGATTGCAGAAACGTATTCGCCATCGGGGGGCAGACTTTCTCCCTCATCTTCTTCGACGAGCACGGTGGGTACAAAGAACATTCGCTAAACGCGCCCTGCGCTGCCGGCACCGGTTCGTTCATCGAGCAGCAGGCCGAACGGCTGGGGCTTTCCGTCGTGGAACTGACGGCCAAGGCCGCGTACTTCAGCGGGAAGCAGCCGGTCATCGCCACCCGCTGCGCAGTATTCGCCAAGACCGACATCATCCACGCCATGCAGGAGGGATACTCCCTGGAGGCGGTCTGTGCCGGTCTGTGTGAAGGGATCGCGCGCAATGTTCTGGACGCCATGATCAAGGGACGGGAGATCGAAGATCCGGTCGGCTTCATCGGCGGGGTTTCCCTCAACCGAGCCATCGCCGCCAGCATGGAGAAGATACTGGGCAGGGAGGTCCGGGTTCCGGCTCAATCCCAGGTTGCCGGGGCGCTCGGGGCGGCTACGCTGGGAGAGCTGAAAGAGTTTCAACCCGAGCTCATCGGCAGGCAGTCCCGCAGCCGTGAGTCCCGCCAGCCGCTTCGGCTGTCCCTGAGCAGCTACCCGGACTTCGCCTCCTTCTCGATCGAGCTCCGCGACGGGGTGGAGGTTTTCCTGCCCGGCGCGAGTGCCGACAGCGGGATTCCGGCAAGCGGGAATCCGAGCGGTGAGAAATTACACAGCGGGAAGCCGGCAGGCAAAACCCCGGACCCCTCCGCAGGCGTGTACATCGGCATCGATATCGGCTCCACCAGCACGAAGGCCGTTCTGATCGACGAGGATGAGGAAATCCGGGGTGGTTTTTACACGGCCACGGCGGGAGAACCGATCCGGGCGGTACAGAAGCTCATCCGCTGCATAAACGGCACCTTCGATTCCGAGAAGCTCGAGATCCTGGGCGTGGCCACCACCGGGTCTGGACGGATGATCATCAAAGAGCTGTTCAACGCCGATACGGTCATGAATGAAATCAGCGCTCACGCCCGGGCGGCGGTTTTCCTGCACCCTCGGGCGGATACGATCATCGAGATCGGCGGCCAGGATTCCAAGTTCACCCTGCTGCGGGATGGAGAGGTCTACTACTCGACCATGAACTACGTCTGTGCGGCCGGTACGGGGAGCTTCATCGAGGAACAGGCCAAGCGGCTGGAGGTCACCCTGGAGGACTTTTCGGAAATGGCTTTCGGCGCCAGGGCGCCTTTCACCAGCGACCGCTGCACGGTGTACATGGAGCGGGATCTCAACGCCCTGCTCGGAGAGGGATGGTCCAAGGAAGCGCTGGCCGCGGCGGTGCTGAACTCGGTCCGAGACAACTACCTGGCCAAGGTCGTGTCCAAGACTCCTCTGGGGGATTACATCGTGTTTCAGGGCGCCACCGGGCGCAACAAGGCCCTGGTGGCCGCCTTCGAGCAGTTGCTCGAAAAGCCGATCCACGTCTCCCCCTACTGTCATCTGACCGGGGCGCTGGGGGCGGCACTGCTCTGTCGGGAGGCGGGTACGGATCAGAGGACATCCACGTTTATCTGGGAAGTTCAGGATCTCCAAATAAGCGAAGAGATCTGCCGCCGCTGCCCCAATCAGTGCCTGCTCACCGTAGTGGAGACAGGGGGCCGGAAATCCGGATGGGGTATGAAGTGCGGGCGGGACTACAGCTCCAGGCGCCAAACCGAACCTGTGCCGAGTGAGCCGGAAAAGCGCTTCTCCCGGATCATGGCTCCCCTGTACGAGCCCTGGCCAAAGCAGAGCAATCCGGATCGCCCTGTAAACTCAGAACGATCTTCCATAACGATCGGAATCCCGCAGGGGTTGTACAACGTGGGCTATGCGCCTCTGTGGTACGCTTTCCTGACCCGCCTCGGTTTTTCGGTGCGCCTTTCAAAAACGGACAGGGCCGCCCTGGAGGAGGGTAAGGCCCTGGTCAACTCCGACTTCTGCGCGCCCATGATACTGGCCCACGGCTACGTGGGTCAGCTGCTCCAGCAAGACACCGACTACCTGTTCTATCCCGCCGTGACCAGTGAACAGGACCCTGATTTCGACGGAGAGGTCAAGTATAAACGGAAAATCAGAGATTCCTACTACTGCTACTACTCCCAGTACCTGCCCACCATCGTCAACAAACTGACGGCGGTCGACGTCGAGCCCAAGCTGATCTCTCCCCTGATATCCTTCAACAATATGAGCCTGGAGCAGATCGCCGAAGCGATCCACGCCGAGATGGAGCGCAAGATTCCTGCGGACCTGGACCGCGGGGAGGTGGCTGAGGCTCTGGAACACGCCCATGCCGCCTTCACCGAACAGAAGGAGCGCTGGAGCCGAACCTTTAGCGAGCAGCTGTCAGGGGATGGAGGGGATCAGCCCAACATCCTGCTGTTGGGAAGGCCCTACGTGCTGTTCGATCCGGTGATGAATCTGGGGCTCCCGGCCAAGCTGGAGCGGGAGGGGGCACGGCTGTTCTGGCAGGAAGAGATTAACCTCCATGGATTCGAGCCTCAATACGCGGGCCGCTACTACGAGCGGATGCACTGGCACTACGGCAAACAGATTCTCAAGGCGGCTGAGTTCTGCGCCAAACAGCCCAACCTGTTCGCCGTGTACCTGACCTGCTTTCGCTGCAGCCCCGACGCGTTTCTCCTCTCCTACGTGAAGGACATCATGGGGAAATACGAGAAGCCCTTTCTCATCCTCCAGCTGGACGAGCAGAGCTCTGACATCGGCTACGCCACCCGCGTCGAAGCGGGCCTGCAGTCCTTCCGCAACCATCTGCGGGCGGATAAAAAGCTCCTTGCACCTGAGAGAACCCAGCCGCGGAATGATGTGCCGGAAAAAGGCGATACGGTTCTTATCCCCAACCTCGATCCCCTGACCGGCACCTTCTGGGAAATGTGTTTCAGACGAGCCGGATACGAAGCGGCACTCCTGGAACCGGACGAGCGTTCCCTCAACACCGGCTACCGCTACACCAATGGCGGAGAATGCATGCCCCTGATCTCCCTGATCGGAGGGGTAATCGAGAAGGTCAAAAAAGAGGCTCTGGAGCCTGAAAAGACCTTCTTCTACATCCCCACCACCTGTCTGGCCTGCAACTTCTCCAACTTCCCGATCCTCTCCGACCTGGCCTTCGAGTCGGCCGGGTTGAAGGGCGTGAAGATAGGACTGATCAGCAGCATGGCTCCGGGAGACATCCTTCCCCAGATGTTGTCCCTGAAAATGCTCGAATCCAACATCCTAGGTGGCATCATCTACAAGATGTTCCACAGGGTCATGCCCTACGAGATCCAAAGGGGTGAAGCGGAGGAGGTTTTGTGGGAATCGAGACAGCGGGTATCCCGGGCGATCCTGGAGGGATATGATCTGCGGTCGGTCCTCCCGGGCATTGTAGAGCGCTTTCAAAACATCCAGCGAGACGAATCGGCCGGCAGGAAGCCTCGCATCGGGCTTCTCGGTGATCTGTACGTGAAGTACAACAACCTGGTCAATCAGAATGTCCAGCAGGTCGTTCAGGAACTGGGGGGGGAACTGTGGATCCCTTCCCTGACCGAGTGGCCCTTTCACTTCTACGACGCGGATGCGCGCCTGCATGGAGATGACCCCCGCCACTACAGGCTTCTCAAAACCATCGAGAAACGTTACGAGCGCCTGGCCTCCGACCTGATCCAGGAGCAGGAGGAGCCTGATTTTGCCGAATGCGTCCGCCTGATGGAGGAATACAAGATCACCCACTACATCGTCGGGGAGACATCGATCAACCTAGGCCGGGCGCTGTACTACATCAAGCACAACCTTGTCGACGCCATCCTGCACGTGAATCCGATCTTCTGCTGTCCGGGTGTGGTGAGCGCCTCAGTCTATCGCAAGATCCAGGAGGATTTCGGGATCCCGATCGTCGACATCTTCTACGACGGTACGGGCAATCCCAACAAGGTACTGATTCCTCACCTCCACTATCTGAAAACTTAGAGGAAAGGATTACGGAAGGGCCGAGAGCTCGGATGAAACGCACGCGTACGCCACCCACGAGATAGATCGGCGGAATGAAGGGGATTGTTGAAAATTAGTTGGAGGCCGTGCCGTACCTGTCCAGACATTCGCTGAAAGCCTGGCAGATCTTCAACTCTATTTCTTGCGGGGGGACGGTCGCCCGCAGGGAGTCCCGGAAGGCTTCATCCCGAACCAGGCGGGTTACTGCGGAAAGGGCTACCAGGTACTCCATCTGCCTGCCCGGCGGATTGGTAATCACGAACAACAGATGCACGGGAGCGTTATCAAAGGAATCGAAATCGATGCCCTGCTCGGAAATACCCAGAGCGATCACTATTTCTTTGATCCTGTCGGTGGTCCCATGCGCCACCGCCACCCCCCGCCCCAGTCCCGTGGACAGGATCCTCTCCCTCTGCACCACGGCTTCTTCAAGGGCGGCTCGACACCCGAGACCGGCAAAAACGGGAGCCTTGTGGATGAGCTCCCGGATTGCGTCGAACTTGTCCTGGCTGGAGAGGCTCTGCACAACAGTGCCTCCCTGGAAACAGCTCAACATAGTCTATCCCTATAACATCCCTGACGAATCACTGTCAAGGTCTTTTTTTCGCGGGGCCAAGCATACCTCCAAACACTAGTCTCGGCTAAAATTATGGATCTGCTTAACCGGCAAGCTGCGGCCAGAGAAAACGCGCCGTATCGGCGGGTTCCATTCGCCCGGATCAGTATATTGACAAAGGACCTCAAGCCTTACTATTATTCTCAATGGTTAGTTCCGGGGGCGTAGCTCAGTTGGCTAGAGCGCGTGAATGGCATTCACGAGGTCGTGGGTTCGATTCCCGTCGCCTCCATAAACGATGGCTAGTGATTTTGCCTCAGGCCAGTTAGATCCAGAAATCGCAGATCTCATGGGTATCCAAGAGACTACCCGGGCCCAAAAACCTGATTTTGGAGACCTGTTCCAGGAGGAGATCAGGGTCGACCAGACGGGTCCCGAGGAAGTTGACCTGAGCAGGAAAAGCTTCGAAATTCAGACGGCCTTCGAAGAAAAACCCAAACCCCACTTCAGGGATAAGAACTACTATAAAAACCTACTCGCCGATCAGGGCGAGACCGGCCGGCGCGTACATCAGCTGCTCACCCAGTTCGCCACGGCCAAGGATCCCACGGATAAATCCGTTTACCGGGCTCGCCTTAGTACGGCCTATTGGGAGCTGGCGGGGCGGATAGCCGCCAGGATGTCCCTGAATATGCCCATCTCCAAACGGCTGCTCCTGCGTTTCGGTATTCTTTCTCCTTCCCTGATTTCCGCGGAGCAGCGGAACATGATCAGCCGTATCATCTTCGAAAACAAAACCAATGAGCCGATCCACTACGTGGACGAGTGGCTGACAAAGATTGCCCAGGGATCGACCCGGCCTTCGGCTACCGACGAGGTCAAAAAGGCCCGGATGGATGATAACCAGAAAACCGTAGAGATCGTGGAGAAACGCAGAGGCCAGCGGCAGGCTGAACTGTCCCTGCTTCAGAATAAGATCGGCCAGTTGGATGAGTTGGAATCCAACCTGGCTAACCGGGTCCAGACAATCCTGCGCCACCATACACGTGCGGAGTTCGGCGGCTTGAAGGACGTATTCAGCCCGGAACAGAGAGAAGCGATCAGCCAGGTGAATACGATCCTGCGGCAGCTGAGCAACCTGGACCGGGATATCAAGAGCTCCTACAACGCCCTGGAAAACATGGATGAGGAGCTGCGGGAGCTGCAGGACAAAGCCGACGGCGTCGATGTTTCAGTGGACACGGGGGTTGTCACCAGCGAGTTCCAGTCCCTGCGTCAGATGTCCAAGATGTGTGTCGGCCGCCAGGGAAACCATTTCCCCATCCTGATGAAACAGTACTTCCGCCCCAACATCCGGGAAATCTGTACACGGGAAAACGTAATCAACACCATGGCGAAGGTAGAATCCCTGGATCCCGGGATATTCGAGCGGACCTTCAAGGGACAGACCAGCCGCATCGTGCCTTACGTATTGCTCCTGCCGAACTACGGGGACACCGGCGTCTGCTGGGAGCCCTTCGAGCGCTTCAACCGAGCCTCCAGCCGGGGTCGGGTGGCCCTGCCTCTTTTTCCCAAAGATGTCGAGATTGCCGTGATTTCGGCGCTGGCGGATCTGCGCTGGCAGGTGGCAAAGGAGAGGGCGCAGCACTACTGGATGGAGGAGGGCATCACCGGCCGCTACTACCAGTGGTTCTCAGAGCAGAGGCTGCGGGGGGATGTGAAGGACTACTTCATCCGCGACTACATCCTCTGGATCACCAAAGAGAGTCAGGGAACGCAGAAACTGGAGCGGGAAGTACGGGGGATCTTCTGGCGCCTGATGCCCTTCCCGCAGCCGATCAAGGACAGCCTCAAAAACCGGGGCTTCGTTTACGGCGAGCTGTACAAGAAGGACGTCAACATTTCCATGTCCGACGGGTATTGATTCCGGCTCTATCTCTTTCTGCGAAACAGCGGCATAAAATACTTGTCCATATCGATCTTGCGGTTCAGCCACTTGACCACCCGGCTGTAGATGAAAAACGAGGCGGCGATCGATCCAACGAACACCAAGATCATGACGATCGAAAGCACGTTCGGATTCAAGGACTCCTTGAATACAGCCGCAATCAGCAAGAGAAAAAGCACGATCAGGATGAACATAATCAGCAGATTGAAAACAGTAGCCCCGAGCAGAAACAAAACGGTGTTAACTTTTTTGTTCATTCTTCTCTCTCACTCCCATCACTAGATAACTGATCAGCAGGGTAATGCCCGCCACCACCACCGTGGAATCGGCTATGTTGAACACGGGCCACCTTTCAAATCCAAAGATGCCGTAAAACTTGAAATCGATAAAATCGATCACTCCCTCCGGCCGGAAGTAGCGGTCCACCTGGTTGCCCAGACCTCCGCCCATGATCGCCGCCAGGATCCAGCGCTGACCCTGGGTGATATCCTTGCCGGCCAGGAAGTAGTACAGAACGAAGGCCACCACCAGCATCGGCAGGACCATGGTCAGGATAATCCGCCCGGTATCCCCGAAGCCGCGGCCGATGCTGAATGAGAGGGCAGGATTCTGAACAAAGGTGAAGCGCAGGAAATCACCGATGATCTGTACCGGCCGCCCATAGGGCAGAGTCCGGGAAACCACCCACTTGACGATCTGATCTACCAGAATGATCCCGCCGGTCAGCACCAGGGGAAGAAGTTTTTTGCGTAGGTTCAAAGGCGCACTCTCCAGTATTTTGAATTACAACCCCGTAGGGATATCGAAGAAGCGGATCTGCAGGTCAGTTTGGGATTTCAGCTTTTCGGCCAACAGCGTGACTCCTGAAGTTTCGGTCAGATAGTGCCCGCCGAAGATCACGTTGATCCCGCCCTCCAGGCAGTGATGGTAGATCGTATGATCGGAATCCCCGGTAATGAACAGATCGAGCTTCTCCTCAATTGCCTGGTAGGCCTCATCCGCCGCTCCTCCGGAGACAATCCCCACGGTGCGGATGGCCTCGGGTCCGAAGGGAAGCACGTTGATGCCCTGTTCATTGCTTCCACAGCAGACCCGCACGACCTGCTCCAGGCCCATCACTTTCGGTAGGATTCCCTTGAATCCGATCTTTGTCCCCTTGTACTCGCCGAACGGCTCCAGCTTCTGTAAACCGATCCGTCGGGCCAAACCCGCATTGTTGCCGAGCTGCGGATGCATATCCAGGGGCAGATGAACAGCGTACAGGGCCAGATCCGCCTGAATCAGTGCCCGCAGCCGCTGGTAGTGCCCGCCGGTAACAGCCAGAGGTCTGCCCCAGAACAGTCCGTGATGCACGAATAACAGATCCGCTCCCCACTCGGCTGCCCGGCGGATGCTTTCCAGGCAGGCATCCACGGCAAAGGCCACCTTCTCCACACTATCCTTTTCATTGGCGACCTGTAGCCCGTTTAGGGCTACATCTGTGCCACCGAAAACATCCAGATCGAGGACCTGCCGGATCAGCGTGTCGAACTCTTTCAGATGCATGAGGCGCTCATTATAGCAGCTGAGGATCGGGGGAGGCAACCAGGTCGCGATTCCCCCGAATTTGTTCGATCTGCATCAGAAATCTAAAATTGATCTTGCCTTGACATTGGCTGGTCGGGAAGTTATTCTCAAAAACAGAAAAAATCTGGATGGATCGATGCCCCCTCAAGTAAACGTCGAACAGGTAAAAAGAGCAGCCCATAATTCGGTTCCCCTGACCTTCAAGACATTTACCCTGCCCCACGACACGGAGGAGTATCTGGACGAGGTTCTCAACATATTTCTGAAGGAACTGGGCTTTGCCGAAATCAAGGACCAGTTGTCCTACTGCCTGCGGGAGCTGGCGGTAAACGCAAAGAAGGCCAACACCAAGCGGGCCTACTTTCAAGAGAGGGGTCTGGACCTGAACAACCCCCAGCACTATGCAGAGGGAATGAAGAGCTTCAAAGAGGACACCCTGGAGAATATCGAACACTACCTGCAGAAACAGAAGGAGCTGGGGCTGTATCTGAAGATCGTGTATCATACCAGGGAGAAAACCTTCTCGATCTCCGTACGCAACAACGTGGAAATCACCAAGATCGAACAGATCCGCATCTTTGACCGCATAGCCCGCTCCAGGGCGTTCACCAGCATGGAGGAGGCTTTTGCCACGGTGCTCGACCAAACCGAGGGAGCGGGTCTGGGTATCGTCATCCTGATCCTGATGCTGAAAAAAATCGGCCTGGACGAGGAGTCCTTTGCTATCGATGTGGAAGACGGGGAGACAGTGGCTACCCTGACAATTCCCTTCAACGAAATCCAGATAGAAAAGATGGACACCCTGACCCAGGAAATTATCCGGGAGGTCAGGGAGCTGCCTCAGTTTCCGGACAACATCCTGCACCTTCAGCGCCTGATTTCCGATCCTGACTCGGAGATCACCGATATCGCCAGGCAGATCTCTACCGATCCGATGCTGACTGCGGATCTTCTCAAGTTGGTCAACTCGGCCCAGTTCATGCTGCCCAAGAGGGTCGACAACATCGTAGAGGCGGTCAAACTGGTCGGCATGAAGGGTGTGCGGAACCTGCTGTACACCCACGGAACCCAGAAGATCCTGAGCCAGCAGTACCGGGAAATGCGGGAGCTGTGGCAGCATTCCTACCGAACCGCCTTCTACGCCTACAATCTGGCCAAGAGCTTCCGTCGCCGCAAGGAGATCCTGGACGACGTGTACGTAGGCGGCATTCTCCATGACCTGGGGAAGATCATCCTAGCCTCGCTTCATCCGGATCTGCTGGAGCGAATCCGCGGCTTCTGCACGGAGAAGGAGATCCCGTCGAACATGCTGGAAAACTTCGCCGCCGGCATGAATCACGCTGAAGTGGGGGCCCTGATCGCCGAGAAGTGGAACTTCCCCGATCAATTGATCGACGCCATTCGCTTTCACCACTCTCCGCTGGAATGTAAGGAGCAAAACCGGGATATCGTGTTCAGCGTGTATCTGGCCAACGCACTGACCGATCTGGAGCGGGAGATGATCGTCTTTGAACAGATCGATCGGTGGGTCATCGGAGATTTTGGAATCCAGAGCGAAGAACAACTGACCCGCATTCAACAGCGTCTGACCGGGGCCTTCGACCAGCAGCGCTCCCGCTTCTAGTCGCCTCTCTTCAGGGGCCGCAGACCGGGACTCAAGAAACGAATTCCATGACTATGCGCAAGTTCCTCAGAAGCTACTCCGGGCTGGACCGCAGCATCTACTTCCTCTGCCTGGCCCAGGTTGTGAACTCAATCGGCCACTTCGTACACCCATTCCTTACAATGTTTCTCACCCGGAAGATCGGCATGGATCCGGTGGAAGCGGGTACCTACGTGATGCTCTCCGCCGCGGTTTGGGTGCCGGGCTCTCTGCTGGGAGGAAAGATCGCCGACCAGATCGGCCGGAAGCGGATCCTGGTGTTGTTTCAGTCCCTGGCCGCCGCGGTACTGGTTCCCTGTGCCTTTCTGGGCGTGTCCCGGATCATACCCTGGCTGCTGATCGGCTCCTCCTTCCTCCAGGGTGTGGCCGAACCCGTCAACGACGCCATGATCACAGATCTGACGGTGGCGGAGCAGCGCAAAGGGGCCTTCAGCCTGCTGTACCTGTCCCACAACATCGGTTTCGCTCTGGGACCCATGATCGCCGGCTTTCTGTTCAATCGATACCTGGCCTGGATATTTCTGGGAGATGCCATCACCACCGGAATCGCCGTTGTGCTGATCGCCCTGTTCATCAAAGAATCGGCACCGTCGGAACGACAGATCGAAGAAAGCTTCGCAGAGGATCGGAGCAACGAGCGGGCAGAACGGGGATCACTGATTCGGGTTCTGCTGAAACGACCATTTCTGGTGGCCTTCATGTTCGTCCACATGATCCTTTCCTTCGTCTATTCCCAAACGGCCTTCTGCTTGCCCCTGCAGCTGAGCAAGGTGTTTGCCGAGCAGGGCCCCCGGTGGTACGGAACGATCATGAGCTTCAATGCCGTGGTGGTCATCATCCTCACGACTTTCGTGATCCACAGCACCGAGCGCATCAAACCGGCCCTCACCGTTGCGATTGCCAGCCTGTTCTTCGCCGTCGGATTCGGCACGATCGGTCTGGTAGGTACCGTCCCCCTGCTGCTTCTCTCCACCCTGGTCTGGACAGTCGGGGAGATCCTGGAGGCGACAAACACGAGCGTGTACGTGGCCAACCATGCGCCCATCACCCATCGAGGACGGATCAACGCCATAGCCCCGATCATCATGTGGAGCGGCTTCGGGCTGGGTCCGCCCCTCTCGGCTCAATTCATCGAGCACTATTCCCTGACCGGTATCTGGCCTCTGTGCTTCGCGCTTTCCATGCTGGCGGCGGGATTGCTCCTGCTCATACATCTTATAGAGAACAGGAAAGGAAAGCAAAAAGACAAACTCTCGTCGGCAAATACAAATTCTTGACTTTGAAATTTATATATATTAATTTTTGCATATTAAGATCCATGTTATTATGATGACGGCGAGAAAACCATCGTCAATCGCAGCGAAGCTTCGCTGCATAATGACAGGATTTTCGCTGCGGAAGAAAACAGCGCAATCTTCCATATCAGTTTCAATCTAGGATTGCGATATTACGCAGGACATCGCGAAGCGATATTACGCAGGACATCGCGAAGCGATATTACGCAGGACATCGCGAAGCGATATTACGCAGGACATCGCGAAGCGATATAATTAACCCAGGAGGCGAACAATGTCAGTAACTATCTATTCTACACCGAGCTGCGGTTTCTGTGTGAAGGCGAAACAGTACTTCCGGGAACAACACATCCCCTTTACAGAGTACAACGTAGCGGCGGATCAGAGAAAAGCGGAAGAGATGGTCCGTAAGTCAGGTCAAATGGGAGTCCCGGTCATTGATGTTCACGGGAAGATTATCGTAGGATTCAACCAGCCGGAGATCGAACGCGCCCTGAAGCGATAAACTGCGCCCGAACAGGAAGAAAAAAGGAGGAAGTCGTGGCTCATAAGACGACAGCGACCTGGACCGAAGATCTCGCTTTTGACGTCGAATTGGACGGCCATCATTTCATGGTGGACGCGGACATAGAGTTTGGTGGAAAGAACCGGGGCCCCAAGCCCAAGGGCCTTCTGCTGTCAGCCCTGGCCGGCTGCACCGGCATGGATGTAGCCTCGCTGCTGACCAAGATGAAGATGCCCTTTGACAGCTTCTCCCTGGAAGTGGAGGGTGAAGTAGGCGATGAGCATCCCAAGTCCTACACCGACATCGTGATACGATACATCTTTCGCGGCAACGAGCTGGACCGTGGGAAGATCGAAAAATCCGTAAAACTGTCGCTGGACAAGTACTGCGGGGTCCACGCCATGCTCACGAAATCGGCAAACCTGCGGCACGAGATCGTGCTGAATCCGGATTGATCATCTGGATTCGCTCATAAAAAACAATTCCAGAAAAACAGTCCCTCATTGAAGCACCGCCTGAAAAATCCCCGTTGTTCCTAGTGTAGATAGCGGAACTCAGGGGGTTTCTCATGAACAGACACAGAGGTCGTATCGAGGCTGTGCAGCCTCTGATCCGAGACAGCCGGCTCAGGGTTCAGCTGACAGTGTGCAAGGTTGACGGTCAGGAGCACCTGGCTTTTCTGCCCGATCGGGAACTCTCCACCCTGCTGCCCCGATCGATCCTGCTCGCCTCTCTGCGGGAGGTTCCGCGGGAGCTGCTGGACACCATCGATCCCATGCTCAACAAAATGGTCAGGGGGAGAGTGGTTCGTCTCTGGCAGTACTCCGACAACTGGTATGCTTCGTTCCTGCCGTGGCGTTCGGTACGCTTCGCCGACCGGTAAGTGAGGCGTGCCAGGCCTGCAGCACGATCCCTACGGCCACTGCCACGTTCAGAGAACGCTTCGCCCCGGCCATGGGAATCGAAACCCGACCCGCCTTGGAGGCGGCCAGGGCCAAACTCTGGGGGCTCAGGCCCAGCTCTTCGGAACCGACCAGCATGATTCCCCGCTCGGGAAAGCCGAACTCCCCCAGAGGCGTTCCGCCCAGCTCCAGAGCGAATACCCCTTCCTGCTTCTGGATCTCATCGAGCTCGGCGAAGCGCCAAGGCATAATCTTTATCGCGCCGCGGGCCGATTTGACAGCCCGGGGATGCAGGGCAGAGGCGGTGTTCGGCGACAGCAGCAAACTGTCGACACCGAAGGCTTCGGAGGAACGGAAGATCGCCCCCACGTTGTAGGGAGAGCGGATCTCCTCCAGGTAAAGATGGATCGGCAGTACGGTTCGCGCCGCCGCATCGAGTTGCTCAGACTCCGGGACCAGCAGGTCCCATTCGGCAGGTTCAGCTCCCAGATAACGCAGCAGGGCATGGCGTACCCGGTTCACCTGACGCCGGATCGCGGCGGCCCCCGAAGATGCGCAGACGCACAGCTTCTGGCAGTCCTCGGCCGCTTCCTGTACCTCCCGGCCGCAGCCTTCATCCTGATCGAGCATCATGCACAACGAACCCAGGTATTCCCGGTGCGGTTTTCTACCCGACTCCAGATGCCGTTCCTCCGCCTGCAGCAGCAGAACGATCTTCCGCAGCCGGGTCTTTCGGGGCAGGCTTCTAAGCTTCTTGATCGAGATCACGAAGGAAGTTGTTGTTAATAGGCGGATTTGACGAGCTCGTAGAGATCTTCCGCCGATATGCTCCGTGGCAGATAGTTCATCATGTCGAAATTCCGGGCTATCCCCGCAATGTCTACCATATCATCCAGATTGAGATCGAAGTCCCGCAACCTGGTCGGCAGACCCAATGAGCCGATGATGCGTCGAACCGCCTCCACGGCCCGACCGGCTCCCTCCACCGAAGCCTCATCGTCTACCTCCTCACCCAAAAAGCGGGCAACCGCGGTGAGCTTCTCCGAGGCGATCCCGGAGTAGAACTCCATTACGTGGGGCAGCATGATCGAGGCCACCCATGATTTGGGTACCATGAAACTACCGTTGATGGCATAGGCCAGGGCGGTGCCCACACCGGCCTTGCTGATCGTCAAGCCCAGAGAAGCGAGCAGTCCGGCCATAGAGGCGTTCATCCGAACCCTCAAATCTTCCGGTTGATTGACGAGGGGTTCTATGATCTTGCCGATCAACTCACAGGCTCGCAGAAAAAACGTGTCGGAGAGAAAGCTGCTTCTGGAGGACAGATACCCCTCCACGGCAACGAGCAGGGTATCCATCAGCGTGGTTGCAGTGTATTTGGGGGGTAGAGTGATCGTGAGCTTGGGATCTACAATCACCGCCTTGTTGATGCGCCTCTGGGTGCGGCCGATCTTGGCGCTGCGATCCCGTCCGTCGGTGAGCAGATACTCATCCAACAGGAGAAACGGATCCCGGCAGGTTGTGGGAATGCCGATATAGGCAAGCGGCTGACCGGCGGGTTGAACCCCGCCCAGATATTCATCCATATCCACATCTCCCGGGCTCGCCATCGAGATACACTTGGCCACCGACAGGGTACGCACCCCGCCCAAACCGACGACAATCTCCGCCCGGGCGCTTCTAGCCAGATTCACCCCCTCATCCACGACCTTGCTGGTGGCGTGGGGGACGACCTCATCGAAGACGATGTACTGAATCCCCTTCTTCTCGAACAGCCCCTGGATTCTGTCGATCACCTTGCCTTCGTACAGTATCGCCTCGGTTACCAGCAGTACCCGCTCTCCATACTGACTGACAACGGAGGCAATCCTGTTTACGACATCCAACCCGAAACGCACGTCGGTGGGTATGGAAAAGGACAGGTCAGGCATCTTACCGCTTCTCTCCTTGAGCTATCAAAAAGGCGGAAGGCCCACTTGTGGACCCTCCGCCCGTAATTTATCAGCCCTGCAGCTCACCTTTGCTACAGGTCAGGTAATCTCGAAGTATTCCATCAGGCGATCGGCCACCGAACTGATCACTTTCTCTGAGATGTAGGAGGGATCCTGCAGTTTCTTCTTTGCGGCCTCAACGAGCTCCCAGCGGATCTCCGGCGCCTGTTTGGCCATACTGGCGGCCTGATAGACTTCGGCCTTGCTCTTGGCCTCTTCGCTGAGATTGATGGAGTCCGCCCCTTGGCTCTTCTTGGGTTTGTCCGCGGGCTTTGTCTTTTTGAAGCTCTGTACCGGATCCTGGGGTCCGATTCGTTCAATCGTCATCGCCAGCCGTATTCCTTTCATTTACCAGTATCGTCACGCTTGACATTCAACTTGATGTTTTTATTCACCCATGACGAACAGGCAAAACTCTCCTCTAATTTTCGTCCTTCCCTCCAGTTCCGTCAAGAGCTTTTTAGGTTTTCCTTGCAGGAATTCCTCATGGATTTTCGTCATCTCCCGACCGATCAGACACTTCCTCTTTGGGGCCAGAGAGTGCAGATCCTGAAGCAGCTTGAGAATCCTGTGTGGAGATTCGAACAAAACAATGCCCTCACCGCGTTCCAGCAGCGCTTTGAGCTGCCCGCGCCTTCGTCCTCCTTTGGGAGAGAGAAAACCGGCAAAGGTGATCTTACCGGTGGCCTCTCCGCTGACGCTCAAGATCGCCGACAGGGCCGAGGGTCCGGGAACGGGTACGATCTTCACGTCCTGTTCCCGCGCTAAAGCGACCAGGTACGATCCGGGATCGGAGACACCGGGGGTTCCCCCATCCGTGATCAAAGCGATCCGCTTTCCCTGCCGGAGCTGCTCCAGAAGTCGGGGAGCGGTCTTCTTCATGTTGTGGCTGTGGAAAGGGATCAAAGAGGCTTTGAGTCCGTAATGATTCAGCAGTTTGAGGCTCTGCCGGGTGTCTTCGCAGGCGATCAGATCCACCTCTCCCAGCACCCGAAGCGCCCGGCCGGAGATGTCTTCCAGGTTTCCGATCGGTGTGGCCACGATATACAGCATCGGTTCAATGTACACGAAGAAAAGTAAATTTGCCAACGGAGAGATCTGGCATTACCATTGAAATCGGAGCAACTCTATGAAGAAGAACCGCAAGACGCAAGCCAAACAGAGAGAAAGCAAAACCAAGGAACCGATGCGAACCCTTCTCAAGCAGGAGGGCAAGATGGTCCACGGCACACGGGGCAAACCGACCCGGGGGCCCCGCGGGAACAAGCACTAAACCGCTCTCGCGGGGGCTTCGACCCCTGGTCCCAAGCCCCCGCCTTGTCAACTTCTCGCCTTCGATCTATTATCACCACCATGTTGGACCTCAAGTATATCCGGGATAACCTGGAACAGATCATCGAAAACACGAACAACCGCCAGGTAGATGCGGATCCCCGGCGGGTCGTCCAGCTCTACGATCAGCGCAATCAGCTGCTTCAGGAAAGCGAAGCTCTCAGGCACCGGCGAAATCTCAATGCCCAGGCTATGAAACAGAAGGTGGATCCCGACGAACGGCAGCGGCTGATCGAGGAGGGAAAAAGCATCAAAGGACAGATATCCGACCTGGAAAAGAGCCTGGAACAGCTGGCTGGGGAGCTGACCGCCGAGCTGGTCAAAATACCCAACCTCTCCCACCCCGAGGCCCCTGTGGGCAAGGGGGAGGAGGACAACCGGGAGATCAAACGCTGGGGCAAACCGTCGGATTTTTCCTTCCCGGTCAAGGATCACCTCCAGCTGGCCCAGGAGCTCGATTTGATAGACTTCGAAAGCGCCGCCCGGGTGAGCGGCCCGAAATTCTACTATTTGAAGAATGAAGCAGTACACCTGGAGCTGGCCTTGACCCGCTATGCCCTGGACACCTTGCAGAGCGAGGATTTTGTACTGACCATCACCCCTGATATCGCCAAGGAAGAGGTGGTGGAGGGAATCGGATTCAACCCGCGGGGAGAAGAGTCCAACATCTACACGATAGAGGGAACCGGCACCTGCCTGGTCGGCACCGCGGAGATCACCCTTGGCGGCTACTACGCCGGTCAGATCCTGGCTGCAGAGGATCTGCCAATAAAGATGGCCGGGGTCTCTCACTGCTTTCGACGGGAAGCGGGTGCGGCCGGACAGTACTCCAAAGGGCTGTACCGGGTACACCAGTTCAGCAAGGTGGAGATGTTCATCTTCTGCAAACCCGATCAGTCCGATGCCATGCATCAGTACCTCCTGGATATCGAAGAAAGGATCTTCCAGGGATTGGAAATTCCCTACCGCGTGGTCGACACCTGCACGGGGGAATTGGGCGGTCCGGCCTACCGTAAATTCGATTTAGAGGCCTGGATGCCCGGCAGGGGAGAGAAGGGGGACTGGGGAGAGGTCACCAGCGCGTCCAACTGTACCGATTATCAGGCCCGCCGCCTGGCCATCCGCTTCAAAGAGGAGGGGAGAAACCGGTTCGTACACATGCTCAACGGTACGGCCGTGGCCATGTCCCGGGCTCCCATCGCAATCCTGGAGAACCATCAACAGCCCGACGGCTCGGTGCGCATCCCCGAAAAACTCGTTCCCTACACTAGATTTGACAGGATCCCGGCAAAATGAAAACCCCGATCGAGGTGCTGCAGGACTCCGGCTACAAGGTCTACCACAGCAACACCTCGGCACTGGATCGCTACTTCCGCATTCCTTCCGGACCCTCCTTGTATCTGCTGACGGACTGTTCCCTGATCAGTCTGGCCGGCATCTTCGAGGATCTGGAGTATCCGGGTTTGGTGTATGAGGAAGCGTTGGTTCGACGGGGCAGGAAACGCTTCCTGTTTCATTGCTACGACGATGAGGTGGCTCCTCCCCCCCGACCTTTTACCGTTCAGGAGCTTCTCTACGACCCGGAGAGGGGGGCCTTTCTCGACGCTTTGGACATCTATCCTGACCTGCGCAAAACGCAGTTGGTTCGGCAAAGAGGAGGATCGTCACTGCTGTATCTGACGGTGGCGGCCGTCCTCATCTCCCGATATCACTACCAGGTGGATCCGGTTTCTTTTTCCCTGGAGCCGCCATTTGCCGAGCCGGACACTGCCTTTCAACGGGAGCTGCTGCTGGCGGTGCTGACCGGAGCCAATCCCTACAAGGGCCTGTCCCTCCTGTATTCAAGCGGTTTCGTCGAAACCTTCTGGCCGGAGCTGCAGAAGATGTCCGGAGTGCCTCATCACAAGGACTACCACCCGGAGGGAAACGGCTGGGAACACACCCTGGAAACCTTTAAATATAGAAAAGGACACGACCCGGTCCTCTCCCTGGCCCTGCTGCTTCACGATATCGGCAAACCCGAGGCGGTAAGCACTCCGGAGAGAGCCTTCGACGGGCACGCCGAGCTTGGGGCCGAGGTCGCCGCCCGATTTCTCGGCCGGCTCGGCTTCGACCTCTCCTGGATCCGGGACGTGACCTTTCTGATACGCTACCACATGATGCCGGCGGCGCTGAAGCAGCTTCCCATCTACCGCTGCGAACGGATCATGGATTCTCCCCTGTTCCCGCAGCTGCTCGAACTGTATCGGGCGGATCTGTCCGCCTCCTACTGGAGTCCGGAGAGCTACTATCAGGCCTGCCAGGTGTACCGCAACTACCGCAAACACAAGGCCAACCCCTACCGGTACAAGGACGGCAGGAAGCACTCCCGGCCGATGCTGAACTGAGGTTGCCGGAGCTGCGGTAAACCATAAAATCGAGTAATCTTAGGCGTAACGGTCCAGCAGGAACTCACGAAGAAGATCGAGGGTAGGCTCGAGGGGGACCGCCTGCTTTTTCCTGTCCAGCGCTTCCTGCAAAGTGGCGGGCAGCTGCGGGACGGCTCCGGTGGCCTGCTCGACGATGTCGACGAACTTTCCGGGGTGGGCCGTAGCCAGAGAGAGGATCTGTCCTGAGTACCCGGAGTCCTCGAGGTACCTGCGGGAAGCCAGCACACCAACGGCGGTGTGGGGATCGATCAATATGCCGCTGTCCCGGTACACCCGACGCATGGTCTGGCGGGTTTCCTGATCGGTGATCACCACTGCCTTAATCCGTTTTCGCATCTTCCTCACGCTGCCCTCGAACAGGACCACCAGGCGCTCGAAGTTGCTGGGATAACCCACATCCATGGCGTTGGAGATTGTTTTCAGCGAACGCCGCGGCCGGAACTCCCCGGTGATCAGGTACTCGGGAACCACGTCGTTGATGTTGGTGGCGGCGATGAATCCGTCGACCTCCATTCCCCACCTCCAGGCGTACACGCCCGCAGTGAGATTGCCGAAGTTGCCGCTGGGGACACAGATCATCCTTCTCTTGTTTTTTCCCGGCGCCAACCGCAGAGTCCCGTAGATGTAATAGAGCGCTTGGGGCAGCAACCGCCCCAGGTTTATCGAATTGGCGGAGCTCAAGGACAGGTTCTTGCGCAGCTCGGAATCCATAAATGCCTGTTTGACAAGTCTCTGACAGTCGTCAAAACTACCCTGGATCTCCAGGGCGGTTACATTGCCTCCCACGGTGGTCAACTGCTGCTCCTGTAGCGCGCTGACCCGGCCTGAAGGATAAAGGATCACCACTTCGATGTTCGCCTTTCCCTGAAAAGCCCGTGCTACGGCGCTGCCGGTGTCTCCGGAGGTGGCAACCAGAATCACGGCCCGGCGACTTTCCTGCCGAAGGAACTCTTCCATCACCGAAGCCAGAAAAGAGGCCCCGAAATCTTTGAATGCGCAGGTAGGCCCGTGAAAGAGCTCCAGCAGGGTCAACCTCTCTTCCAGCGGCTGCAAAGTCGGTTCGAAGGTGAAGGCCCGATCGCACACGCGCCGCGCCGCCTCCGGGCCCAGCTCATCACCGAGCAGCTCGCCGACAACTGCCGCCGCCAGCTCGGCAAAACTCGTCGCTGCCGAGAATCCCGCTATCCGGGAACTCAGCTGCGGCTGCTCAGCCGGAACGTAGAGACCGCCGTCCTCCGGCAAAGCGGAAAACACGGCTTGTCGGAAGCTGACGAGCTTTTTCCCGGTTGCCGATCCGACTCTGGTACTGATGAACTTCATCATTCCCCACCCTGCTGCAAATCCAGAATCACGGGTCCGGATTTATTGATCCCGGACAGGTACACATCGCTATCCAGGCCCGCTTGGGCAAATGCACTCTGCATAGCCGCACCGACATCTCGGGCTTCCTGCATCGATCGGCAGAGAGCAAAAACCGAGGGACCTGAACCGGAGATCGAGCAACCCAGGGCACCACCTTCCAATGCCGCCTGCTTGACCTTGGAGAAACCCGGGATCAGCAATCCCCGTCGCGGCTCGGCGACGACATCCTGCAGGGAACGGCCCAACAGATCCAGATTTCCCTGATACAGGGCTGCAACCAACGCGGCCAGATTGCCCCACTGCCGCACCGCATCACTCAAGCGCAGCTCCTTCTTCAGAATACGCCGGGCATCCTCGGTCTTGATCTCGGTATGGGGGTGCACCGTGGCGACCGTCAGTCCTGCGGGTACCGGCAGCTGCACTACATCGAGAGGATTGTAGCTGCGGATCAGCACGAAGCCTCCCAGAAGTGCAGGGGCAACATTGTCGGCATGGGCCGATCCGCAGGCCACCTCCTCGGCCTCCATGGTAAAAGGCAGCAGCTCCCTGGCTGTATAGGGGCTGCCGGCCAATACGTTGGCGGCGTAGACCGCGGCGACGGAACTTGCCGCGGAGCTGCCCAATCCGGAGCTCATCGGCATCTGTTTGCGTACGGTCACCTCCAGGCCGAAGGGAAAATCGATTGCCTCGAGGAAGCGCCTGGCCGCTACCGAAGCGGTATTCTTGTCGGGATCCCTGGGTAGTTGACCGTCATCCCCCTCCACGGCCAGAATGTCTACCCGTTTCTCCGGGATTCTTCTCAAGACTACCGTGTCACCGGGCCGCTCCAGGGCAAAACCCAACACATCGAAACCGGAAGCCACATTCGCTACGGTAGCCGGCGCAAACACCGCTATCGTTCCTCTGTTCACTGCTGTCTCGTTCCGATTCATATTGGATTGTTCCATCGACAATTTGTATCTCGCTTCATTATTCAACGGTCCCCGATTCAATCCAGAAAAGCCCGATGCAAGGTTCTGAGGGCTCCAGCTTTTGCCGCCTTCTCGATGACGAAGGAGATATTCGTCTCCGAGGAACCCTGAGCGATCGCCAGGATGTTGATTTTCGAAGCTCCAAGGGCACTGAACAACTTCCCGGAGATCCCCGGAGTCCCCCTCATATTCTCACCGATAGCCGCCAGGATGGCCAGGTCTTTTCGCAGATCGAAATTCTGAATCTGCTTGGCCCGAATCTCCGGTGCCAATTCCTCCCGCAGAGCTTCCAGCGCCCTTTCGGCCTCCTGCTGGCGAAACAAGACGCAGATGCTGTGCTCCGAGGAGGCCTGGGAGATCATGATGATGTTCACCGCGGCCCTGGCCAGGGTGGCGAAGATACGCGCGGCAATCCCGGGAACGCCGACCATACCGCCCCCCTCGATATTGACCAGCGCCACCGGCTCTATCGAGGCGATTCCCGCGATGGCGGTTTGTTTGCGTTCGGGATCGGCGCAGATCCGCGTGCCCGGTCTCTCCGGCTTTTCCAGGCTGCGAATCTGTATCGGTACCCCCGCCTCCATGGCCGGAACCAGGGACTGGGAGTGGATCATGCGGGCTCCAAAATAGGACAGCTCCATCGCCTCCTGGTAGCTCAGCTGCGGGATCACGAAGGCTTCCCCCACATAGCCCGGATCGGCGCTCATCACACCATCCATCCCGGTCCACATCTCGATCAGCTCGGCTTGTAAGGCCGCCGCAATCAGGGAGGCACTCAGATCGCCCTCGTCCGGCTGCAGAGCGCTGAAAGCCCCCTGGTCGGTGTGGGCGATTCCACACGGGACGATCCGGATACCCTCTCCCTCCCCCAGATTTTCAACGATCGCATCGTAGCTGGCCTGATGGTCCACCTGGAACATGCCGTGGGCGTTTCTACGCAGCAGGATCCCCGGGTTGTTCACGGTGCTAACCGTGAAACCCTCGATATCCAGGTAGCGGCTGATCAGGATGCAGCTGATCTGCGCTGCGAAGCTGTATACCAGATCGAGTGTGCGGGGGGAGCACTCTTGTATCAACTGGACCCCATGGAGGATATCCTCGAGGTCATTCAGCAGAATCTGCACCGCCGTAATCACTCCGGATTGCTCCCGGGGACTGAACAGCCCCCGGATGATCTCCAAAACCGGCTCCCGGATCGCTTCTATCCGCTCCAGATAGCCGCCGGAACCCTCTGCGGCCTGCTCCGCCGCCTCAGCCAGCGCATCCCGCACGCCCTGGAGGGAAGACACCACCAGCACCAGGCCGGCGTTTTTTTCCGCTGCCAGGCCTACCACCCGGCGCAGAGTCTTGATGGATTGTGCATTGTTCAGGGCTTGTTCCCCGAAGCCGAGTACTCTCATTTGGCGCAATACTACCGCCTACCGTTAGAAAAATCTATCCCAAGCTGAAAAAGGTAGGACCAGGCGGTCTTCTTGTACCCGATCCCTCTCCGGATCTCTTGCAGGTAATCCGGAGTGACCTGGCCTGTGGATTCGGTCACTAGTAAAACCGCGGTGTCTTGCTTACGGCGATGAATGATGCCCCCTGGAAGAATAAATAAAGTCCAGATCCCCCCAAGGAAATCTGGACTTGAGAATTGTCGTGTTTCTGTAGGGTCGCTACAGAAAGAGCTTAGAAGCTGCCGGGCCTGGTTATCTTGAAGTTACCGAAGCTTGCTGCCAGGCTGTTGGTTCGCACGGAGATGTAATTGCCGCCGCGGATCGGCCCGCCCAGGCTGAAGCGGTAGTAGTAGTTGGGAATCACAGGATCCCAGACTTTCACCTCCCCGGTATTGTAGTTGACCCGGGCTTTTATCGGCAGAGCGTACATCCCCATTCTTTCGAGGTTGATGTCTTTCAGCCGGTTCATCGGCAGCTCGTATGCCTTGGGATCGTGTACCATGTCCATCATCGAATGAGCTTCGCTGTAGTATGCCTGGCCGTACACACCGGAACCCCCGTAGAAGTTCGGGTCCAGGGTCAACCAGAGCAGGAAGGATTTGCCGTTACCCCAGCTTTTACCTCTGGCAGCACTGTCGATGCCGATATGAAATCCGAAGGCGCCGAACATATCCTGGCCTCCGTCGATGTACTTCACATCGAACTCGTACTGCATGATTCCACTCTGGGGAAGCCTCATAAAGGCCTGAGCCATCCCCGCCTTGGTGCTGCGCTGTACCAGGCGATCTCCAACCATGCTCCAATCCCCATAGGCGGCGGTCCATCCGTCCATGTTCTGGGAAAAGAGGAAGGCCGGGAGGACCAAAAACAGAAGGCAGAGCAAAACGACTATACGTTTCATCCCACTATTCCCCCTTAGACTATAAATTTTGTTTCCTCGACATCGCAGTCCTCGTTTCCAACTGGAAGGAAGGATTGCAATGTCTTCTTCCAGCCAAAATGGCTGTCATAGGAATGAGGATACGATCCTTATGATAAATGCTATCATACCGTATATCAAGCTTTTTTTTCAACTTTTACGCCGAACAGTTGTCCCAGAAAATAGGTTTCCCGAGACTCGTTGCGGGACGCCTTTGGTTTGAATGCCCTGGCTCGGCGAAACAAAGCCCTCATCCGCTTCAGCAACAGTCCCTCTTCACCTCCCTGGAATACCTTTACCACCAGATGCCCCCCCGGCTCGAGGGTGCGTTCAGCGATCTCGAGCACCCGTTCGGCGATTTCCAGGGAGCGCTGAGCATCGACCACGCCGCTGCCGCTTGTCCGGGGAGCCGCATCGCTCAGAATCACGTTAAAAGGCCCCATTTCACTCACGGCGGTGAGTACCGCTTCAGAAAATATGTCCCCCTGAAGAAAGCTGTACCGCCCTTCGGAAGGCTGTGGAATACTGACCGCTTCCAGATCGACCCCGAACAATTGACCTCTAGGGCCGAGGCGCTGCAGACAGTACTTGCTCCAGCTTCCGGGCGCCGATCCGATATCCAGGACCTTCTGACCTGCTTTGAGCAGCGCGAAACGCTCCTGCATCTCCTCGAGCTTGAAAACCGAACGAGCCGGGAAGTCTTTCTGTTTGGCTAATCTGCTGTAGTAGTCCGCGCTTCTTTTCATCCAGTCCCCTTGTAGAAAGCTCAGGATCGGATACACTAACTGAATGGATTCTATCCCTTTGCTGGAACGTTTGAAAGGCAAGCTCGAGGCGATCGAAATCGAGCTTCAGCGGGTCATTCCTCACAGAATCGAAGATGGATGGGCGCACCATCAATCCGGCCACCAATTGGACTCGATTCCCGCCGGGTTGTGGCAGGAAATCAGCGAGCCGGCCCGTGATCTGCTGGGTCGAGGGGGCAAACGATGGCGTCCCCTGTTCATGCTTCTCTGCGCCGAGATGTACGGCGACTGGAAGCTGGCGCTTCCCCTGACTCCGATGGTGGAGATCGCTCACAACGGCAGCCTGATCGTGGACGACATAGAAGACGGAGCAGTGCAAAGGAGGGGTGAGCCGTCCGAACATATCAAATTCGGTATGGATCTTGCTTTGAACGCCGGCAACCTGATGTACTTCCTTCCCGCACGGGTTATCGATACCGGCTCCTTCACGGACGCTCAACGACTGATTCTTCATCGCTACTACGTGGAGGATATGGTCAGGCTGCACTTCGGTCAGGGTCTCGACATTCTGTGGCACAGAGACCACGAAAACATCCCCAGCGAAGAGCAGTACAGGGAGATGTGCCGTCTCAAGACCGGCGGACTGTCCCGCCTGGCCGCCAGGGCTGCGGTGATCGCCGTCGGGGGGGAGGAAAATACCGCTGACCAGCTGGGCCGGATTGCCGAGGAATTTGGAGCCTGCTTCCAGATAATCGATGACGTTAAAAATCTGGGACCGGGGGTACCGGGAAAACAGCGGGGAGATGACATCATCGAGGGCAAGAAGAGCCTGCCCATAATCCTCTACCTGCGCCGGCATCCGGAGCAAAAATCCAGAATCCGCGGCTTCTTCGAGGTTGCCGGCGGAAAGGACGAAAAAGCCGCCTGGGGCGCCGTCGAGGAACTGATCGACCTGATCGTTCCCTCCGGATGTCTGGAAGAGGCGCAGCAGCAGGCCCGGGACCTTCTGTTGGAAACCAGGTGCAACCTCGAGGTTCTTGCCCCCCCATCCGCAGCGAGGGATCAACTCATCGAACTGGCCGACCTGCTGATTACGGGTTGACGAATCGGCTTTCACATACGTACTTTCAAGCTATGAATGAGCTTCCCCTCTACAAGCGGCCTCTCTCATACCGTTTTTACAATGCCACCCTTATCCTCATTATTGTCAACATTGGCATGTACCTGATCAGCCTCCTGTTTTCCAACCGCATTATATCGACTCCATATGCCAGGTATCAGTTTGTGAATTACTACCTGGCTCTGATCCCGTACAGGATCGTCGCCGACAGGGCAATTTGGCAGGTTGTGACCTACATGTTCATCCATGGAGGCTTCGGTCACATCTTTTTAAACATGTTGGTCTTATTCATATTCGGTACGCGACTGGAGCAGAGGCTGGGAAGCTCCGAATTCCTGCTCTATTACTTCATCACCGGCGTGGGTGCCGGAATTGCCACACTGGCGGTCAACTGGTACACAGGCATGGCGACCGTAGCTGTGGTAGGCGCCTCCGGGGCGATTCTCGCCGTGGTGCTGGCCTTCGCCACTTTTTTCCCGGACACTACAATTTTAGTCTTTTTCATACCCCTGCCCGCCCGGGTCGCAGTGCTCGCGGTCACGGGACTCGAGATCTTTTCACTGGTTTTCCGAACCCGCAGCGGGGTCGCCCATCTGACCCATCTGGCCGGATTCGTCTTCGGTTATCTGTACTTCCTCATCCGTTTGGGGATCAATCCGGCCAGGGTGTTTTTCAGACGCCGATAGTGTTCTGCCGATATTAAGGGAGAATGCTTCGACAACCGATCTCGATTGCGCTTCTGTTCCTCCTTCCCCTGCTCTGCCATGCTCAGAGCAACCCGATCAACCTGCGCCTGTGGTGCGAGCTCGAACCGATGGTGCAGGAAAACGAGGACTACCCCCTAACCACCGAAGAGGCTCAACGCCGCGCCCTGGAGGAAGCCCGGGCTGTCCTGTCCGGCATGATCTACGGCTACCGCTTCCGTTACACCCCCGGAGATGCGGTTCGCAAGATCGATGAGGAATTCCTCATAACCCCGGTCGCCGAGATCCTCTGGGGTGATCCGAACATGACGATTACCGACGCCTACGTCAAAGACAGCCTGCTGTTCGTCAAGGTGACCTACCAGCTGGAGGAATTTCAGGTCGCCCGCAGACGGGCCTGGTCGAGCAATTCCGTGGAGGCCAGCTCGGGGGTCGGCAGTCACAGCGTTTTCACAGTAACCAGTCCCGAGGGCAAACGGCAGGCCCTCCAGGAAGCGCTGAAGAACGCGGTGCGGGAAGCCCTTCGACCCGTGTATTTCAACAAACCCCGGGAAGTGACCGGGGAGATCCTCATCTGGAACGAGCCCCATACCGTTATTCAATCCGGCACATACACGACTCGAGCCGATGTGAAGCTGCGGGTAAAAGAGATCCGCTCGTATAGCCTCTTCTGACAAAAATCAGTATTGTTGCCCTATGGACATGAAACGACTGCTCTTGGCGGCGTTTGCTCTGCTCACCCTCGTGACGGCTTTGTCCGCCCAGGAGGAAGAACGGGAAGAGCCCAGTGAGTTCGTACTTGTCTACAGTCCCAAAAACCTCGTGCTGGACCCGAGGCATATCTACACGACGATGGAATCGGAGCTGTCCACGGGCATCTACGAAGGCTTGCTGAGCTATCATCCCTTTTCACTGGAGCCGATCCCGGCGGTCGCTTCACAGTGGAAGATAAGTCCCGACCGAACCACTTACACCTTCACTTTGCGGGAAAACGCCCGCTTCAGCAATGGTGATCAGGTGCAGGCTCAGGACTTTCTGGATTCCTGGCTGCGGGTGCTGGAGCCCGGCGCCGGGGCAGAGTACTCATTTTTGCTCGACATTATCAAAGGAGCCAGGGACTACCGCCTGGGCCGGGATGTCGAAGACGAAGACCTGGGAATCCGGGTGATCTCCCCCACGCAGCTGGAAGTCGAGCTGGAGAGGCCGGCCAGCCATTTTCTCAAAATTCTCTGCCACATGACCTTTGCACCGGTTCATTCCTCCTACAGGGACAGAAACGGATGGGACCGGGATTCAACCCTCATCGGCAACGGACCCTATTACATCCACGAAAGAAAGGACAACGAGCTGGTACTGAAGAAGAACCAACTGTATTGGGATGCCTCCAGGGTTGAGCTGGAAAGCTTGCGGATTCGATTCATGGATGATCCGGCGGCCATCAGCCGGGGTTTCAACAACGGAAAGATACATTGGTCGAACAACTGGGACACCGAACTGCTTCTTGACCGTACCAAGATCGTGTTCAATCCCCTTTTCGCCACCAGTTACTTCTTCTTCGTCTGCGCCGACGAACCCTGGGGGGACGAAAGGGTACGCCGGGCCCTGGCCCTTCTGGTACCGTGGGATCAGATCCGCAATGAGGATGAGGTGCTTCTGCCGACCAGCAATCTCATTCCCGGAATCCCGAGATATCCGGAAGTCGAAGGCATTGAAAGGTCAAACCGCGAAGAGGCGTTCGAGCTGCTGGCTCAGGCGGGCTATCCCGGCGGACGGGGCCTGCCGGAGGTGGTCTTCAAGCTCCCGGGAGATTCGGAGAGCCGCCGCATCGCCGAGCTCATGGCCGGCACCTGGAAGGAAGATCTCGAGCTGGAGGTTGTCTTTCGATCATTTCCCTTCGAGATTTATCTTGATGAGGTAAAGAAGACGGACTTCACGATCGGCTCCGCCACCTGGATCGGCGACTACGCCGATCCCCTGACTTTCCTGCAGATGTGGACAACCGACAGCAATCTCAACGACGCCCGCTTTTCTGATGAAAACTTCGACTCCCTCATCGAGCGGTCATTCGGTGAAGAGGCACAGCAGAGGTATGAAACCCTAGGGGAGAGCGAGGGCGTCCTGCTTCAGAAGGCGGTGGTTTTGCCGGTAAGCCATACCCCGGCGTTCAACCTGATCGATCTGGACAGGGTGGAGGGGTGGTTTCCGAACGTCCTGAACATCCATCCACTCAAGTACCTACGTTTCCGGGCCCTTCGGTTGCCCCCCGGAGTGGTAAGACTCTGAATCTCTTCTCCTGACCCTGCGTCTGCGGCCGAGTTGCTCCAGCAGACGCTGAATCTGCTCCCGAAAGAGAAAACCCACGACGAACAACACAACCGCAACGAAGAAGATCGTTCCGGCCAGTATCCAGCGTCTATCTGCGGCGGCATCTCCGATGAGAGCACTGCCGATGATACCGGGAATCCTCCCCAGGGTCGAAAATAACAGGAAGACGTGGAGCCGCATCACGGACAGTCCCGCCACATAGCAGAGAATATCCTTCGGGATCCCGGGGATCAGAAAAAAAAGGAAGAAAGACAACCTGGCTTTCGGGGAACGGGTAATTCTGCGTGCCCCTTCGACCTTTCGCGCCGAGAACAGTACGTTGACGAAGGGTACACCCAGAAGACGGGAGATCAAGAAGTTGAAAGTCGCTCCCAGGGTGATGCCGATCAGGGAGAGAAACGTGCCCATCCACAGGCCGAACATATAACCGCCGGCTACCTGAGGTATTTCCCCCGGGATGAAGAAAAACACGACCTGGAAGGCCTGCACCGCCACGAAGACCAGAGGAGCGATCACTCCGGTGGCGCGGATCCATTCCCGCAGCGTCTGAGGAGAGCTGAACAAGGTCCACAACTCGCTCCAGAACAGGATCGTCAATACGAGGAGTGCGAGAAACAGGAGGGGAAAAGCGACTATAGACAACACTCTTCGGATCGTCATGGTGTACTCGAGACTGCACCATTATGAACCGAATGCTACTCCTTTGACTACGTTTGCCTTTTTTTGTATTATTCTCCCTGTAATGGCGACAACACCAAAGAAATCCTCTCAGACCAAAAAAGCAGCAAAGAGCACTACCAAGTCCAAGAAGAAACCTACTGCCAAGAGCACCACCGGCAAGAAGAGCGTTGCGGAGACAAAGACGGCCAAGAAGGCAGCGCAGAACAGGAAATTTGCCGCAGCCAAATCCACCTCGAAGAGAACTTCGGCTCGAAGCAAGAGCTCTTCCACCGCAAAGACAGCTGCGAGCGCGGCCAAGACAAAACTCGGCAGATCCCGCACATCCCGCACACGCAAGCTGAGATACAAGAAGGGACAGGAGATCGTCTATCCTCTCCAGGGCGTGGGTCAGATCAAAACGATCGAAGAACGGATCTTTCTCAACAAAAAGCTCCTGTACTACATCATCTATCTGGAAGTTTCGGACATGACGATCATGGTTCCGGTGGACAAGGCGGACGAGCTGGGGATCCGGCCGATCGTGGACAAACGTCAGGCCAACAAAGCCCTCAAGCTGATTTCAGAGGAATACGAGCCGGTACCGACGGATTGGAAGGCTCGCTATCAAAACAATCTGGACCTGTTGAAGAAGGGCAGTGTGCTCGATATAGCGACTGTTGTTCGCGCCCTCTATCACCGCAGCAGGATCAAAGAGCTTCCCATCCTGGAGCGGAAACTTTACGACAGCGCCTTGAAACTTCTCGTGGATGAGATCTCCTTCTCCCTGCAGAAGGGCAAGGAGGAGGTAGAGGAGCTGGTTATAAGCAAGATGGAGGTGAATTGAGCTGCGACGCGGTTATCATTACCGCCGCCGGGTCCAGCAAGCGCTGGGCGGACCAGCGAAAAAAAGAGTATACCTCTATGGACGGTCGTCCGGTTTTGAGCCGGGCGGTCGAGCCGTTCCTGGAGATCAGCCCTGCCCTGCAGCTAATCATCACCTTGCCTCCAGCGGATATCCCCATGGTTCGGCACATGCTCAGGCTTCAGATCGACAGCGAACAAATCCACCTGGTCGCCGGAGGAAATACCCGTCAGGAATCGGTTCGCCTCGGCCTGGAATCCCTGCAGGAGCAGCCGCCGCAGGTCGTGTTGATCCACGATGGTGCCCGGCCCTGGATCGACGGGGCTCTGATCAGCAGAGTCCTGGAGGGCACCCGCAAGTGGGGCGCCTGCATTCCTGTTTTGGATGCCAGCGAAGCTCCGAAGAGGATCGGACCTTCGGGACTGATACTGGAGGATCTGCCCAGGGAACAGTTCAAACTGGCCCAGACACCTCAAGGATTCCTATACGATCGGATCCTGGAAGCGCACCGGCGGGTCAAGGGCAGTTCACATCTGTTTCTCGACGACGCGGAGCTCTACGCCCTCTGCTGGTCAGGAGTGTTTACCGTTCCCGGAGACAGGAAAAACAGGAAGATCACCTACCAAGAGGACCTGCCATGAGAATCGGATTCGGCTATGACAGTCACCGCCTGGTGCCGGGGCGAGCCCTTGTTCTCGGGGGCGTAAATGTTCCCAGCACCCTGGGGCCGGAGGCGCATTCGGACGGGGACGCTGTGATCCATGCCCTGATCGACGCCCTGCTTGGAGCCTGCGCCCTAGGTGACATCGGACAATTGTTCCCGCCATCCGACGAGCAGTTTCAGGACATCTCCAGCCGGATCCTTCTCAAGCGTTCCCTCGGAGTGCTTGCAGAAGAAGGATTTCAACCCAGGAACGTAGACGCCACGATCCTGCTGGATTCGCCTCGGCTTGGACCTTATGTCGATCAGATGCGAAGCGTTCTCAGCGCGGATCTGGGCATTCCCGGCACCGCGATCTCGGTGAAAGCAAAGACCAGAGAAGGGTTGGGCCCGACCGGCCAGGGCAGTGTCGTGGAGGCCTATGCCGTGGCTCTGGTGGAGGAACCGTGAGTCCCCAGGCGGGAAGTTCCCCGACCGCTCACCCGCCTGCCGGCAGGGTGCAGGAGACGATCATCGATTCCCTCCAGGAGTATCTGAAGGGCTCCCCCCTTCCTTCGGTCTCCGCAGTAGCCGAGCGTAAGCCCGATCCCTTCCACATCCTGGTCTCCACCATGATCTCCCTGCGCACCAAAGACGAGGTGACCGCCTCCGCCTCCGAGCGGCTGCTGTCCCTGGCGCCCACGGCGCACAAGCTCGCCCGGCTGGGCCAGAAGCAGATCGCCGAGCTTATCTACCCCGCGGGCTTCTACAACACCAAGGCGAAGAATCTGAAAGCCATGGCGGAAGTACTGGTTGGCCGCTACGCCGGCCGGGTACCGGAAAGCATGGAGCAGCTGCTCGAGCTGCCCGGGGTGGGACGGAAAACCGCCAACCTGGTGCGCAACCTCGGCTACGGGTTGGACGGGATCTGTGTGGACACCCACGTGCACCGCATCTCCAACCGCCTGGGCTGGGTTCGGACAAAGACCCCGGAGCAGACCGAGAGCGCTCTGGAGGAGGTTCTTCCCCGCCGGTACTGGATCCCGATCAATGAGCTGCTGGTCCGCTTCGGGCAGACCGTCTGCACGCCGGTGAGCCCGTTCTGCTCCCGCTGTCCGATCGGTGACCGTTGCCCGAGGATCGGGGTGGAGCGCTACCGCTAGGACCATTCTTGTCTTGACGCTGAAGCCCGCTGCGACGTATCGTTTCTAACGAACGGAAAATGAGTAGCAAACACGACAAGCTGCGCGGAGCCAAGCCTGTCAATCGCTGGGTCAATGTTTTCACCAGGCTCTTCGTGGAACCGGTGGTCCGGCAAGTATTCAGGCTGAAGGCGGTCAACCCGGAAATCATCCCCCATACCGGTGCCGGGATCATCGTGGCCAACCACGTGAACCTGTTCGATCCGCCGTGGATCTACAGCGTGTTGAGCAGGCCGGTGCACTTCGTGGCCACCGAAGAGCTGTTCCGCAAGACAATCCTCGGCGCCGCCCTCCGGTCGGTGGGCGTCTTTCCCATCCGCAAGGCGGCCCAGGACTCCCAGTCGGTGAAGAACATCATCAAGCTGTTGAGGAGGGAGGAGGTGCTGGTCGGTATATACCCGGAGGGCAACCGCAGCTGGGACGGTACCAACAGCCCAATCATCCCGACGATCGCCAGGGTCATCCGGCGCATGCGGGTGTCGGTGTATTCCTGCCGGGTCGAAGGGGGTTATCTGCACTTTCCCCGCTGGTCGAGAAAGATACGTCCGATTCCCATCCGTCTGGTTTTCAACAAACTGTACGACGGGGACAGCCTGCCGGATTCGGACGAGAAGATAATCACCGATATTGCCGCCGCGATCCGCATCCGGGATTACCAGCTCACGCTTCCGGAGGCCAAGCGCCGGGTCTCCGGCCTGGCTCTGGGGATAAACAGAATCCTCTACCGCTGTCCCCACTGTCACAGCCTCGAGAGCCTGAGAGCCGTGGAGCAGAAATCCACGAACCGGGTGGAGTGCCGGAGCTGCTACTCGACCTGGGAAGTTGATCTGGGAAGCCGTCTAACCCCTGTCGATGACCACGGCGCCGCCTCGGGAGAACCCCGGACCGTCGCCCAGCTGTATCAACAGATCAAGGCGGTGCCCCTGAACCCCATCCATTCCAGCCTGAACGAACTCGAAGAGGGGGAGCAGCTGTACCTGGTCAGCCGACCGCACTTCCTCTATCGCGAAAGATCGTATCCCGAGCTGCGGATCTTCGGCTTTGGAAGGGCTTTTCTAACCGACAGGCGATTCGTCTTTCAGGGCTGGTCGACCAGAAGGGGTAGAGTTCGCGTATCCGCGACTCTCGAAGAGATCCAATCTCTCAGCGTCGAGCCGGGAGACAAGCTGCACTTCACTTACAGGAAAGTGCTCTATCGTATTCCCTTCCACCGGGAAAGCGCCGTCAAGTGGTACGATTTTTTGTCTCAACTCATTGAACGAAGGAAAGCAGCGATCTCAGCCAAAGCCTAGCGATCCCGAACAAGCGATCCCAAACAACTTGACATTTCTATTTTACCCGGGTAAAATATCGCCATGGAAACAGAAAAGCAATATACGGCCTTCGAGGGATTCACCCGGATCGCGGAGGGAAACCTCGAGACGGTGCTGAGGACTCTATGGGAAACCCGGGAAGCAGAGAGCCGGATCCTAATCTTCGAAAACGATACGGGCAGGCAGGTGGATTTCGACCTCCACGGATCGCTGCAGGAGGTTCTGGCAAGACACCTGCCTCCGCCGCGGAAGAAGGGGCCGGGCCGGCCCCGCCTAGGTGTGGTCAGCCGGGAGGTCTCCCTGCTTCCCAGACACTGGGAATGGCTGGAACGCCAGCCGCAGAAGGCATCCGGCACCCTGAGACGGCTGGTAGAGGCCGCCCGTAAGGATGAAGGCGGTCTGGCCGCGAGGAGGGAGAAGCTGGAAGCCGCCGACAGGTTCCTGTGGTCGATTGCCGGAGACCTGGAAGGCTTCGAGGAGGTCTCCCGGGCGCTCTATGCCGGTAACTGGCCCGTGTTCGATCAGCTGATCAGCCCATGGCCGCGGGACATCAGGGATCACGTGAGCATGATTGTGAAGCCGAAGGACCAGGGAACGTAGGGCGGGCGCTCGTGCCGGAGCACAGTTCGAATGACCTCGCGTTTGTTCACAGGCCCCTACTTCTTGTAGAACTCTTTGAGAAGTCCAGCGTAATGGTTGAGGGTTGAAGCCACATTCGCATCCCCGATCAAGATCTCCCGTGCCGCCCTGGCACAGAGGATGATCGAGAGCATGAACGACGGATGGTGATTCGCCGGAATGGAGATCGCCGTTTTCATCTGTTTCCGCAGCACCTGTCCAAACTCGTCCTGGTACACGGGGTTGTTCTCCAGCTCGTCTACGCGTACGGGCAGCATCCCCGTTCCGCGGTAGTATCGCTCACATACCCCGGGATCCATGGACAGATAGCGGATGAGCTGAATGGCTTGCTTTTTGTTCTGGCACTGGCGAAACACCGACAGCGTGTGATTCCAGAGGATCGAAGCGGACACACCATTGGGGGTCTTTGGGAGAGTGGCGAAGCCGATGGTGTCCAAGCTCCCTCGATACTCCGGGTTCAGGGTTGGAATGATATTCCTCAGCCAGGGACCCTCGATGGAACAGGCGATCTGATTGTGGGCGAAGCGCCGGCGATTCTCCAGGTGCCCCCTGCTCAGGTCGATATGGCTTTTGTTGATGAAACTCTTCAGCCAGGTAAAGGCCTTGATGTTCGATCCGGAGTTGAAAATCATCTCACCGTCATTGTCTATGACGCCGCCGTTGAAGGAGTGGAGGAAGTTGTAGATTGTATAGAGGAAGAACTGCTCGTCGTCCAGCACCGGGATGGCGTAGGGTGTGATCCT
>Ga0315553_10000422_pt1 | contig 38033 bp, 37 predicted proteins | sample SalMarSW160140MG_FD_203099 | JGI IMG/M metagenome (GOLD analysis project Ga0315553, IMG submission 203099) | Salt marsh sediment microbial communities from the Plum Island Ecosystem LTER, Massachusetts, United States - Salt Marsh Sediment SW1601-40 ... | reverse complement strand
CCCTCGGTAACGTCGTAAAAACGCGGGATCAGGTTGACGACGGTGGATTTTCCGCAACCCGTGGAGCCGATGAAGGCTGTAGTCTCTCCAGGCCTGGCGGTGAAGTTGATATCGTGGAGCACATCATCGAGCGCCCCTGGGTAGCGGAAGGAGACATTACGGAACTCGATTTGGCTGACGACTGGGTCCTTAAATTGTTTGGGGTCTTGCGGGTCGGTGATGACCAGTTCGGTATCCAGCACATCGGCGATGCGCCCGCCTGATACTGCTGCCCTGGGTAAGAAGATGAACATCATCGACATCATCAGGAAGGCCATCACAATCTGCATCGCATACTGCAGGAAAGCCATCATGTCGCCCACCTGCATGGTCGCTTCAGCGACCTGATGCGCACCAACCCAGATGATGCCCACGGACAATCCATTCATCAGCACCATCATTACGGGCATCATGGTGACCATGACTCGGGCGACAAACAGGCTGTTGTCGGTTACATCGCGATTGGCTTTGTCAAAACGACTTTCCTCGTCGTCTTGCTTGTTGAAAGCGCGGATGACCATCATGCCAGAAAGGTTTTCACGCGTCACCAGGTTGAGCCGGTCGATCAGGCTCTGGATAATTCTGAACTTGGGTAGGGAAATAGAGAATACGGTCACGATCAAGCTCAGTAAGGCAACCACGGCAACGGCGATGATCCACCACATTTCAGAACTCTTATCGATGGCCCGGATGACACCACCAACGCCGATGATGGGTGCATAGAAGACCATGCGCATGATCATGAAGATGACCATTTGAACCTGGGTGACATCATTGGTTGAGCGGGTGATCAGCGAAGCCGTTGAAAATTGATTGAATTCAGTGCTCGAGAAGCTCTCCACTTTTTTAAACACGGCCTTGCGGATATCACGCGCCGCCCCGGCGGCAGTTCTCGAAGCTAAAAAGCCAACGGAGATCGTACACGCTCCACCCAGTAGTGAGATCAGCAGCATTGTGCCGCCGGTGCGCAGTATGTAGTCGGTTTGCAGCTTAGCGGTATCCATTCCGAGTGCCTCATACTCGGTTTTGACCGCGCTAACCGCCATCTGGTTGATCATGTTGTCACCCAGGGCAGCGAACATCTCATTTATCGCCGAGCTCATCTCTGCGAGCTGCTCTGCCGGCATCATACCCAGCAGTTCAAAAACATCCATGCCAGGAGGAATCTGAGATGGATCGAAGTCAAAACCCTCCCCCAGAGGTGGAGCTTTGGATGGATCCGCAATCATTTGTTCGATCCCGGAAACCACCACCAAAGCCTCTCCCATGATGGGATTCAGCAAATCGATTTTGGCTTGATCTACTTCTTTGAGCACGTAAATCGATTCGTCTGCGAGCGCAGGGTATTCCTCAAGATAGGGGTCCGCATCGGGGGAGGCTGCTTCCACCAGAATGTAATTCTCCAGCACGAGCGCCTTTTCCTCGGAATTCATAAAGATGAACAACCTGTCCATCTCGTTCTGCCGGATCGCCATGGGAACAGCGTTCTCCACCCCGCTCTGCTGGATGCCATTATTGACAATCTTTGACAGATAATCGGGCAACGCCAGGTCGGCGTTTGCCAGGACAAACAGCAGCACGATGGATAAGATGATCATAAGTACATAAGGTTTTAAAAATTTGATCAAACGCAGCATATTGGGGATGCTCCTTGAAAGGACACTTAGCTTTCAATCTCGATGGGTTGCTCGATATTTGTGGCTTTATCAATCAGAATGTTCAGCGCCACCATGATGGTTTCTTTTTCGCCATCAGACAACGTCTCTGTTAGATCATCCAGCCACTTCTGCCGGGCACGGATTCCTTCTTCAAGAACCCGGCTACCTTTATCGGTCAAGACAATTTGTTTGCCACGCCGGTCATTTGGATCCTCTGTGCGCAAGATTAATTCCTGCTGCACCAGACGCTCCAGCATTTGGCTGGCTGCGGCGCTCGTCACATCCAGATGATTGCCAAGTTCTGTGACACCACATATACCTTCACTATGGATATGGAACAAGGCTCCGATATGTGACATTGAGAGACCACATTTTCTTGCATAGCAGATGAAATTACGCATCGATCGGTGCATAGAAACGTTAATCCATTCCTCAAGCGTGGCAACAAACGGATCGGATGGCATAGTTCACCTCTCTAAATAGTTAAGCGAGCTAAACTATAAGGCAATCTTCGGAAAATGTCTAGGGGAGATTTAATGAATGTCGAGGACAAAGGAAAAGTCGAGAATCATGGAAACCATCATCACGGCTTCCTCGAGCAGCATCCTTGGCTCTTACAGCGTGCTGCGCGAAGCGGAAATCATAGCGGATTGGACTGTACTGCCCCCCTTAGGGGGGCGAACGTAGGGAAAAGAAAAATGAGATCAATCTCTTCCCTTCTCCTTCATTGATGTTGGTAGGATCAACTTGATATCTTCCCCCTGGATCCCCCAACCGCCTCCTCCGCTCTGCTTCGCCCCTTTCGGGGATGCTGCCCGAGGATCCCGCGCTTGAACCTCGAAATGCAACTGTCACTTTTACCCCTCGGAAGCAGTGTGCTGCCTAATACAATTTACCCATTCAGCGCGACCAACATCCCGTTATAAGATAAAGTTTGCAATCAGCCTGGAGGAGGAGGTAAATGTCTGTTTTTGAAGACACGACATTTAATGATCTATCCGATCAAACGCTGGCTACGAAATTATCCCAGCAGAACCCCGTTGTCATGATTCTCAACGGGGCTGATCTTGGAAAAAGATACATCCTCGACGACGCCTCTGCCGTAATTGGACGCAACCCCGAACAAGCCAACATCGTTCTTACCGACCGCGCCGTATCGAGCATGCATACCAGAATCGACTACAACGCTCGCAAGCGGCAGTTCTTCATCACCGATCTTCAAAGCAGGAATGGCATCTGGGTCAACTCCCAAAGAACCGACAATTCGCCACTCTTACCCGGCGACAAGATTTTCATCGGTACTACGGTCTTGAAATTCGCACTCGAAGATGCCTTCGAAGACAAATTTCACACAAGGGTCAATGAGCTCATGAATATCGACGAACTCACAGGCCTTCCGATTAAGAGGGTTTTCGATCAAAAGCTCAGCGTAGCGTTTGTGAAAGCAAAGCGACGAGGAAAAAACCTATCGCTAGCGATGATGGACATGGATGGGTTGAAGCGTATCAACGATACGCACGGCCATCAATTAGGATCACATTCCATCTCCGAATGCGGGAAGATCATTGGAGACATCATCGGGGAAAAGGGAACAGCGTGCCGCTATGGTGGAGATGAGTTTATGGCTTACATGCTCAATATGACGCTTGCTGATGCGGAAGCTATTGGAGAATCAATCCGGCAAAGAATAGCAAAGCATACTTTCAAGCTCAATGGGCATTCAGCATCCCCCACGATAAGCATCGGCGTCGCCGAACTCTCAAACGAGTTCGAATCACCTGACGAGCTCGTTAGAATCGCCGATGAAGCACTGTATCGAGCTAAAGAAGCGGGGCGCAACACTGTCTCCCGATAGAGCGCTCTGGACCCCAGATTGAAAAAAAACAGAGGGCTTGTTATTCCAATCGCTCGTCCTTAGCTCAATCGAAAAACCTTGAAGGATCTATCCCCTCCCAGTCAACCAATAACCCGCCGTAATTCATTATCCTTATAAGAATTTTCGCATTGTCGATCCCTATGAACTAACACATTCCACAATTTGGCAACGAATCACAATCGGCCCTTCCATGAACTGAGATCCTCCATAAGCGCATGCGAGGGACCGACCGGCATAGCCGTGCGTTCTCCCTTGCCATCTTGGATGGCGTAATCGCTGAGGACACGGAACCCGCGCTCTCAGATCTGGAATCCCATTGCACAATCCTTTATGAGGATGTGCTGTACAATTTCAAACCGCTTGAATAGGGCTCAGTGATTAATCACAGGTCCTGTAAATTGGGTTTTCACGCTTGGAAGGGATGAACCATGGATGACAAATCTAGTACTGGAAGCCAACCAGATAAACGTTTATTTGCTCTAGATGCATTACGTGGCCTCATCATGATCCTCATGTCGCTCGATCACGCCAACTGGTTCATTGCTCAAAAGCATTCTATCGGTGAGTACTGGGGTGGTCCCTACCCAGTCTACAACGATGCCGTGACGTTCCTCACCCGCCTGGTCACACATCCTGCTGCGCCGGGATTCGCGTTCTTGATGGGCGTGGGTATGTTGTTGTTTGCGGAGTCACGCAAGTCACGCGGGTGGAGCAAGTTGAAGATTTGGCGCTACCTTTGGATTCGCGGCGCCCTATTCATCGCACTGCAGCTGTTTGTGGTTAACCGCGCCTGGGCGCTTTCTCCCCATGGATGGGGCATTCAGATCTACTGGGGGGTATTAGCTTCATTGGGTGGCGGTATGATCCTGGGCAGCCTATTCGTCTGGCTGCCATGGCAAGCTCTAGCAGGGATCGCCGTGGCGCTTTTCATTGGGATGGAATTCACCCATCCCAACCCGGCTCAGTGGGGAACACTCGACGAGGTTCCGCTGGGTCTCTTGCTGGGATTTAGTGGTGGTACCCAGCGACTGTTCTCAAACTATCCTGTTCTACCGTGGCTGGAGCTGGTCGTCTTCGGGCTGCTCTTTGGGAGATGGTTGCTAGTAGATCGGAAAACCGCATACCGTCGAGCACTCTGGCTTGGCCTTGGTTTCTTGATCGCATTTGTTGTGATTAGGGCGCTGGACGGCTTCGGAAATATCCGTCCGAGATCGGGGGACTCCTGGATGGATTTCCTCAATCCGGTCAAATACCCGCCAGCGATGACCTTCACACTGCTTACAATGGGCTTCAACCTGATCGCCCTCTGGGTTTTCTCACAGGTGAAAGAGAGGGGCCAAGCTTTCTTCGCCCCCTTGGTAGTGATAGGACGTGTGCCGCTGTTCTTCTACATTGCCCACTTGTTCCATTATGCGGGGATATCGCGTTGGTTGGCACTGGAGGATGGTATGAGCATTGCCGGTATGATTCCCTATTGGATTCTCGATATAGTGATCCTGCTCCCGTTATGTTATGGGTATCGTCTGTTGAAGTACAAGAAGCCGTTTAATTCTGTGCTCAAGTATTTCTAGGAGAGTGTTGCCTTGATTTTCCAGCAGGCAGGGAACTCAACATGGGACCTGTTGAAGACGGTTAGCATCCAGTTGCCTACATAATCGGGGGATACCAGTTCTGAGGTATGCAAAGCGCAGCGGAGCATCCAGACGGACAGCCTCTCCGCAAGATATCAGGCTTGCGTTTCATGTCTCCCACGTATACATGGGAGACTGCAATTCGCGCCAGGCGCGTTGCCAGTCGACGAAGACCCCAGCAATTTTTTTAGGGTCGCGATTGGTTGGAGCGCCTGAAAACAGTTCTTCGTGCTCAGTGATCAAGCGAATAGGGAGGCTTGCTGAATTTGCCCCCCACCCACATTCCCAGCCAGAGTAAGCCAGCCAGCAGCAAGACAGCTATGTAATCAATAACCGGGATACGGATGATCTCGTTTAGATTAGCCCAACCTCTTTCGCTATAGACCCATAAGGCAAAACCGATATACGTGCCTAACAGACTCCACCGTATCCATTTCTGTAACTTCAAGCCATGCATCTGGGTGATTACCAGAACCCCACCAAACCCAAATGCAAACATCGGCCAAAGTTCGGCTCCCTGCATAATCGCAACGATCGTACCGTGAATGAGTACGCCGACCTCCTGGGTGAACATCCACCAACGGTTTACGTGTATGCGCGTGAAAAATAGGCTTCCCTGCAGGAGGAGCAAGAACATATATAAAAAGCCGATAAGATGTCCACTCGTGGAAAGGGTTGGGTGATACCAAAAGGTATAGATCGTAGCCCACGCGAAAAAGTAACCATGATATTTACGGGCAAAACGAATAACTTCTTTAGAAATGGGTAAAGGCTTGCCAAAGAACATTCCCCGGCGATTATTTTCCATCAGTAGCACCCAAATTAGCAAAATAGCTACGGAAGCCTGGGAGCTCCAGATGGAGACATCCTGCGCCAGTCCGTCATACCATAAGTGGGTCTGAAGCACATGCAGCAAGATGAAGAACGCGTTAACACCCAGTGCCAGATAGTTGACCTTGTGAAGCTTGGATGAATATTTCTTTACCCGCGTTTGGGCGTAATAAATCAATCCCCATAGTGAGAATTGATGAAGTAAATAGAAACCCCAAGCGGTTGCGCGTGTCCAGAAGGAGGGTTCAGGCAATTTCCAGTAATACCAGGATGCGCCTTGGTCTGGAGCAAGTTGTACTTGATCCAGGAGTGGTCCTAGTTGCCAGATCAAACCGGTGAATAGCAAACTAAAGATCACCCCGACCCATAGGGCGATAAGATCAGATCGGGTGGTCCTTTGTTCTTTTTCTGTGACGATTGACGAGGTCATTAAGTCATTCTCCCTATTCGAATGAAAATTGAACAGTGTTAGATTTATTTCCCGGTGAATCTAAATTAATATTGCTCTGACATTGAATGAATACTTAGAGCTGATCAAAACCTTAATAACGATGGCAAGGCATCAGCAAAAGCAGCATATTTGAATATGTATCCAGCTTCCAACAATCGTTTTGGGAATGCCCGCTGCCCATCGAGTGCGAGCGTTGCGGCCTCACCCAGAGCAAATCGTAGGGCAAATGATGGAATGGGAAGCCTGGAAGGTCTTCGCATTGCCATACCAAGCATCCGGGCGAAATCTATGTTCTTCACAGGACTGGGAGAGGAGAGATTATAGATGCCCTGAGTCTGCTTGTTATCAATGAAAAAGCGAACAGCATGGACAACATCATCCATATGGATCCATGAAAGATATTGTTGGCCATCGCCAATATATCCACCAACAAACCATGAAAACGGAAGTCTTAGCAGGGGGAAAATCCCACCTCGGTTTGTAAAAACCAATCCAGTACGAATAATAACTCGTCTTACACCCAAGGATTCTACGGGTCTGGTTGAGTTCTCCCATTCTCGACATACATCAGCGAGATAATCTTTTCCAGCAGGGTGATCCTCATCCACAAGCTCATCCTTCAACGGTCCATAAAAACCAACCGCCGATGATTGGATCAGCACTTCAGGTTTTTGCTCCGCAGATTGGATTACCTCAGATAAAATCCTTCCAGCACGCAGCCTGCTTTCCAGGATCTGCTTTTTCCGTTTAGCTGTCCAACGCATTTTGAAGAGGCTTTCTCCCGCAATGCTTGCGCCGGCTAAGTTAACGTTTGCATCTACATCTTCCATATGCTCGGCCAAGTCTCTCGCATTCCAGCCAATCGCTTTTGCGCCAAAGGGCAAATAATCCACATCGTCAGGGTTGCGGCTAATAACGATAACCTCATGGTTATCTGAAATCAGGCTTTCAGTCAGCGCTCGTCCAATTAATCCACTTCCACCAGCAATCATTACGCGCATTTTGGTTAATCCTTTATTTATGACTTGACCATAATCATTGAAGTTAACCAATCAATGATCGCAAGACCATGTTCGTCTAAATTCGTCTGCGCTGCATCGCGATAGGCGAGCAAATAATCTAGCAGTAACTCACCCGCGATATCATGGTTTGATATCAATCGCTCAACCCATTCCATATTGGATCCAACTAGAGATAAATCTCCCAGAGAAAGGGCAGCGATGATGTCTTGCGCCAAATAATCATTCGCTTCTTGGAAATATTCCCAGGGGATGGAAGGATCAAGCTGCTCTTTCAGTTTCTTCAGAGTCTGGATTTCTATTAGGTGTTTCTTTTCAAGAAAATGGGCAATGTTGGTAGCAAACCGATAAGGTTCTAACTCGAACTCGATTGGGGGCGTTGGCCCTGAGAGCAGATATTCAATCATCGAGATCGATCCCAATAAATCTTCTCCCAGATAAACGCCCGGGATCTTTTGACGTAGGTCTGGGGTATTGGTGAAAATCCATCCACCAAAGGCCAAGGGAATACCGAATCCCTTAAGGAAAAGGGCTGTATCCAATAATGTGGCAGCAGTAACCAGGCGCATGGATATCATGACGATAAGGTCTGGCTTCGTTTTTTCGATCGTTTCTTTTAATTGTCCCTTTGGAACATTTCCCCCAAGATAGATCACATTCCAACCTCGATAACGCAAGAGCAGCGTTGTTAAAAGTGCTGAGAAGGTGTGGTTTTCATCCCGGGGACAGCCAACCAAGATCGTTTCTTCGAGGTAGGGATTTGGCGCAGCCGAAATTAATGAGTGCAAACGACGGATGGCGAGCTCGGAAGTAAAATGCTCTTGTTGTACAGAAACCTCCCCTTGGTACCAGAGCGAACCAACTTTTGCCAGGCCAAATCGTAAAATGTCAATGCATACGGTTTCCATTGAAAATTGTGCAAAAGATTGTGTTATTACTTGTTCAGCAGAAGATTCATCAAAGTTCAAACAAGCTCGAATCCATCTGTTTTGCATATTGGCTAAGCTTTCTCTCTCTTGTCCAGCTTGTACCGGGAGAGGTTCTGGCAATGGACCCGTCGGAGATGAGGTTAGTGGATCTTCCCCATTGTTTTCGATCTCAAACCATAACTGGGCTGCCCGACTTATGCTCATGCCCTCCTTCTGCCGGTCCATCAGCCATTTGATTATTTCAATATCAAAATCTGAAAATAATCGATGCCCACCCTTGGTCCGTTCTGGTCGGGGCAGTTGGTAGCGTCTCTCCCAGGCGCGCAATGTATCTGCCTTGATGCCTGTTGCTTGATGAACCAGGTTGATATTGTATAGAGGTTTTTTACTGACGAATTGGCTAACCATGCTTCCCTTTCCCTTGCGTTGTCTGCCGTATTCTAAACGAAAGTCCATATATTGTCAAGAAATACGTGACAATATATTGACATTTTGGCGAATTTCATGTATATTTGGAGAATAAATACCGAGAGAGTCGGATCGCTTGCTTCTTTTAGCAGAGGATTCTTCTCGACAATCTATTGAAACGTGAGGTGGAAAATGAAGACTATAACGAGACGTCAAATAATCACGATATTGGTAACTTTACTCATGATCACGGTGAACGGCTTAGCCAATGCTTTGCCCCTAAATGGGCAGAGTACAGGCGAAATCTCAGACCGCTTTGCCATCTACTTTGTTCCCGCCGGGTATGTATTCTCGATTTGGGGGTTGATCTACCTAGCGCTTATCGCCTTCACGATTTACCAGGCCTTACCTGCACAGAAGGAAGATGAATTGCTAAGAAAGATCTCTACAGCGTATTGGATAGGAAGCCTTGCGAATGTCGCCTGGATTTTTCTCTGGCATTATGAATTCTTTCCACTTACGCTGATAGCCATGCTCACCATTCTGGCCACCCTACTCTATATTTATCGACAATTCTCTGGAGCACAATCTACTCTGGATAGAAATCAAAAGTTGTTCGTCAAATTTCCTTTCAGCATCTACCTGGGCTGGATTTCTGTTGCCACGATTGCTAACTTTTCCCAAGTACTTTTCTCATCTGGTTGGAGTGGTTGGGGTATATCCCCAGTAGCCTGGGCAGTAATCATGATCGTCGTAGCAACAGCCCTTGGTCTGTTGATGCAGTGGCGAGAGGGTGACACACCCTACGCTCTCGTCCTAGTGTGGGCTTTTATAGGAATAGCCATCAGCCAAGCCCCTACAGCTCTTGTGGCGAATACTGCCTGGGTCGCAAGCGCCCTAGTGGTCCTGGCGGTGATCATTCTTCCCTTCCGCACACGGATATTAGATTCAAGAGTGTAAAAAAATGACCATAAGAATTGTGACCGACTCAACTTGCGACCTGCCGCAACATGTGATCCAGGAATTAGGGATTACGGTTGTTCCACTTTTCATCAACATTGGCGACAAAGGCTTTTTAGATGGCGTGGATATCACCCGCAGGGATTTCTACACAAACCTCCCGAACTACGAGGTCCACCCAACAACGGGCACACCGGGAATAGATACATTCAATCGAGCATATACAAAACTGGCTTCTGAGGGAGCTACGGAAATCCTCTCCATTCATATTTCAGAGAGCCTGAGCGCGACCGTGGAAGTGGCCCAAACCGCAGCGCGTGAGTTTATTCAAGCACCTGTTACGGTACGTGATTCCGCCCAACTCAGTTTAGGAACCGGGTTTCAAGTTGAACTCGCTGGCCGAATGGCGATAGAGGGTAAATCGATGGAGGAAATCCTGGTTGCCCTGGATGATATTAAGCCCCGAACTTTTGTGGCAGCCAGCCTAGAAACACTCGATTACCTTCGTCGTAGTGGTCGAATGAACGCCTTCATGACCGGACTTGGCAGCTTATTGCAATTAAAGCCGATCCTTACCATGAAAAACGGACTTCCCGACTCGGAGCGGGTACGAACAGCCGCCAAAGCAGAAGCCCGCCTGGTGCAGATGCTCGAGGAGCATCAACCAATTGAGCGTTTTTCTTTGGTTCATACCAACGCCCCTGAAGAGGCAGATGCGTTTCATTCGCGAATTGTCGAACTAATCCCTGATCGCGATGTATATTCTATGAATATTACGCCGGTAATTGGAGCACACTTGGGTCCTGGGGCCGTTGGATTTGCGTTGATTTCAAAAAACCCGGTTTGACCACGATAATCTATGAGTTAAAATTTAATAATAAAGGAAGAATGACCCATGAAAAAAGAAGATCTACAATCAATCATCGCTCTACCCATCATCGTAGTGATAGGAGTAGGAATTGCATTTGCCGGCAGCCAGGGAGGCTATGCCGTCTATAGCATTCCTCTTTTTGCCCTTTGTGTGGCACTGGCCTTCGTCATCCAATGGGTTGCATTTATCCCAGCATTTCTGAAGAAGACGGAAGCATTCTTCGACCTCACTGGCAGCGTAACTTATTTAACCGTGGTTCTTACAGCAGTAGCGCTCAATCCAACAGTTGACGCTCGAGCGCTGCTGCTGCTGGTCATGATTTCGGTGTGGGCTATTCGGTTGGGAACCTTTCTGTTCAAGCGAATCCGCTCCGCCGGTGAAGATCGACGTTTTAGAGAGATCAAACGCTCCTTTGCACGGTTTTTAATGAGCTGGACATTGCAGGGTTTGTGGGTCACTTTGTCTGTTGCTGCCGCGCTTGCGGCGATAACATCCGTGACCAAGGTCGGATTAGGTATCTTTGCCCTGGTTGGTTTCCTTATTTGGTTGGTGGGTTTTGCACTTGAAGTGATTGCCGATTGGCAAAAAAGCAAGTTTAAGGCCGCACCAGAAAATGCGGGTAAATTCATTAATGTTGGGCTGTGGTCGTGGTCGCGACACCCGAACTATTTTGGTGAGATCGTCCTATGGATCGGGGTTGCAATCATCGCCCTTCCCGTACTCAGCGGTTGGCAGTGGCTAACGCTTATATCACCCTTATTTATCTACATTTTACTGACCCGTATCAGCGGTGTACCCATGCTGGAAGCCCGGGCCGATGAAAAATGGGGCGGACAGGTAGAATACGAAGCGTACAAAGCAAAGACGTCGGTATTGATACCCAAACCGCCATCAGAGTCGCGATAGGATGAAGGTCTGGAATCTTCCGGAGATATCCGCGATACGGATATAAGCAAGTCTTTCCACCCTTGTGTCCAAAATAGGCATACATTATTAGGAGAAGATCAATGCTATTACAAATTTTAAAATACGTGGCGGGAATCGCTACCATCCTGACGGGAGTAGTTTCTTTGTTTTGGCCTTTAAATGTCCTTGGATTCACTGGTCTGGAAATTAGCGGGGGTCGGGGGATTACAGAAATTCGAACGGTTTTGGGTGCGCTCTTTATTGGTTTGGGCGCATCAGTTCTCTATTTCAATAATCCAGAGACCTATAAAGTGCTGGGCTTCACCTATCTGGTTATGGCAATTATCCGAGTTATTTCAATGTTCGTCGACGACTCGGTTGTTTCTTCCAATATCATCAGCGCGGTAGTTGAAGTGTTCTTTGGCATTATCTTAATCCTGTAGGAGGTGAATACGAGTATGAAATTTGCTAAATTAATATCTGGCCTGGGAATAGTGGCGATGAGCGCGGTATTGATCTATGGATTTGCAGTGGGGAACTTTGGGATTGATGGTGCACAATTGCTCCAAAACCCGTGGGGCGTAGTCTCCATGGTTGATTTATACACTGGATTTACATTATTCTCCGCCTGGATCGTCTATCGAGAGAATTCTCTCGGACGCTCATTGATTTGGGTGGTTTTAATGATGGTGTTGGGATTTTTCACAGCCAGCCTTTACGCGTTTATTGCTCTTAATTCCAGCGAAGGCGATTGGAAAAAATTCTGGATGGGTCAGCGATCAAATGAGTAGACTCAAGGAGCTGCAAGAAGAATTCCAATCGGTTTTCTCAGGAAGAGGAGCAAGGCTGCTTGATTCGTTTTTTCCGCTTCTTTTTTTTCTGATTACAAATCCTCTGATCGGCTTAAACAATGCGCTGTTGGGATCCTTAGGTGTAGCTGGTTTGTTTGCTGTTTATCGGATTTCTAAAAAGGATAATCCGGTATATTCGCTTGGTGGCTTGGGTGGGGTATTGCTTGCCGCCGTATTTGTTAACATCAGCCGCTCTGAGGCGGGATTTTTCCTTCCCGGCTTAATTTCTGGAGCAGTTACGGTGATTCTGTGTGTCGTTAGTGTAGCCCTAAACCGCCCCCTCGTAGCATGGTCGAGTTACATTGCCAGGCGTTGGCCCTTGAATTGGTATTGGCACCCGAGAGTGCTGCCTGCATATAACGAGGTTACGATACTTTGGGCCGTGGCTTTTTCTGCGCGGTTAGTATTGGAATTCTGGTTTTTCCAACAGGAAGCTGTCAATGCGCTAGGGGCAACCAGAATATTCTTAGGGTGGCCTTATACGGTATTCCTGCTGGTCGTAAGCTATCTTTACGGTTTGTGGCGTTTGGGTCAATTGAATGGCCCGAGCATCGAGGAATTTAAGACAGGCAAAGAGCCCCCATGGGAAGGACAGAGGCGAGGATTTTAAATTCTTTTACGCTCGGTGTGAGCTCGCCGCTTAGAGTCGGGTGCGGAGATTCTATCCGCTGACGCTTCCGGTGTTTTTTGTCTGCAGTTAGCAGGTTAACTTCAATTTTTCTGTTGAGCCGCCGAGAGCGCCTTTGGACCCCGGGATTCAACCAGGTATTCAGGAAAATGACCCGCTTCCATCCAAATAGCAACCCTGCCGTGTGATGGCGGATGCCTGGCAGAGCATTGTTCACCGCTTGGCCCTAGCATCTTGGCGTTCCTTTCGAAAAGGTGCGCCCCGCTTATCAATTAGCGAAGGAAACCATGATGATACGTAACCAATGGTACGTTGTATTGGAATCAAAAGAAGTTGGCAGGAAGCCTATCGGTGCACTTCGCATGGGAGAGAAATTGGTGTTCTGGCGCGGTAAAGCCGGTAACGTCAACTGCGCGCTAGACCGATGTCCGCACCGGGGCGTGGCTTTGAGCGGTGGCAAAGTAGAGAATAACCATTTGCATTGCCCTTTCCACGGGTTTGAGTACGATGAGCTTGGCCGTTGTGTCTTAATCCCGGCAAATGGGCGCGGCGGGCATATTCCGCAATCCTTGCGTTTACAGAAGTATCCAACTTTTGAGGCTCATAATTTTATCTGGATTTGGTGGGGTGACGTGCCTCCCGACAATTTGGCTCCACCCATTTTTTTTGATAACCTGGATGATTCCTTTATTTACAGTTCCACCCCAGATTTCTGGAAGGCACACTATTCCCGAGTCATCGAAAATCAACTGGATGTAGCTCACCTGCCTTTTGTTCATCACAATACCATTGGACGTGGAAATTCCACGGTTGTGGATGGGCCGGTGGTACGTTGGGAAGGTGATATGAAACTTTACACCTATGTTTTCAACCGTAAAGATGATGGAATCCCCGCACGCAAACCGTCCGAGATCAGTGCAGAGAGTACGAGCAGCGTACATCTGGAATTGATTTTACCCAACCTCTGGCAGAATTTTATTAGTGAGGATGTGCGCGTATTGGCTGCATTTACGCCCGTGGACACCGAGAACACAATTCTATATTTACGCTTCTATCAACGTTTTCTTCGGCTTCCAGTTTTGGGAAAGTTGATCACCTTACTTGCCATGCCATCCAATGTCTATATTGCCCATCAAGACCGTCGAGTTGTTGTCACCCACCAACCCCAACCGAGCAGCATGAAATCAGGGGAAAAACTGATCCAGGGCGATATACCCATCATTGAATACCGCAAGCGACGCGCAGCACTGAAGGCGCAAGCGAAAGAGAAAGTCTAGAAAACACATCCTTCAACCACTGCCAATCGACCCTTCGAATGTAGATGTAACAAACGATCTGCGCCAAAGGATGAAAATCCATGCCAAAAGTTCAACTGAATGCCCCAGCCCCCGTTTTCAACTTGACTGATTTTGATGGGCAATTTATCAGCCTCTCCGATTTTCGTGGTGAAAAACACGTCTTGCTGGTGTTCAACCGCGGTTTTCTTTGACCATTCTGCCGCCGGCATATGGCGCAGTTGCGCCTAGACTACGAGAAGTTTCAAAACGAGAACACAGCGATCCTGGTAGTCGGTCCTGAAAACGCCAAAGCGTTTTCAAAGTATTGGCAGGAAAATGATCTGCCCTTCATCGGGCTGCCCGACCCCAAGCACGGCGTCCTAAAATTGTACGGTCAGGAGATCAAGCTTTTTAAATATGGCCGCATGCCGGCGATGGTCATCATCGACAAGCACGGTACCGTCCGGTTTGTGCACTACGGGCATTCGATGTCCGATATTCCTGAAAACGCGGATGTTCTGATGACGCTTCAAGCACTGAATTCGGAAGAATAAATTCAATGAAAGCTGTTTGGTGGATTCGGCGTGATTTGCGTCTTCAGGATAATCTGACGCTTGAAGAAGCCTTGAAATATAGACCGATCCTGCCGGTTTTTATCCTTGATCCCGTTTTACTGGCGGCATCGCCCCCTCGCCGAAAGAATTTTCTCTATAACAGGCTGCTTTCTTTGGATGCCGATTTACGCACGCGGGGAAGTTACCTGGTTGTGCGCCATGGGAAACCGACTGAAATATTGCCGCAGCTCTTGATCGAAAGTGGCGCCCAGGTCATCGTCGCTGAAGAAGATTTCACTCCCTATGCTCGTCAACGGGATAAGGCCATTGCCAGTGGTTTGCCGTTGAAACTGATCCAGGGACAACTGGTTCACCATCCGTTAGCGATTCACAAACCAAATGGAAGGCCATATGCAGTTTATACCCCCTTCAGTAAAACATGGAGAGCCTTGTTGCCTCGAGAGCTCGGTTTGCCGCCTATACCTGAACGAGTGCCAACGATCCCGAATATCGCATCGGATCAAATATCCTCCGGGTCACACGAATCGCTTTTTCCGGCCGGGGAGAACGAGGCTTTAAACCGGTTGCGGTCTTTTGCTGTTGAAGGGATCTATACGTATGGAGAAAATCGAGACCGTCTAGATCTGGAAGGGACTTCAGCGCTTTCGCCGTATATCCATTTTGGGATCCTGGGTCTGCGGACCGCGGTACATCATGCCCAGCAAGCCATTTTGGACGCGCCTGACAATAGCAGCCGTGAATCTGCACAGACCTGGCTTGGTGAGTTGATCTGGCGAGAATTTTATATCCATACCCTTTATCACCTTCCCCATGTGCGTAAGAGAAATTTCCGACCGCAATATGACCGATTACGATGGCGAAGTGACCTTGATGATTTTTCGGCTTGGAAGGAGGGTCACACAGGATATCCGGTTGTGGATGCAGCCATGCGACAATTGCAGTCTACCGGCTGGATGCATAATCGGGCGCGCATGATCGTGGCATCTTTTCTGGTTAAGGATTTGCTCATTTACTGGCGCTGGGGCGAGCGCTGGTTTATGCAAAACCTGCTGGATGGGGACATAGCTGCCAACAACGGTGGTTGGCAATGGACAGCTGGAACAGGTACAGATGCCGCTCCTTATTTTCGTATTTTCAACCCTCTCCTGCAAAGTAAGAAATTTGACCCCGACGGAACTTACATCAGAAAATGGGTGACCGAACTAGCTCACCTGGATTCAACGGTTATTCATGCGCCTTGGGAGAAACTCGTCGAAATGTCGGGATACCCGTCTCCTATTGTGGATCATAAAGATGCCCGGGAACGCACCCTAGCTGCGTATCAAGCCGTGAGGCGTTGATGACGGATACCCCCACCAATAAACGAAGGGGTACTTCAGACACGGAACATGAATCCTAAGGTTCAGGATGCTCTTTACATCTCATGGGCCAGCCGTCGGGAGAACTAATCATTGTGCTGCTCCATGGTTCTCTCAAGATCGTCCATGGTGAATTTCTCCAAGGTGATAATTTTAGCATCCTGTCGGAAATGCGGGGGTAGAATAGCCCTTGCATCCTCTTTACTATCCAGATCCACGACAAACCAGGCTTTATGCTCATCGTCATGGCAACCCCAGTCCGCGTTGGTTACGAAATGTGAACCCGATTCTAAAAAGACTCGGATAGCTCTCTCACACGCCTCTTTCTTATTCTCATGTGCAACTTCAATCAAAAATCTTGACATAAGGGACCTCCCTTTCGCATTATGAACACTCTCGCAATTTACGAGATGTTCGATATATAACAATGCCACTAAGACACAATTAGGACTTATATGGTCTAGATTATATATTATATGGCTATTTGCTGCAAGAGATGGGTTCGATTGTTGGATCAGCTATGCAATCTGAGACTGATTTTGTAGGAGTGCGAGGTCTCCTAACGTTGAGCAGAACAGGCTTCTGACAACTTGAACAATCGAATGCAGGCAGAGAATGCACATTGCTGCTCCTATGAGCAGGTGAGCCGTTTACATCAGATCCACTGATAGAATCCCAGCCTAGAAATTCGTAACGACAACCTAAGCCGTTCTCACCAAGCGGATGCCGTTATCCCCAGGGTATGTATCCATATCTCTACTTCGGAATGCAGTGCGCATCGTTACTGCATTTTCTTTGGCGCCGTAACTTCGCCGCGATCTCTGAACGAAAGAGCCCCCGGGAGCCTTTGCTGGACCAGTCGGGTCGATTGCCGGGGATGATGCGTAGTAGTGCGCGTCATACCAATCCCAGCACCACTCCCAACGGTTGCCGCTCATGTCATAGATCCCGAAGCTCGTTGGGTTTCAACTGCCCGACTAGTTGTGCTTCACCACCCGAGTTGTCAGCATACCAGCCCACCTCATCTGGATCATTACTGTCTGAGTATAGGAAACCCTGGCTCCCAGGACCGCCCCTCGCAGCATACTCCCATTCTGCTTCCGTCGGCAACCGGTTGTATTCGTTCAGGACATATGAGACGGTTTTGGAATTGGAGCCAAATCTGAGTGATATTCATAAAGATACTCTGCTGGTGTCCTTAGATCAAGTGAATGATGCGGACGAACGGTGTTGTAGAAGACCTCCCAATCCCGCAGTGCATCATTGACACTCTTCAAATCCAGCTCCCCCATGTACAGATCATAAAACTCTTCTGTATGGGTCCGCTGCGCTCGCTCTACATGCCCGTTGAGCTTGGGCGATCGCGGTGGTAGAACGAACAGCCGTATCCCTTTCTCCTGACAAGCCTGCTCAAATTCCGCCATGAACTCGCTGCCACCATCCACCTGGATACCTCGTATGGGAAAAGGGGCTCTCTCGATCAGCGTATCCAGAAACTTCTTGGCGCTGCATGTCCGTGGTGCTCCTATACGCCCCCACTACACCCCAGCGAGAGTCCATATCCCGAGCTGTGAATTGCTTGAAGATAACCCCGTGAAGCGGCCGCACATCCAGCGTATCCACCTGTACCAGATCCCCCGGTTTCTTCGCCCGGTACTCCTTTGGTTTGCGTGTGGCGTAGGGGCGTTCCAGGCGGCGCTTCCGTTTCGTGATCCCATTCCGGGGTGGTTCTCGAAGCACCCCACGGGCTTTCAATCGCTTCAAGATCCGCCCCACAGTCGAGATCGATGTGTGCATCCCTGCTCGAGCGAGAATCTTCCAAATCTTCTCTTTCCCCATCCCGGGATGCGCTTCCCGCAGCTGCAGCACGGCTTCCGCCAGCTCCGGGGTCCACTGGGGTCGGCGGACCCGTTTCGGGCGTCGATCTCCATCTTCAAGACCGATCAAGCCCTTCTCCTCCACCCGCTGCTGCCAGCGATACAGCGTCGATCGTGGAACTCGTAGAATTTCAGCCGCCTTCTGTGCAGCATAGCCTTCCGCACGCAAACGCTGCCAGGTATTCAACCGCCGTAGTCGTTGACGAGCTGCATCGCTCATCTCAATTGGGCGTCTTCGGGAAACATATTAGAATGAACTGGGTAGTCCTACTATCCGCATTGGAGCCTCCTGTTTGTCTTGTCCAGACTCAAGGATGGCTCCAATTGCTTTTCTTCGCTACTGTCTCACATCTATCTGAACTTATTCACCGGTAAACATTTGCGGAAAAATCACATTCGGTCAGTTTCCCTTTTTCGACATAACACGGCATAAGGTTCGCCTTCACACTCAGCCAATTGCAGTATGCAACGGCATCGTACCAATCCACATACGATACTGGATAGGTTTCTCTTCCTGTATCATCATGATCCGCACCACAATCCACCCTGCGTTCACAATATCGAGCGTACTCGGCGTACGTCACTGCGTAGATACCGATATGGAAGGACCTGGTGAGGGTTACGGTGTGAACGGGACGCTCATGTGCGTAACCATCATTTGATCCCATTTGGAAACTCCCCGCCTCGACCAGCACCATTTCGGGGTAGAGAATCCCGCGCAAAGGCTTTTTCGTAGGGGTCGGAGGCGATTTTGTCGGGACTATCCATTCCAGTGTAGGAGAAAAAAGCAGGGGTACTGTCTACTAAAGAGGGCTCTGTAGGTTCGAGCGTAGCTATCGTCGAGGCGCACGCCCCCAGGGTGGTCGCCGATGTGGCTATTTCGAGAATTTTCAGGAATTCCCGTTTCGTGACTTGCTTTAAGCTGGATATGTGATCACCTCGATGGCTCTGAGTAGTTTGCTTGCACTCCTTAAATTAAATCAAGCTATGAAAAGTACCACCATCCGGGGAAAAATGTTCGAGGTCCCAAAGAGGTCATCACGAAAGAAAAGAGAAGTGGAAACTGGATCTAGATCAACATCTGGGAGCACTCTCATGACCCTGCCGCTGGGCTGATGAGTGCAGTCCAGGCATCGTAATTTACGTGATTATCCAGAAAATCTACTATGGCAGGCTTGTGCTGTAGGGTGTGGCTGCAGGTTCTTGTGGTAAACCGACAAGAAGGATCCTAGCTTGCTCAAAAGTCATCCCACTGAAGTCATCAAACGGGGTTCGAGCACGTTCGGTCCGTATCGCGGCCTGGAGTTCGGGGCTTCCAACTTCCACAAGGAAGTCCAGGTAGTCCTGTACGCGATCTACCATGACCTGTGTGATGCGGACTTCGTCGCCATCTCCGTTAACAAGAGCCCGCAATCCGGGTTCGAATTGGAGAATAATCACAAGCCCGTCATCCTTAACCATTGGGTGGCTCAAGACTAAAGAACAAAGCTCGTTGTTGTGCTGCCAGAAGAGGTCAATATAGTATCGCCCCATTTCTGTGGGAAGCAGGACATCGTCATGAACATGCCAGTAGGTATCGATGACCTCCATATAGTCCAAGGCGCGCCCGCCCGTGAAAACCAGACAGATTAAAATGATCGCCAGAATTATGCCAAGGACAATTGGGCGAGGCCTGAATAAGCGCTTCAAGTTCTCATACCTGACCGTTTCATATCATCTGAAGCTCTAGAATATTGACCATCTTCAAGCTTACTATCAGTTCTCTTGAGTTCAAAGAGCTCTTTTGTACTCAAGGGGAAGCAAACACTCAACCAAAACGATTCATGAGTACCACCAAGGAATATCCCCCTCAATCAGTCCGCTGCATTTGCTTTGCGTTTATCTAAGGCAGCATCCAGACCTTTCATCCCCTGGCGAATCATGGTCTTACTCGTCATGTCGATGAGACGTTGGCCTATGCTCGCCAGCTTACCCCCGATCTGGATCTCGCCCTCGTACTTCATCAACGTACCGGCGTCGACCTCGATCAAATCTACGGTGCCCGAACCCTTGAAAAAGCCCGGCCTGCCTTCGCCTTCGGCCACCAGCTTACAGTGCTCGGGGGGCATCTCGTCTTCGACGACGATGCGACCCGAGAAACCACCAGAGATGGGCCCAATCCGCAGGTTGATCGCACCCTCGTATTCGTTTTCGGAGAGCTGACTCAATTTCGTTGTTCCCGGAAGCATCGTTGCCAGGACTTCAGGGTCACGCACAACCAACCAAACTTCCTCACGAGAGCCGTTAAAAACGTGCTCGCCTTCGATCTTCATGCGTCTTTCTCCTCCCCGTAAAATAACTCAAACAGCCTCTGCGGGCTGAGCGGCGATGCGAGAATCTCCAATCCATCTACACCGAGCGCGTTCTCCACTGCCTGAGCGAAGAGCGCCGGGACCGGGATGGCTCCAGCCTCACCAACCCCTTTGCTGCCCAACGGATTCAGCGGCGAAAGTGTCTCCTGATGCGCTACTTCAATCCTGGGAATTTCCGCCGATGTGGGGATTAAGTAATCCATAAAAGAGGCGTTTAAGAGTTGTCCATTATCATCGAACACCAGTTTCTCATAGAAGGAATTGCCAATGCCATGTGCTACACCGCCATGGATCTGTCCTTCTACGACGAGCGGATTGAGTACCGTGCCGCAGTCTTCGACGACGATGTAACGTTTGATCTCCACCATCATCGTCTCCGGATCGACTTCGACGATCATGGCGTGGGTGCCGAAGGCTGTGGCCCCATAGTTCGGTCCGAAGTAAGCTGTCGCTTCGAGCCCTGGCTCGGTGCCTGGCTCGACGGCGCCACGCAGTGGATTGGAACGTTGGGCCAGATCACCCAGGGTTATGGATCGGGTTGGGATATCCGCTACACGGACAACGCCATCCTCGATTTCCAACTCCTCTTCGGGCGTTTCAAGTACCTCGCTGGCAAGTTTCAGGACTTTCCCACGCACAATCGAAGCGGCAGCATTCACCGCATTCGCGGCGACAACTGCGCCGCGGCTGGCAAATGTACCCGTCCCCCAGTGGAACTGAGCTGTATCTCCTGTCACCAGGTGCACATCGCGAACATCCACCCCTAATTGTTCGGCGATGATCTGTGCGAAGGTTGTGAAATGGCTCTGCCCCTGGGTGCCGACACCCGTCGCTGCACTAATCTTCCCACTCGACTCGATCGTCACCCGGGCGCCCTCGTAAGGTCCGACGCCCGTCGTCTCGATGAATGAGACGACTCCGATGCCAACCCGTCGACCTTCCTCACGCAGTTTGGGCTGTTCCTCCTTGGTAAACTTTTCGTACCCAATCATCTCAAGCGCCTTTTCCATCGCTGGAAGATAATCCCCGCTGTCTATGACGAAGGACGCAAAAGCCTGGTCGATGATTATGTTGTCATACGGGAATACATCATTGGGTAGGAAGTTCCTCTTACGGATCTCCACCCTGTCAATACCCAACTCCTTAGCGGCGATATCGAGCATCCGTTCGATCACATAGACACCCTGAGGTCGCCCGGCCCCGCGGACCGGCGTGGTGAGTGTCTTGTTGGTGAATACGACTTTCAAATCGGAGCTGAAGTTGGGTATGTCGTAGGGTCCCAATGCATGGCACTGGGTATTCAGCGGGATGGTCAGGCCATAGGGGTCATACGCGCCGGTGTCATGCAGAAAATCGTCGCGCAATCCCAGGATCCGCCCATCGCTCGTGAGCGCCAATTCAACATCGTGTACCTGACCGCGCTCCTGAGTTGTGGCATAGAAGTTCTCGCGACGATCCTCGATCCATTTGATCGGTTTGCCCATCTTGAGCGTGGACCAGGTGAGCAGCACCTCCTCTGGGTAGAACATCATGATCTTAGGTCCGAAGCCGCCACCGACAAAGGGCGCGATCACACGGACCTGATGTTCGGATAATCCGAACATACTCGCCAAACCGTTACGGATGGGAATGGGCGACTGCGTCGTATCCCAGACAGTCAATTGCTGCTGCTTATTGTCCCAAGAGGCGACGATGCCGCGGTTTTCCATTGCCCCGGCGATACCACGTTCAATGGTGATACGCCGTTTGATCACCGTGTCGGCTTCCTCGCGCACAGCCGCGTAGTCACCCTTCTCCTGGACGAGATGCGCGGCGAGATTGGATTCAAGATCATCATGAACCAGCGGTGAGTCCGAATCCAGCGCGCGCTCGATATCCGTCACCACATCAAGTGGTTCGAGGTCGACAACAATATCGTCCAACGCGTCTTCGGCGATATAGCGACTCTCAGCAATGACGATGGCGAGAGGCTCACCAGCATGGCGAACCTTATCTTTAACCAGTGGGACCTGTGTGCGGGTGTAGAATTCCACCTCCTCGATGGTTGGCGGCGGGATCACAAGCGGAGGGCCCGGGGACCAGGCATCGCCCATGTCCTCTGCCGTGAATGCTGCAACCACTCCCGGTCGCTCCAGCGCTGCCGAAACATCGACACCCTTCAATCTGGCGTGAGCGTATTCGCTGCGCAGAAAGGCAGCGTGAAGCATCCCCGGCAGTTCAACATCATCGACGAACAACGCCTGACCGGTGAGCAGGCGAGGGTCTTCATTCCGCTTAATACGCTTCCCTATCAATTTGGCCGTCATGATTCACCCCCTGAGGACATCTTTTCGGCGGCTAATCGGACCGCGTCCTCGATGTGTTGGTATCCCGTGCAGCGGCAGAGGTTTCCTTCCAACGCGTGTCGGAGATCATCTTCGCTCAAGTCCGGATTTTGCTCGAGGACAGGGAGGATACTCATCAGAAAGCCGGATGTACAGAAACCGCATTGTAGAGCGTGGGTTTCCCAGAACGCCTCTTGGAGTGGATGCAAATCCTCCATGGTCCCGAGATCTTCGACGGTGCGGATTTCATGACCATCAGCTTGGACGGCGAACATAAGACAAGAGCGGACGGGCATTCCATCGAACAAAATCGTACAAGCTCCGCACACACCCTGTTCACAGCCGACATGTGTCCCGGAGAGATTAAGCTCATGGCGGATGAAATCGCTGAGGAGAAGACGGGGTTCGATCCTCCGTTGGAAAACCTCCCCATTAACGGTGACGGTAATGTCCATAACATTGCTCATGATTTTGCCTCTCTCACGCTGCTCGGGATCCAGGATCTGCAGCTCGGGCGAACGCTCTCTCGAGTGCTCGTTTCGCCAAGACCCTGGCCAAATGCAATCGGTACTCCACCGAGGCGTGAAGGTCCGCGCTCGGTTCCAGTTCATCGGACACCGCTTCGGCTACCGTGCGGATTAAATCGGGAGTAACTTCCTTCCCGATAAGCATCTCCGCAGCTATTTCCGCCTCCACCGGTCCATCACCGACGCTGAGGAATACCAGCCGCGCGCGTTCACAACGGTTCTGCGCGTCTAGTGTCAGCACTGCACCTACGCCTACCAGCGCGAAGTCGTGCACGCGTCGTGCCTCCTCCTCCAACGCCCAGCCTGTGCGCGGCGCCATCGGTGGAATGGCTATCTCGACCAGGATCTCATCGGGCTCCAGAGCCGAGGTAAACATGCCCAGGAAGAACTCCTTCGCCGGTACCCAACGCTCACCGCGCGCACTCCGGCAGCGGAAACGCGCATCCAGTGCGACACAGATCGTGGTTAGCTCTGCGGCTGGATCCGCATGGGCAATACTTCCGCCGAAGGTCCCCCGGCTACGAATTTGCGGGGTGGCGATTTTCGGCATCGCCTCGTGGATCAGCGGTGCATGTTCGGCCACAAGGGCATCATGCTCAACTTGATGATGGCGGGTCATAGCACCGATGCGCAGCTCACCATCCTTCTCGGAGCGGATGTATGAAAGCTCGGCGAGCTTATTCAGATCGACCAGCACCGAAGGCTGAGCCAGACGGAAATTCATCATCGGGATCAGGCTCTGCCCGCCAGCCAGGACTTTGGCGTCATAGCCATATTCGGCTAGATGACCCAAAGCCTCTTCTACGCTGGTTGGTGCAATGTATTCAAATGGTGCAGGCTTCATAGGTCAATTTCCCTCCTCAAGGAACCTTTGTTACCTCTGGGTAGCATTTCAGTTCTCATTCTCGCGCTTCAGCCGCTCACGCTCAACGACCTCAACTAGAGTCGTCGGCGGACGCTTCAGCAACCAGCCTAAGATTTGCGGGCTGCCAACAAAATCATGGTGTTCATAGTAAAGGAACATCTGCCTGAGCGTCTCGATCGCGTACTTTCCCAGTCCGGCGTCTCGAGCGCCTCGCTCCCAGACCTCAATTGGTGTCCTCTCTGCGGTCACCTCTCGACCCAAACCATCGCTCAGCTTCTGGGCGACGTGACTTTGGGACAACGGCGTGGTGCCAGTCAGCTCATACGTCGCCCCAGCGTGGCCATCTTCGGTGAGGACCATCCAAGCAACTTCAGCGACGTCTTTCAGATCGACGATGCTTAAACGGGTTTCGAGCGGATAGGGGACTCGGTAGCTGCCCTCCCCGATCAGTGTATCCCATTGAGCCAGGATATTCTGTATGTAAGCTATAGGCTGCAAAATCGTAAAAGCTAGACCGCAGGAAAAAAGCTGCTCTTCGACACGCATCTTCTGCCAATGGTGCGGCATAGCTTCGATGTGCGGATGCGCCACGGAGTGATAAACAAAGCGTTCGATCTCAGCAGATTGAGCGGCTGAGATCACCGTCTTTCCGATCGCAACCTCATCCGGGTGGACGTTAGGCGGTATGTGATATACCGCACGAATTCCTTCGACCGCCTGGTCCATCGTCCGCCGGCCGCCCATGTCGCCATGGATGACCTCGATAGCGCCAAGCTCTTCAACCCGTTGGATATGCTCCCTATGGTGGACGAGTGCCCGGACACGAGCCCCTCTTCCAGCCAACTCCTGGATAACATACCGCCCGGTCTTGCCAGCAGCTCCAGTAACGAGGATCATTCAAGATACTCCTAACCTTCGCTGCTCTCCTTGAAGGCCACGAATCTGCCCCACATCGATTCAGCCTCCATGGCTTTCTGGACGTAGCAGCCGATGTAATACCTGCCGCTTTCGGCCTTCTCGATATCGAACCCCAGATTTTCGGCATGGACAATACGCTTCGGAAAGAGATTCAGATGCATGTCCTGGTAGTACTTATCCAGCGGGTACATCTCATCCCAGTCCTTGCCGAAATCAGTGATTAGCTTGCGGTTGGCTTCCTCGAAGGTCTTCGGGTGCCAGATCCGCATGATGGTGTTCATAGGGTGGTCGGCGCTGACCGCATCGACCCCGATCCACTTAATCTGCATGTCCACACACCAGTCCGAGAAATCCGGGGAAGGACCTGGATGATTCACCATATAGCGGAATTCATCCGATTCAGGGCTGTTCCACCCGTATTTATGCCACCCCGTCTTAATGATGAGTATGTCGCCCTTGCGGATGTCCACTACTTCTTGAATCATCTTGGGTGTGTACACGCTCGAATTGCTGACGAGATGCGAAATATCGGCAATGACCCCCGGCCCAACCCATTCTTCCAAGGGGACTTTTCCAATGGAGCGACCCGCAGGGTAGAAGTGTATCTCGCCATCCATGTGGCTCGCCAGGTGGATGCTGGCATTGCAGATCGAACCGTTCCTGCCCATGCCGAAGAACTGGCCCCCGACCCGCTTGGTGTAGGTCACGCTCAGCGGAATGTAATTCAACCATTGAGGGGTTTGGACGCTGAAAGGGATCGTGAGATCCAGCATCTCCCCTGAACTCATAACCTTGATGAACTCTTCTTCCTTCATGCCCTTCGGCGCCGTTAGGGCAGAGACTCGCGCCCATGCCGTTTCGACCTCCATGAAGGGGATAGGCATGATCATGATCCATGCACGCTGGTTTTTCAGCTTGTCGATATCACCCACAATGGATTCAACGAAGAGCAAGTGGGCGTTAGGTATGGTCGCATGGGTCATCTTGTAGTATTCGTCTTGCGGAAACATCTCATCCCACGATTTTCCGTGCTCTTTGAGTAATTTCTCCTCGGCTTTCTGGAACTCCCGCTCATGCATCCGGCGAATAGGGGTATTCATCGGGTGTTCAGCGCAGCCACAATCCACCCCGATCACCTTCAGTTTCTTGTCCAACGCCCATTTAAAGAACTCGGGCGAAGGACCAGGATGTCGAACGAGGAAACCAAATTCCTTCGACTCGACGCCGCCCTGCGCATCTTCATTGAAAACATCCGGTTGGTCCCAAGAATATTTATGGTAGCCGGTGTTGACAATCAGGATGTCTCCCTCTTTAACCTCTACCCGCTCCTCGATCATCTCGGGGGTGTATAGACTGTAGTCAGAGACAACATCTGATATATCAACCACGACTCCCGGACCACAAAGATCTTTCAATCCGATATCGGCGATGGCCCGACCCGCAGAATGGAAGGCGCGCTCGCCGACCAAATGCGTGCCCACGGTGTTACTCCAATTGAGTATCTGCCCATTCGCGCCCTGCCCCCCACCATATGCGCCTGTCACTCGTTTGAAAAAATGGACTTCGAGCGATTTTTCCCCAGGCCAAGGAGGCGTAAAGATGCTGCACCCCTGTGTCAGGTCATAAAGTTTGGCTTCAGTCATGGTTTTGATAAAACGATCGCGATCCATTCAGACCTCACTTTCACGCTTTCTCGAGAGGGAATGATCTCTCTTGGTTGTTAAATTTTGTACTCTTCCGCGAACGCCACCAGCGCTTCTTCGAACATCTCCATAGGTGGACGCACCAGACCGGCTCCAACCTGCCCTACTCCTGCGTCTTTGTGTGCGATACCCGTATTCACACGGGGTGTGATGCCCTTCTCGACGACCTTGCGGATGTCAATCCCGGTCGGCGTCCCCCGGAAATCAAGAGGGGGCATCGTGAAGTATTTGTGCTCGGTGAAGCAGATTTCATACATTTCCAGCGTGGCGTTTAACGCATCTCTTGGCGTACCGCTAACGAATGTGACGATGGCTGGTGCGCTAGCCATGGCAAAACCACCGATACCTGCCGTCTCGGTGATCGTGCTATCGCCAATATCCCCGCTTGCGTCCTCTTCCGTGAAGCCCGGGAAGTACAATCCCTTCGGTACAGCAACCGGAGCCGTAAACCATCGGTCACCTAATCCGCTGATCCGAATCCCAAAATCCGTGCCATTGCGGGCCATGACGCTCACGATTGTGCTGCCTTTGATCCCGTGAGCCGCATCGGCCATGGCTTTACAGGCGGCCATAACGGGGTTGAGTACGCTTAAAGCGTTATCACCCAAATTCTGAATGATCTGCGCGGCAACTTCTTTGTCTTTGGCTACCTTAACGATGAATGGGGCAAGGATCTTCGTGAAAAGCACCGAACCGGCCTTATTCCGGTTGTGGCCTTCGTCACCCATATGCAACGCTTCAGCCAGGAGCGCCCGGATGTCGATCCCTCCGCTGGCCTGGATAGCATCGCCCAGGACCGGAGCCATCACATCCTCTATCCAGCGTAGGCGTTCTAATACATCTTCGCTGTAGGCGCCATAGCGCAGTACTTTGCCATAGCCCTCATTCAGGTTAGAAAAGGACTTATTCCCATGGGTCGTGTCCTCAAGAATATAGACCGACATCGTAGGGCAGATGACGCCGGCCATCGGTCCCACGGCCTGGTGATGGTGACAGGGTTCAAGTTCGATCTCTCCCGACTCAACCATTGCCTTGGCGCTTTTTTCGTCTTTCGCCTTGCCTTCAAAAATCAAGGCTCCAGTAATGGCGCCGCGCATCGGTCCAGACGCCCTTTCCCAGGTGATGGGAGGTCCGGCGTGCAGCAACAAGTTCTCCCGCATGTCCGGGATCACTTCCAGCGCTTTCCCCAGGCCCACAACAACTGGACGAGACTCCATCATTCGTTCGCACGCTTCTGTATTAGCTTTATCGATGTCCATGGGTCCTCCCTTGCTTAATGATGATCGGCTCCAGCCAGGTAGCCATCCAATGATGATGGTCTACTTCAATTATCTTCCTCTATCCCCGATGGTCGAAAGCGTATCCCAATCTCGAAACGAGATCGAGCCTCTTTAAGGCTTTCTTTATAAAGTTCAAGGTTGCGATCCTCCAGGTGATCGAAATTTTGCAGATGTTTGCTGCCCCAGGTGATGTAGCGTAGAGGATCGGGATCAAGACGAGCGGCGATGATTTCTTCGGTGCCGCGCGCCTGCGCCAATCGCCAGGCGATCGGGTTGACGATCATACTGTGACCAAAACCGTAGTTATCTTTCGCATCCCGTCCTACCAGGTTGCTGGCGATGACATACACATGGTTGTCATAGGCCCGCGCGGCATTCGTCATGTGCCAAATATCGAAGCTGCGCTGCAGGGCAGATACGCGGATGATGATCTCGGCTCCCTTCACTGCCAGTATACGCGACAACTCCGGGAAATCTCCGTCGTAGCAAATGATCATACCCAGGGTTCCAAGCTCGGTTTCATATACATCAGCGTGATCACCAACGAGCGCCCATCCGCCATGATCACGGCGCTCCCACGGTGCGGGGTGGGTCTTATCGTAGATGCCCAGAATCTCTCCACCCGGACCGATCAAGATCGACGAATTGTAGACTTCTCCTCGCACGGGTCCTCGACGGTATGATGGCCAGACAACATAAACACCAAGCTCATCGGCAGCATCCTGGATCCCCTGGGTGATCAATCCCGGAGCTTCATCGACCAAGTCCCAGAGGCCTTCGGCATCCAAACCGGTTTCATAGCCTGTCGTCACAGTCTCTGGAAATACGACAAGCTCGGCTTCATTTTCGCTTACAGCCTTCTTCAACCAGCTAACACCCTTCGATACGTTGGCCTGTACGTCATTGGGAGTAATGGCGATCTGAATGCAGGCTGCAATAAATTCCTTCATTCCTGGTCTCCGATCATTTACCTTTCATCCGCTCAAGAATGGACATCAGTTCCTGATTGCCCCCCGCTGGCGGACGCCAATCCACATGGATGACAGGAGCATCTTGAGCCGACAGGCTTTCTGCAAATGATTCCACACCCACATTAATAGCCGACAGTGAATCCTTCAAAACGCTCAAATCTACCGGCGTGCCCTCATGGATTTCAGGTTCCGGAGCGAGAGCTTGGATCAACCGACCCACATACCGCGCTGCGGCTTCGTTGCTGGTCCAGACTCTAGCGCCAGCTGCTTCGAGTTGTGAAATCTGCACATCCAGACCTTGAGGGTCCTCATCGGTTCCGATCACAACTGCTAAGACATCAAGTTGCCTTCCAGCCTCCCGAGCTCGAGCGATGACGCTCTGGATCACCGGCGCGATCTCGCTGGCTGGGTCGGGGTGTGCGCCATGGCCCAGGACCACATCGAGCAGGATCATGGCCACTTCAGGGTCGGAAGCTTCCTGCTCTAATCTGCGGATACGTAGATCATTGTCCATCATCGGGTGCAGGCGTCCAACCGTGAACTCATCCTCACCAAGATCGACGATGGTGTGCTCATGGCTGATTAACGCGTCGGACAGACGGAACTCTTCCTTTAGCGGAACGTTGGAATATACACCCGGGATATATGCTTGCAGGATCAGCAGGGTTTCATACGCTAATGTGCCTCCTGAGAAGAGGCCTCGGAGGTATCGTTGGGTGGGTGAAAAAGCGCTGGCATCCACTTCTGAAGAGACCAAGATTTCGAAAGATGAGGAAGCCAACTCAATGGCCAGTTTCGCGGTCTCATCGAAGGAGGTAGCGAAGAAAACGTTCTCCACCCGTCGGGTCGGGCTTGCATAGCCGATGAAATCCACGACCACGGGTTTACCGGATTGCCGGGCAGCTTGCACAAGTTTTTCTGCTACAGCGGCAGATGGTGGTTTGGAAATTAAGACGATGACTTGCGTATCGGGGTCACGGCGAAGGAGATCGAGCCCTTGATATGCTGTGATCGCCTCCACCGCATCGGATAGGTCTCGTCCACCGGTGCCGATGGCGTGCGTGATACCGCTTCCCAGCTGGTGGATGCGGGCGCTCACCGCCTGCAGACCTGTTCCCGAGGCAGCGACCAATCCAATGGGTCCTCGACGCACCTGGTTGGCAAATCCCAGTCCGACGCCATTCACAATTGCAGTGCCGCAATCGGGGCCCATCACCATTAACCCCTTCTCTCTTGCTGCTTGCTTGATCGCAATTTCATCCTCGATGGTGACATTGTCACTATAGAGAAAAACATTTCGCTCCAGGTTAAGTATTGTTCGAGTTACGTCGGCGGCGTAGCGACCCGGCACAGAGACGAGTGCCCAGCGCGCGTCCGCTGCCATCTCTGCTGCAGTTTCGATGCTCTTCGGTCGGAATTCATGATCTGCAACTTGGCGTCGGCGGATAAGCAGCTCGTCCACCTGGCGGAGCGCGTCCAGCGCAATCTCATCGCTTTTAGCTTGCACGACAATGAGTAAATCCTCCGGTCCGGCAGCTTGACCCTCAGGTGACAACATATTGTTCTGGCTGAGAATATTCTTATTCGCCTCTGTCCCCATCACCACACCAGCATCAATGACATCGGGGAGAGCAGCGAGCTCTCGCTGCAACTGCATGAGGATGACCGAGTCGTAATATGCACCAGATCGAATCTCTACTTTAGATATCATCATGACGACATCACAATCCTTGGAATATTGACTTCGAGATGAATGATCCTACTAGATGATCTTTAGGACGACTAGAAGTTTTATTCTAGATCGCCCCTCGCTCCTGCAATAGTGCGACTTGCTCTATAGAGTAACCCAAAATTTCCGTGAGTACGTCCTCAGTATGCTCCCCAAGCAATGGAGGAGGATAGTGTAGTTCGGCAGGTGTTTTCGCTATTTTATAAGGAAACCCTGTAAGGCGGATCGGACCAGCTTTGGGATGCTCAACCTCCAATATCAAATCCCTGGGCTGAACCTGGGGGTGATCGAAGACAGCTGCTACATCGTTGATGGGACCGCAGGGCAGCCCCGCATTACGCAAGGCGCTTAGCCATTCACTCACTGGGCGTGAGGCCATAACCCCACTGAGAATCTCCCCTAATTCAGCCCTATGGGTAATACGGTTTCCATTCGTCTTGAAGCGCACATCCTCCCTGAGATCTTGCCGATCAATTACCGCACAGAAGGTTTCCCATTGGGGTTCGTTGGCTACGCCGAGGACGAGCCAGCGATCTTGAGCACGGAAGGCTCCGTAGGGCGCCAGGTTGGGGTGATCGTTCCCTGTTCGGAGTGGATCGGCTCCCCCAATCAGGTAGTTGGACGCCACATTCGTTAAGAGCGCTGCCTGCGTATCGAAGAGAGAAATATCGATGAGTTGTCCCTCTTTCGTTTGGTCACGGGCGCGTAATGCCGCCAGGATGGAGGTCGCCGCGAACATCCCAGTCGTGATATCCACGATCGGCACGCCCACCCTTGAAGGGGGGCCCTCGACAGGGCCGGTGATGCCCATCATCCCCCCCTCGGCCTGGATGATCACATCATAGCCGGGTCGTCCGGCGTACGGGCCGGTTCGCCCATACCCACTGATGGAGCAGTACACCAGGTTGGGATTGAATTCCTTCATATCTTCATAGCCCATACCCAGTTTATCAAGCACTCCGGTCCGGAAGTTCTCCACGAGCACATCACACAAGCGCGCTAAACGCTGAATGATCTCTTGACCTTCACTGCTCTTTAGATTAACGGTGATGCTGCGTTTATTGCGATTTACAGATAAGAAGTAAGCCGATTCACCCGGGTAATCCTCATTCGATTGCCCAACAAAGGGTGGCCCATAGCCACGGCTTTCATCACCGCTGCCGGGTCGTTCCACTTTTATCACATCCGCACCTAGATCTCCTAGCATCATGGTGCAATACGGCCCTGCCATTGCGCGGCTAAGGTCCAGTACTCGAATGCCTTCCAATGGGCCCATTTATGGTCTCCGTATAACCTGGGGGGTATGGAGCTTCCAATCCGCTCGCAGGAAACTGCCTGGGGGATCCATACTCTTCACTATTGTCGCATAAATTCGAGACTCATTCCAATCTTCCAGGCTCCAACGCTGCTGTAAGATCCTGTTCTGATTGGTTGCTTGGTTGACCAAAAGAAATTAAAAAATCTGAGAAGAGGTAAGGTAGTTGTGATCATATTGGTGGAAAATAGGGTCTTATAGGATCCCGTAACTAATAGTGCAGCGGTAAAACGAAGCTTCGATTACTCACCTGGATAGATCGTCCCTGCATACAAGAATGATTGCTTGGAGAACATGCATCGACTTATCCTTCTTTTACATATGGTTGCCCAAGCGCTTCGGGCGTTGCCGCGCCCCACTTGGTCCGGAACCACTTGGTTGACATGAGCAGCAGAGCGCCCAAGGTGATGCCAAAGGGAACTGTCCTCCAGATGTACCTGGACATAACGCCTGGGAGCAGCATTTGTGGGTTGAGTGAGAGCTGCCACAAGGTTCCAAATAGAATCGAACCTCCAATCAAGATCAAAGGGTTCCACATCGAGAAAAAAACGAGCGCAAGTGCGATGAAACCACGACCCGAGATGAAGTTGTAGCTCCAAACTGGGTTGTAATCCAAGGAGAAAATTGCACCCGCTAATCCCATCAGCATTCCGGCGCTTATGACACAGAGATAGCGAGTTTTGGCGATGTTGACTCCTGATACTTCAGCGACCGTAGGATTCTCCCCCACCGATCTAATCATCAATCCCAAACTTGTCCTGGAAAGCACAAACCAGGTAATCGCGGTAAGCGCAATTCCTAGAAAAAAGAATGGAGAAAGCCCCAGGGTCGCGGGTATCCTTTCCATCCCTAAAGGTCCCGTAAATATGCTGCCGATGTAGGTGGTGAGACCGAAGCCAAGGATCCATATTCCCATTCCACTTACAACCTGGTCGCCACCAAGGGTTATAGAAAAAAATCCGTGGAGAAGTCCGAGCAAACCTCCGATGGCAATTCCCACTAAGAAGCCGAGCAAGTAGTTCCCGGTAGTTTTCGCGGTGATGAAACCCAACGTAGCGCCAAAAAGCATCACACCCTCGATTCCTACGTTTAGAACCCCCGAACGCTGTCCAATGAGTTCACCGAGAGCCGCAATTGTGAAGATCGTTGAGGCGTCGAGACTTCTAACGAAGAACTCCCACATCCATGCTCTCCTTCCTTGTTTTTACCCGAACGATCCTATAGCGATAAAAGAATTGAAAAGCGACGAGCGTTATCATTAAAACGCCGAGCAGGGCAAAATCCACGCCAAAGCTCATGCCAAGTTTTCCCTGGATGAATCTGCCCCCGATCGATAAACCTCCGAAAAGCAGCGCTACTGGGATCGTGGCGATAGCGTTACCTTGGGAAATCAACCCACAAATAATCCCATAGAATGCCAGATCGCCAAAATAACCATACGTCCTGGCGATTTTATAGACTCCGGGAACCGCTGCAAAGTAGTGATAACCTGCCAGACCCGCTAAGGCACCGCCCATTACAAAAACCAGGAGGGGGATTAACAATGGACTGATTCCCGCATATTCGGCTGCAGTGGGATTATGCCCGTAAGCTCTGATTTTGTAGCCGATTTTGGTTCTTGCGAACATAAAGTGCAACAGCAGTGCAGCCCCAAGGACGATGAAGATTGTAAAAGGGACGCCCATGATCAACCCTGGTTGCAGGGAAGCTGGCAATTCGAAACTCTCGCCTCTCCCGCCAGGGTTCATGAAAAGACCTCCCTCTTTGATCATGAATGAAACCACCCAGAAAGCAATGAAATTCAACATCATCGTCACAACAATCTCATTGAGGTTGAATTTCCCTTTTAAAAACCCTGCAATTGAGCCAACTACGATACCCCCCAATGCTGCTGCGATCAACATGAATAGGATGATGAGCTGAGGCGAAACTCGCAAGGATTGGAATTCATTCACACCAAAGGCATACAGAACTGCGTATGCAGCCAAGGTACCGACATAAAGTTGCCCGGCCATTCCGATGTTCCAGAGCCCTGCTTTAAAGGGAATGATGAAGGCGAATGTGCACAACAAGATGAATATGAACCGGTTAATCGTCAACGGCAATCCATAGGAGCTAACAAAAGCGTAGGAGAAAATCTCGCGATACGCGATCAGGGGGTTGATCCTAGCCAAGATGAAGATCAAGCTAAAAAGAGCCAACGCGCTGATGATTGCCAGGATCGATATGGTCGCAGCTTGCATGCCGGATAATGACACTCTCTTCTGAAGTTTATACTCAACGTCACCGAGTCTCATATCTCTTGCTCATCCCCCGTTATCCCAGCCATCATCACACCCACAAGCTCCCTCTGGGCATTCTCTCCCTGGATGATGCCCATGAACTTCCCTTCATAGATCGGAGCCACCCAATCACTCAAGGCTAAGATTTCATCCAGGTCTTCAGAGATAAGAAGAACTCCTGCTTTCTCTTGTTTGGCTTCAACGAGTTTGTTGCGGACGAACTCCGTTGCCCCCACATCAAGACCCTGGGTGGGTAAATAAACGATCAACAACCTTGGTTTGCGCGAGAGTACGCGTGCCAAGATGAGCTTTTGAAGGTTTCCTCCGGATAAGCTTTTTGCCTTGATGTCGGCGGACGGTGTTGCCACGCTATACTCTGCGATGATTTCTTTTGTCAACTCGCGTATCTTCCTGTAATCCAACAACCCTCGTGTGTTGAAATCGTCATCGAAGTAATAGTTCAGAGTGGTATTTTCCACGAGGGAGAAGTCGGCAATCGAACCCACGTGTATGCGGTCCGCTGGTATGTATCCCATGCCCGACTGCCATCTTTTAAGGCTGGTTGTAAAGGTAATATCTTCTTCATCAAAGATCACCTTACCCCCCTCTATCTTTCGAAGACCTGCCAGCGCCTCGACCAATTCACATTGCCCATTACCGGAGACTCCAGCAACGCCAAAGATCTCCCCTTCACAAATAGAAAACGTAACACCTTTTAATGCCAGGTAACCTTTATCGCTCAAAACCTCAAGGTTTTCAACTTGAAGGAGTGGTTTGCCCTTCTCCACCTGAGCCTTTTTTGTTCTAAATATAACCTCTCGCCCTACCATCTCCTTAGCTAGACTCTTCTCTGTTGCTAGTGCACTATCCACGCAAGCCACAACCTTGCCTCTTCTTAGAACCGTGACCCGGTCGCTTATCCTCAGCACAATTGGGAGTTTATGAGTGATGAAGGGGACGATAGCGAGGTCATCTCGGGTCATAGCTTTTATGGAAGTTAAAAGTTTCTCAGTCTCGAGAGGTGTCAACGCTGAAGATGGCTCATCCATGATGAGGACCTCTGCACCACGATAGAGTGCCTTCAGGATCTCAACGAGCTGCTTTTCTCCTTCGGAAAGCTGCCACACTTTTGCTTTGAGGTCGACGTAGAATCCGTATTTTTCACAGAGCTCCTTGATCTCCCTCTCAGCTCTTTTAATATTGAGTATCTTACCGGCCCTGGGGTGCCCGAGGATGATGTTTTCAATGACTGTGTGAGCGGTTACCAATTTGCGGTGTTGATGGACCATGCCAATGCCCAGATCGATGGCATCCAGCGGTGATCTGAACTTGACCTGCTTGCCGCCGATGTAGATCTCACCTTCGTCAGGTTGATACTGCCCGAAGAGGATCTTCATCAGGGTTGTTTTCCCGGCCCCATTCTCACCAAGAACCGCGTGGATCTCACCCGCCTTAATTTCAAAATCTATGCGGTCATTGGCCACGACTCCCGGGAATCTTTTCGTGATTCCCCTCGCCTCTAGAATCGTTTCCCCGCCTTCAATATCTTCTATGGGCACTTTTTGCACTGGACACGCTTCCATGAGAAGGGCATTGTCTTGCATGCCGATCTAGCAGTCTTCATCCGTGACCCGTAACAGCCGATACTCGATATGGTTGGTATCGATAACTTCCAAGATTGCCTTGTGATTGTAATTATCTGAAGTTGATCTGCAAGCAGGCATGAGGCTCCCATTCCTGGGATTTGCGCTCAAGATTGGGAGTCTCATGCTTGTGCTTGGCCGTGTCTGTTGCGCATTGATGTGATCGTGGAGATCACTTAACGCTTTTTTACTCCAGGATCGTCACACCTTCAACGTCGAAGTTGAACTGGGAGAGCAGCCACTCGTCATTCGGCGTTTCGCCAGCAGCTTTAACCGTTGTCCCTGCAGCTGGAATGGGTGTGCCTTCGAGGTCCAATCCTGTACCATTGCTGACAAAGGCGAATTCGGTGAACGGATCCCATTCTCCGGCAATCATTTGATCCCGTCTATCCTTAACAAGCTGAACGATCTCATCAGGGATCAAGGATAGTGCGGCTGGACTAATGGCGTCGACGCCTACTTTATTGTCGTTCATGATGTCAACAGTCGGAACCTCGGTCCCGTCAGCCAAAACCATGGAGGAGTCCATGCCCAAGTACAGAACAGTTGTTGGATTTTCTTCTCCAGCAAGGAACTCACTCAACATGTAGTTGTATAGGACCTCCCACCGCGTGTCGAAAGATATCGCAACGGTATCCGTATCCGACCAGCCATAGAACCCTACGATGTCCATGTCCTTGCCGACGAACCAGATGCCTTGTTCCGATGCAACATCGAGTGGAGATCCGGAATCCGTCTGGTGGGTCAGGACATCCACGTTGTACTCGGCGATCAAGGTTTCTGCGATATCACGCTCTTCCGTGGGCAGGTACCAGTCACCGACATACTTCACGTAAATACTGACATCTTTACCAAGCAACTCGGCTGCATCTTGTACCCCTAGGATAAAGCCGTTTTGTCGCCTGATGACCTGAACACAAGGGAATGCCGAAACGATGCCAATACTGCCCGTTTCGGTTAATGCTCCAGCGATAAGCCCTTCCAGATATAGCGCCTGGTATTGCCTGGGGAAGAGCCGAATGAAGTTCCTCTTGGTCACCAGATCGCTGGCAATGATGGATCCAAAATAGACATCCGGGTATTTATCCGCAATATCCTGCAAAGGCAGACCCATGAACTCTGCGTTGCCAATGACGATGTCTGCGCCATCGGCGATCATTTCCTCTGCGTAAGGATTTGTGAGATCAGGTCCTACTTCCTCTCTGTAGACGTAATCTACATTGGGATATACTTCGGCGATTCGTTTTCCTGCGCGATCGTGGGCACCAGACCAGGTGGTCCCTTCAATCACACTGAAATGCTCTATCGCAAGAGTTGCACCTTCTTCCACCGCTGCGGGTTCTTCCACCGCTGCGGGTTCTTCCACTGCTGCGGGTTCTTCCACCGCTGGGGGTTCCTCCACCACTGGGGTTTCCGCAGCTGGTGCACACATCGCTGTTCCCAGTACTATCACGGTCATCATTACCGCGATTCCGACCGCCCTGAGTACCGCTCCATTCTTCTTTGGAAAGAGTTTGCTGATCATCTGGTGTCTCCTCCTCGTCATTCCTTGTTATTCGTAGCGACTCAACCGTAAATTATTCTGCGCACGACGCTCTCCTATTCTTTCCTATACATCCTCCTCTCTTAGAATGATATACATTGTAGAGAATTCTGTATCGGTCGTCAATTATCCACAGTCTTTAAATAAACACCACTGCTGTCTACGACGATGGTCGGCGCCGGGAATCTGAGGTTAGGCGCAATCAGAACAGAGGAGTAACAAGAGTACGGTTGGTTCGATTTACAGCCGCACAACCCATCCATGAAATGAATCTGTTTTGTGCAAGAAGGATTAGAAATGGGGGCGGTTTACTTTCCTCGGATTTTGAGACGAATTAGGCGTCGATTGCTTTCATGCCATTGATTAGGGAAGAACTCGTTAACTTGGGAGTATCAATTCCCGGTCAAGATCCCGATACAGTGCGATTGGAATTAGAA
>Ga0315553_10000421_pt1 | contig 38040 bp, 39 predicted proteins | sample SalMarSW160140MG_FD_203099 | JGI IMG/M metagenome (GOLD analysis project Ga0315553, IMG submission 203099) | Salt marsh sediment microbial communities from the Plum Island Ecosystem LTER, Massachusetts, United States - Salt Marsh Sediment SW1601-40 ... | reverse complement strand
AGGCTGCTGACGAAGTTAGCGAGTAGAAAGTGAAATGGCAGAGGGACGATGAGACTGTGTGACTGTTAGACGATGAGAAGAGAAGAAGAGACTGAAAACAAATTCTTGTCACTCGTTACTCGTCACTCGTCACACACAATTGTATGACAATTGTGTGATCAGCATATCGTAACTACATAACCATTGAAAATGGAATCTCTGGAAAATTATTTCGAACAGTTCAGGAAAAACATCATTGGCATTGACCAGGAGTTTGACTCGCCGTATGGGAAGAAACGGATCATTTACAATGACTGGATCGCCAGCGGACGGTTGTACATGCCGATTGAGAAGAAGATCTGTGAAACATTCGGACCGTATGTAGCCAATACACACACCGAAGCATCGGAAACCGGTACACGAATGACACTCAGTTACCACCGGGCACATAAGTTGATCAAGGAGCATGTCAATGCAGGCCCGAATGATGTGATCATTACCGCTGGATCGGGAATGACCTCTGTGGTTTGCAAACTGCAGCGAATACTGGGAATGAAGGGACCGGAAAAACTGGTAAAGAAAAAATCCATTCCGAAGAAGAAACGGCCCATTGTATTTTTAACGCACATGGAGCACCATTCCAACCACACCTCGTGGTATGAAACCATTGCCGATGTGGTCATTCTGAAGCCAACCAGGGACCTGCTGGTTGATCTGAACAACCTGAGGAAAATGCTGAAGAAATACAAGGATCGTAAATTTAAGATTGGCACATTTACAGCCTGTTCAAACGTTACCGGGATCATTACACCGTACCACGAGATGGCGAAAATCATGCATGAACATGGGGGTATCTGTTTTGTCGATTTTGCAGCATCCGCACCTTACGTAGATATCGATATGCATCCTGATGATCCGTTGCAAAAACTGGATGCCATCTACTTCTCCCCCCACAAATTTCTTGGAGGGCCTGGAACTTCCGGAGTGCTGGTATTCGACTCCAGCCTGTATCAATCGACCGTTCCGGATAACCCGGGTGGAGGGACGGTGGAATGGACAACCCCCTGGGGAAAGTACAAGTATATCGATGATATTGAGGTTAGGGAAGATGGAGGAACCCCCGGGTTTCTACAGGCAATCCGGACGGCACTTACCATTAATCTGAAAAACCAGATGGGCACCGACAAGATCCGGAAGCGGGAAGAAGAACTGGTAAAACTTGCCTTCAAAGGGCTGAAAGAGATCCCCTCCATTCGCATCCTGGCTGATAATGTGGAAGAGCGGTTGGGTGTTATTTCATTTTACCATCCTGATATTCACTATAACCTGATCGTTAAAATCCTGAATGACCGGTTTGGAATACAGGTGAGGGGGGGATGTGTATGTGCCGGAACCTATGGCCACTTCCTGCTGGAGGTGAGCTATAACAAGTCAATGGAAATAACCGAAAAGATAATGCATGGAGACCTTTCGGAAAAACCAGGATGGGTCAGGTGGTCTCTGCATCCCACCGCAAGGGATGAAGAAGTGAAATCCTTCATCGAAGCCCTCAAACAGATCGTTCAACATATCGGAGAGTGGAAAAAGGAGTATATTTACAATAGCAAAACCAACGAATTTGTGCACCAAAACTACCGTGGAGAGATAAGGGACGAAATCAAAGAATGGTTTTCATTGGAATAATTTGCTATCTATAATAAACGGCTATGGAAATTTGTGAAGTAAGGAGCAAAAAGGAGAAACAGCAATTCTTCGATGTTGCCAGACAGCTTTATCGTGATGATACCGTCTGGGTGTGTCCCCTGGATTCACAGATTGAAAGCATTTTCGACCCCGAAAAAAATTCCTCCTTTAAAAATGGTGATGCCAGACGATGGATTCTGAAGGATGATGCCGGTGAATTGATCGGCCGGATTGCCGGATTTTTCAACCGCGACCGGATGGGAATAAACAAGCAACCTACGGGCGGTGTCGGTTTCGTTGAATGCATCAACAACCAGGATGCGGCAAACCTGCTCTTCGATACTGCGAACAACTGGCTCAGGGAATGCGGCATGAAAGTGGTGGATGGACCGGTAAACTTTGGCACCAATGACAGCTTCTGGGGATTGCTGGTTGAAGGTTTTACACACCCGGGATTTGGAATGCCGTATAACAAACCCTATTTTCAGAAGCTGTTCGAAACCTATGGCTTTCGCGACTATTTTGATCAGTTGAGCTACCACATCGACATCTCTGTAGTGAAAGAATTCCCGGAACGATTTGAGAAGATCGTGGAATGGGTCTCCAGGAAAGAGGAATATGAATTCAGGCATTTTACCTTAAAAGAGGCAGACCGGTTTGTAAACGATGTAGTGGATGCCTACAATACAACCTGGGCATCCTTTAAGGAAGATTATATCCCCCTGGATCCGGATGACTGGAGAGAATCGCTTAGAAAAACCAAACCCTTTATGGATGAGGAATTGATCTGGTTTGCTTACCATCATAACAAACCCGTAGCATTTTTTATCATTCTGCCTGACCTGAATCAGATCCTGAAACACCTGAACGGTAAAATGACCCCCTGGAACATCCTTAAATTCATGTACTATACAAGAAAACATGAAATAACCCGCATGAGAGCCATGGTGGCCGGTGTCCTTCCAAAATACCAGAATCGCGGATTGGAGTCAGTGATCTTTAAACGCCTCTTCGAGGTTTTTCAGAGAAAACCTTATTACAAAGAAGTTGAACTTTCCTGGGTGGGCGATTTTAATCCCAAGATGCGGGCAATCTATGAAGCCATCGGCGGTAAACCGGCGAAAAGACACATTACCTACCGCTATATGCTGGATCCTAAGGTTCCGTTTAAACGGTATGTGGATGAAATTATAGAGGTGAGGGGTCAATTGTAAATGCTCCCGGTTGCAGATATCCCGATAAGAATAAAAAAATCATTTTGGATATTATAAAACAATGTGTATTTTTGCACTCCGAAATCATCCAGACTTGCTGAAAGAAAGATTTTTAAAGAAAGGTGAAATGAAAAAAGGAATGCATCCGGAAAATTACAGACTTGTTGTTTTTAAGGATATGTCGAATGGATTTTCATTCTTAACCAAGTCGACTGTAGCTTCCAAAGAGACGGTCAAATGGGAGGATGGGAAGGAGTATCCATTGGTTAAACTGGAGATATCCAGTACCTCACATCCCTTTTTTACCGGCAAAATGAAACTTGTCGACAGCGCAGGACGTGTCGATAAGTACATGAGCAGGTATAAATCACATATGGATAAAAAGAAGAAGTGAAACTTTTCCTGAATATGAAAGGCTGTCTCAAACGGGGCAGCCTTTTTTGTTATAAAAACTCACCGGGTGACTCGCAGTCACCCGGTGAGTTGAAAACAGCTTTTTTTTTGATCAGGCAAAGTGTACCTTTACAGTAACTTTTGGCACGGCGATTGACAAATGGAGAAAGGGTGTTTAAAATACCCACTACTGACATATTGTCCAGTAATCCATTTTTATTTGTTTAGAAGGAGCAGAGAATGAACGGGAAGATAGATATTAAGTTTAGAAACATGCTGACTCCGGAATCCCTGGAGGAGGAAGCTGATTTTATTCCGTTAATTTCGGATGAAGAGGAAGATGAGTTGAAAAAAGTGAAGATACCTGAACTTCTGCCCATCCTTCCATTAAAAAATACAGTCCTGTTTCCTGGAGTGGTAATCCCCATTACGGTTGGGAGAGACAAATCCCTTACCCTGGTGAAGGAGATCTATAAAAAGGATCGGATCATTGGAGCTGTAGCACAAAAGGATGCGAAAATCGATGACCCACGGTTCGAGGATCTGAACATTATCGGTACACTTGCACAGATTGTCAAGATCCTGGAGATGCCCGATGGATCAATATCGGTTATCATTCAGGGGAAGCGAAGATTTAAGGTGGAAGAGCTGGTTACAAAAGAGCCCTATTTTATTGCTCGTGTATCTCCAACAGAGGATCAAAAACCCATTGAACGTACCCGGGAATTCAATGCCATCATCGGTTCGTTAAAAGATTTGGCACTGAGAATCATCAAGTTATCTCCAAACATACCACAGGAAGCTTCCTTTGCCATCAAGAATATCGAAAACACAACCTTTCTGATCAACTTCATTGGTTCCAATACGGATGTTAATGTCCAGGAGAAACAAAAATTGCTGGAGACGGATGACTTGAAGGAACGAGGGATCCTTCTTCTGGAGTACCTCACCCGTGAAGTGCAGATGCTTGAGCTTAAAAATGATATTCAAACCAAGGTCAAAACGGATCTGGATCAGCAACAACGTGAATTCCTGTTGCATCAACAGATGAAAACCATACAGGATGAACTTGGAGGAAGTCCACTGGAACAGGAGATGGAGGAGTTTAAGAAACAGGCTCAGGAAAAGAAATGGGGCAAAGAAGTAGCAAAAGCTTTTGATAAGGAATTGAATAAATTGCAGCGCCTCAATCCTGCAGCCGGAGAATATGCGGTTCAGTTGAACTATATACAGGTACTGCTGGATCTTCCATGGGGGGAATATACGGAGGATAATTTCGACCTGGAATGGGCACAGAAAATATTGGATGAGGATCACTACGGCCTTGAAAAGGTGAAGGATCGAATTCTTGAGCACCTTGCCGTGCTGAAACTGAAAGGAGATCTTAAATCGCCCATCTTATGCCTTTACGGACCTCCCGGTGTGGGGAAAACGTCCCTTGGAAAATCCATTGCCAAAGCCCTGAACAGAAAGTACGTCAGGATGTCATTGGGAGGATTGCATGATGAGGCAGAGATCAGGGGACACAGGAAAACCTACATCGGGGCAATGCCTGGCAGAATAATTCAAAACATTAAAAAGGCCAAATCATCAAACCCGGTTTTTGTCCTCGATGAAGTGGATAAAGTGGGAACCGATTTCAGGGGTGATCCGGCTTCTGCTCTGCTTGAGGTCCTGGATCCGGAGCAGAACAATACATTTCATGATAATTACCTTGAACTGGAATATGACCTTTCCAACGTGATGTTCATTGCAACGGCGAATACCGTGAACACCATACGCCCTGCTTTGAGAGACCGTATGGAGATGATTGATATCAGCGGATATATTGTTGAAGAAAAAATTGAAATAGCAAAACGACACCTCGTCCCGAAACAGCTTGAAGCCCATGGAGTGAAAAAGGATCAACTGCTCTTTTCAAAACCAATCCTTGAAAACATCATAGAAAATTATACAAGGGAATCAGGAGTCAGGGAACTGGATAAGAAGATCGCAAAAATAACACGGGCAATCGCAAAGAAAATTGCCTTTAACCTTGAGTATAACAAAAAGCTCAACCATGAAGGTATTTTTGAAATCCTCGGGCCTCCAGAATACCTGAAAGATATCTACCAGGGTAACGAGTTTGCCGGTGTGGTAACTGGACTTGCCTGGACAGCCATCGGAGGGCAGATCCTTTTTGTTGAAAGCAGCATAAGCAAGGGCGAGGGGAAACTAACACTGACGGGAAGCCTTGGCGATGTTATGAAGGAATCCGCCATCATTGCCCTTGAGTACCTGAAATCTCATGCCGAAGACCTTGACTTGCCTGCCGATATTGCCGAGAAGCATAACTTTCATATCCATGTCCCGGAAGGTGCGATCCCGAAAGATGGTCCCTCAGCCGGTATAACCATGGCTACTTCCCTGGCTTCTTTGCTGTCTCAACGAAAAGTGAGGAAACATGTCGCCATGACCGGTGAGATTACCCTGCGGGGTAAAATCCTGCCTGTAGGGGGTATTAAGGAGAAAATTCTTGCCGCCAAACGGGCAAACATTAAAGAGATCATCCTCTCAACCGACAATAAAAAAGATATTAGTCAGATAAAAGATATCTATCTTAGTGGATTGAAATTTCATTTTGTCGATGAGATTATGGAAGTTCTGAATTATGCCTTACTTAAACAAAAAGTGAGAGAACGGCGAACAACAGGTATAAACAAAAAAAGTAATACGATCTAACCAGATCGTTTAATTAAATCATTGCATTATGGGACATGGATTGTTTTGGGGTTTGTTTCTTATCCTGGTCGGGTTGGCCCTGATCCTTAAATTCGTGTTTGACCTGGACATACCGGTTCTGCGTATTGCCCTGGCTCTGTTCCTGATCCTTTTCGGAATACAGTTGCTGATCAGAAATCGGTGGGACTTCAGGTTCAGCCCTCATGAACACGATATCATTTTCAGAGAAACAACCATTCATGGTAAGAATCTGTCTGCATCGGAATATAACGTGATCTTTGGAAAAGCACTGTTCGACCTGACAGACATCGATTCTGCGAGCCTTCCTAAAACCATTAGGATCAACACTATCTTTGGTTCAACAGTTGTAAAAGTCAAGGCAGATTTGCCCCTGAAGATTTCAGGCGATGCAGTCTTTGCCGGTGCAAAACTTGCCGGGGACAATAAAACCGTTTTTGGGGAGTTGTCCTTTACGTCCAGGGCATATCAATCCGGAGCAGATTATCTCCACCTGAAATCAGATGTGATCTTTAGTGCATTCGAGATGACAACCGATGCTGACAAATCAGATTGAAACCTTCGCGTTAACCCAATGAACAGATTATGGAAAAGATAGCAGTATTCCCCGGTTCTTTTGATCCCTTCACCATCGGGCATGAGTCCATTGTGAAACGAGCCCTATCCCTGTTCGATAAGATCATTATTGCCGTCGGCTATAATGCCGATAAAAAAGGATTTTTCCCGTTAGAAAAAAGGATGTTATGGATAAGGGAGGTGTTTGAGGGGGAACCAAAGGTTACCGTGGAACATTATGGTGGCTTGACCATCGATTTTTGTAAAAAGGTGAATGCACGCTATATCCTTAGGGGATTGCGAACATCTGCTGATTTTGAATATGAACGGGCAATAGCCCAGGTAAATAAGCAGATGATGCCTGAGATCGATTCGGTATTTCTTTTGACCTACCCTGAATACACACCGGTAACATCCTCCCTGGTGAGAGATATCATTCGCCTTGGTGGAGATGCTTCGAAATTCTTACCAAATAGTCCGGATTTGAGAAAGTTCAGGATCGAAGACCTTTCAGATAATGAATAGTGTGAACAGGGGATTAACACTTCTTTTTTTACAATTCATCTGTGCAGGGACCTTACTTTCCCAGGAGATCACCATCAGGGGTACCGAACCGCAATACGCCGGCACAGAGATCACCTTTTACAGATTTGCTGAGCGGATCGCTTTCACCAGACAGGAACTGGGAAACTGCATTGTTGATGAACAGGGTGATTTTATGATCCGTTTCCATTCCGGTTATACACTGCAGGTTTTTGCTGATCTCGGAATGTACACGGTTTATCTTTTCACCGAACCCGGAAAGGAGTATCACGTCAAACTTCCTCCGAGAGCGGATAAAACAATGGCCGATCAGTTAAACCCCTATTTCAGACAGGAGGTAGTTCACCTGGGTATAATCAATCATGAGCCGGAAGAGCTGAATGGTAAAATTCAACGTTTTGATGCCGCCTTTATACCCCTGTTCCGGAAGTATGCTTTCGGAGCCTACATCCAGAACCAGTTCGAAGATCTGGATTCTACCCTACAGGCCGTAAATGAATCATTCGGTAATGACTCCAGTACCTATTTCCGGTGTTATGTTCAATACAAGAGTGCACTCCTGAAGGAGATGTCATCGGTGAATAGAACATTCAAAGCCATTCCTTCCGATCATTATTCAACTGCAATTCTCTATCATAATCCGGCTTTTCATGATTGGTTTCAACAGGTTTACCATACCTATTTTCAATACCTGAACCGGTTGGATCCGGTTCAATACCCGCTTCATGAGATCATTGATGTGAAACGAAGTTACCGGATGCTTCTGGAGCTGATAAAGGAAACCGAAGCGTTTCCAAATGATACCATGGCAGAAATGATCATTATGAAAGGACTCTATGATGAGTATTTCTCGGATGAGTTTAATGATATGGCAATTCTTGAAATGCTGGATTCATTGATTGAAGCCACGTGCTGTGAGGATCATGTAATGATGGTGAAGAAGATAAAACAGCGGTTAGTCCGCTTGCGGATTGGTTGTATTCCACCAGATTTCAAATTAACAACATTCGACAACGACACCATTACACTGAATGATCTGAAAGGGAAATACATATACATGAACTTCTGCACACCGTTAAGTTATCTGTGCAGGAACCATTTTGGTATGCTGCAATCGATACAGGAGAAATATGGAGAAGTATTGGAAGTGATCACTGTTTCGGTTGACGAAGATACTGGCCGTATGAAGGAACTGATTCAGGAAATGGGCCTCTCCTGGAAATTCCTCTATTCCCAATTTCAATCGCAAATCATTGAAGATTATGATGTCAGGGCTTTCCCAACTTATTATTTGCTTGATCCCCAGGGAGTACTGCTTTTGTCACCTGCTCCTGGTCCGGACAACGGTTTTGAACAAATTTTTATCGGGATCGCTAAAAAGAGAGGGGATTTAGATTTCTAATCCTGCCGTTATCACATCTGCTACAGATGGAAAGGTTTTCCCTATTATCCTGTCAGCTTCCTCCGGAGAAACCCATTTGATTTTGGTAATTTTTTCTCTCTTTTCCGGGATAAGTTTTTCTTCGGAAGAGGTTCTCATAACATACCATTTGGTTTTTTTCAGGGCAATCCTGCGCTTTAGCGGATACGTATGATACGTAGTGTGAAGGTAGGAGACTACCTGTAATGATCGAAGGCCAGACTCTTCCGAAACTTCCCGGAGGGCAGCCTGCTTTATCGATTCTTTTTTACTTTTTTTCCCCTTTGGCAGATCCCAGACACCCCTTCTCTTTATAACCAGAAATTCACCCAGCTCGTTCCGGACAAATCCTCCTCCTGCTTTGATGTAATCGAAATGCCGCTTAAATTTCTTCCAAAGTTTCTTCGGGTCCGAATGAACCAGGAGCAAAGAGGGTATGCTCTTGTTTTTATAAAATTCCTTTATGATCTGATAAAGTCGTTCACTGCCATTGTATTTATAGAATAAGCCGTATTTTTGTTCCGGATTCTCAGGTATAGAATTGCTGAGAACAACAAATCGGTTATTAAAGTATATCTTGTATTCTTTGATCATGGAAAATACCGGAAAAAAAATCAGCGAGTATTTGATGCAAATAAACGCAATTAAATTAGAACCAGCAAACCCGTTTACCTGGGCGTCCGGGTGGAAGTCACCCATTTATTGCGATAACCGGAAAACACTTTCTTACCCTGTTATCCGTGACTTTATTTCAAATGAGTTTGTGCGGATCATCAACGAAAAATTTCCGGGAACCCAGGTCATTGCCGGTGTTGCAACCGGTGCCATTGCACAGGGGGCGCTGGTCGCCAATAAACTGAATTTACCTTTTGTTTATGTCCGGTCCAATCCCAAACAACACGGGCTTGAGAATTTAATTGAAGGGGTGACCAACCCCGGTGAAAAGGTGGTGGTCGTGGAAGATCTGATTTCAACCGGAGGCAGCAGCCTGAAAGCAGTTGAAGCACTGAGAAAGGCAGGGCTGGAGGTGGAAGGAATGGTGGCTATCTTTACTTATGGCTTCCCGGTAGCCGAAGAAAATTTTAAACGTGCCGAATGTACATTGTATACGCTTGGTAATTATCCTGTGTTGATTGACCTGGCTCTTGAAAAAGGGTATATTCAGAAGGAAGATATCCTGACCCTGAAAAAATGGAGGGAAAATCCCGGGGAATGGGGTGTTCAAGATAAAAGATAAAAGTAAAAAGCAAAAAGTTAAAAGGAGTTATCCGTTGATAAGTTGATGAGTTGATAAGAGAAAATAAACAGTTACTTGTTACGGCAGGCGGGCGTCAGGCAGGCGTCACTTTTTTTAACCGAGAACTGAAAACTGAGAACTGAAAACTATTCGTTATGACCACCATCGAGAGCAGAATAGGGAAAATTGAGGAGAAGGACGAAACGATCTTTCAATTCCTTTCCAATTTCAGGAATTTTGAAAACCTGATTCCACAGGATAAGATCAGTGGCTGGGAGGCAACCGAGGATAGTTGCCGGTTTACCATTTCCGGAATCGGAGAGGTTGGATTGAAAATTGTTGATAAAGAACCACACAGGGTGATTAAATATTCGGGCAATAACCAGGCAACGGTAGACTTTAATTTCTGGATACAGCTAAAACAGGTTGATGACAGGGATACACGGGTTAAAATTACTTTTAAAGCTGAACTGAATCCGATGCTGAATACCCTTGCAAAGAAACCGTTGCAGGAGTTCGTAAATATCCTGGTGGATAAATTGGAGCATCATCAATTCTGAGGGATTGGTTTATACAGAGAGTAACTCACACAAACCTCGGGAATGCACTAAAAAACAAGCAGAACAACTATCTTTCACTCAAGCATATAATCTATTTCCCGGAATCTGAATTTCCGGATCTTTCCTGTTTCCGTCTCAAGTATCAATACCCCGAATGAATCGATACCGGTAATTCTGGCAGAAAAAATATCTTTTCCGTGCCGATAAGAATAGAATGCATTGTACCTGAACAGGTTAGATAAATACTCCTGATTTATTTCGTTCACCTGGTTGCTAATTAATTGAGTGTATCGCTTTTTCAATTTTTCGCAGAGAGAGTGCAAGGCCTCTTCGAGATCAAATGTGGTTCCAGTAATTAGCTGCATAGAGGTTGGATTGGGTGCATCACTTAGGAAATGTGTCTGATTTACATTAAGCCCGATGCCGATAATGGAATGGTCGAATTCAGATCCGATGATTGAATTCTCAATGAGAATGCCTGCAATTTTGTCATTTCCCACATAGATATCGTTTGGCCATTTTATAGTGCTATGGTCAATGTTTTCAGATAAGAAGTCAACAATGGCGAGTGAAGTCATTTTTGACAGCATGAATTGTGCTTCAACATTCAGGAAACGGGGGTATAATACGACGGAAAAGGTAAGGTTTTTTCCGGCTTCACTTTCCCAGGAATTTTCTGCATGCCCGCGGCCTTGCGTTTGTTCATCAGCCCAGATGATCGTCCCTTCGGGCAATACCTCTTTTTTCAGCAACTCAAGGGAAAGGGTGTTGGTGGAGATAACCCTGTTTTTTCTTATGATGTTCGTTCCAATCATGATCAATGCGTCCTGTTTTAATGGTGTGATAAATTCCTGACACGTAAATGCATATTCAATATTACAACTTCCGGATAAAAAAAAGTAAAAAATCCAGGTAAAATGGATTTGCTGGCATTCAAATTGTACTTTAGATGAAGGGTACCATTAAATGCCTGAGATAATCCATTTTCGGGCTGAATAATTAAAAATTGATTACCTTTGTGCATATTTTTTCTCGATGCAAAAAACTGAAATTGCTGATACTGAACGTCTTTTAGAAACAATTGTACAGGGAATTCAGAACAAGAAGGGAAGCGATATCGTTACAGTGGATTTAACCGTATTGGAGAACTCATTTTGTCAGTCTTTTGTTATTTGCCATGGAAATTCAAATATCCAGGTAAGTGCTATTGCTGAATCCGTTGAAGAGAGGGTGAGAGAAGATCTTCGGGAAAAGGTGTGGCACCGGGAAGGTATGGAAAATGCACAATGGGTACTGCTTGATTATGGCGATGTTGTGGTACACATTTTTCAAAAAGAATTCAGGGATTTTTATAACCTTGAAGAGTTATGGGCGGATGCGGACATAGCGCACGTTGAAGAGAATGGTTTAGGAGGGAAATAGAAATGGCAGAAAAAAAAATCAATGAAAATCCCGGGTCGGATTCAAACAATAAATCCGGAAAATCCGGAAAACCCGGGAAACCAAAATTCAATGCCTATTGGATTTATGGAGGGATTGCAGTTGCAATTTTAGCCATACAGCTGATTTATAGCGGATCAGGAGCCAAAAAGATCGACATGGTCAAGTTGGAACAGCAATTGATCCAGAACAAAGATATCGCCAAAATTGTGGTGATCAATAAGGAGAGTGCAGAGATCTACCTGACCCCGGAAGCGGTTACCTCCGACCGGTATCCGGATATTAAATCCAAAGGATTTGGTGGTTTGCCGGCTTCTGGTCCACATTACGTGTTGACCATCCCATCGGGAGATTACCTGGAAGATCGATTGGAAGAAGCAGAAGCAAAGTACAATTACGCAGATAATGAGCGGATCAATGTAAGTTATGAGAACAGGAAAAACATCCTCGGGGACCTCCTGGGATGGCTAATCCCATTAGCCCTTCTTGTAGTAGTCTGGATGTTCATTTTTCGCAGGATGAGCGGTGGAACAGGTGGGGGCGGAGCAGGCGGTATATTCAGTGTGGGCAAATCAAAAGCACAGATTTTTGACAAGGAGTCGAACATTAAGATCGATTTTAAAGATGTTGCAGGCCTGGAAGAGGCAAAAATGGAAGTGAGGGAAATAGTCGATTTCCTGAAAAAGCCGAAGAAATATACCGAACTGGGAGGTAAAATACCCAAAGGGGCCCTGCTGGTAGGGCCTCCGGGAACCGGAAAAACACTGTTGGCTAAAGCCGTTGCCGGAGAAGCCAATGTTCCCTTTTTCTCCATTTCAGGATCCGATTTTGTGGAGATGTTCGTCGGCGTCGGAGCCTCTCGTGTCCGTGATCTGTTCAAACAGGCAAAAGAGAAAGCTCCCTGTATCGTGTTTATCGATGAGATTGATGCCGTTGGCCGGGCAAGAGGAAGAAATCCAAACTTTGGCGCTAATGACGAACGTGAAAATACATTGAATCAGCTGCTGACTGAAATGGATGGGTTTGGAACCAACGTGGGAGTGATTATCCTTGCTGCTACCAACAGGGCAGATGTGCTGGATAGAGCCCTGCTGAGAGCCGGACGATTCGACCGCCAGATCCATGTGGAATTGCCCGATCTGAATGAACGGAGAGAGATTTTTAAAGTCCACCTCAGACCCCTGAAACTTGCCAAAGATTTCGATATCGATTTCCTTTCCAAACAAACCCCGGGATTTTCGGGTGCTGATATTGCCAATGTATGTAATGAGGCAGCCCTTATTGCAGCAAGGAAAAATAAAAAAGAGGTTGAAAGACAGGATTTTCTCGATGCCGTTGACAGAATCGTTGGAGGCCTGGAACGGAAAAATAAGATCATATCTCCACAGGAGAAAAGGACCATTGCATTTCATGAAGCCGGACATGCAACCGTTAGCTGGCTGCTGGAACATGCCAATCCGCTGGTGAAAGTTACCATTATTCCGCGGGGAAGAGCACTGGGAGCCGCATGGTATCTGCCCGAAGAAAGGCAATTGACCACCACCGAACAAATGCACGACGAACTCGCAGCAGCCCTGGGTGGCAGAGCATCAGAAGAACTGACCTTTGAAAAGATCTCTACCGGAGCACTGAATGACCTCGAAAAAGTGACCAAACAAGCCTATGCCATGGTAACCTACTTCGGGATGAGTGAAAAAATCGGGAACATTAGCTTTTATGACTCATCGGGACAAAATGAGTATGCGTTTAACAAACCCTATAGTGAGAAAACAGCCGAAACAATCGATGAAGAGGTGAATAGAATTATTGATCAGGCCTACAAGAGGGCTAAAGATATCCTCATAAAGAACAAGAAAGGATTGACTGCCCTGGCTGAACAGTTGCTTGAAAAAGAGGTAATATTCAGCGAAGATCTGGAGAAAATCTTTGGGAAAAGAAAATGGGGAATACCTTCCCGTGAATTAGAACCAACAGTGCAGGCTCACAAGAAAACAGCTGAAAAAAAGAAATCCACCGCACGAAAAAATGCAAGTCCCATACCGGTGAAAGGAAAGGTGGAAATACCCAGAAAAAAAACACCGGCAAAATCAAACGGCAAATGAAATCCGGATGGATAAGAATTGGACTACCATATATTCTACCGATCAATTGTACATCGCCGAATTAGCAAAACAAATGCTTCATGATAATGGAATAGAAGCAGTTGTCGTTAATAAACGGGATTCTACCTATAATACATTTGGCGACATTGAGGTATATGTAAACAGGGATGATGTGATAAAAGCACGATTACTCATTAAAGAATTTGAACGTTGAGCAACCTTGTCAAAAGAACCATTACCGGGATTCTAATTGTTTTCCTTATCATAACGGGAATTACCTTTAGCAGCATCTCATTTTTCTTCCTGTTTCTGCTCGCTCTTTCTGCCGGTTTGTATGAGTTTTACTCCCTGTCTCATATGGCAAAAGTAAGACCACAAACCTATTTTGGAATATTGATCGGGATTCTCTTTTTCGTTCTCAACTTCTTGTATGCCATTGAATTTTTAAATCAGAAGTTTTTCTTCGTCTTTATCCCCCTCATTATTCTTGTTTTTATCAATGAACTCTATAAGAAACATAATCGGCCCTTTTCCAACATTGCCTATACGTTCCTCGGGTTAATCTATATCGCCGTACCGATATCACTTTTTAATTATTTTGTATTTAGTCCGAATGGTGAACTATTTACACTGAGTAACCCGGAAGAGAAGCTCGATGCTGTCAACTTCATTTTCCAGCCACCCGAATCCATCATCTATTCGCCGCAAATACTACTGGGTTTTTTCATACTCTTCTGGGCCAACGATACAGGAGCCTATCTTGTGGGTATTCCGTTTGGGAAACACCGGTTGTTTAAACGCATCTCACCCAAAAAAAGCTGGGAGGGATTCTTCGGAGGAGCCATCATCGCCTTCATCGCTTCCTATCTCCTTTCTCTGTTTTTTAATCACATCAGATTGGCTGACTGGTTGGCAATTACCTTTATTATCGTTACCATCGGAACATTCGGTGACCTGACCGAATCGCTCTTTAAACGAAGTATCGGTGTGAAAGATTCCGGAAAGCTCTTCCCGGGGCACGGAGGGTTGCTCGACCGGTTTGATGGCATATTGCTCTCTTCCCCCGTTGTTTTTACCTATCTGAAACTTATTAGTTGAAAAAATGTAACTTTGCCACTTTGATTATGCTTATGGTAATTCATAAAGAGGGCTATCGGTTGCTATTTAACCTGTTTCTTATACTGGTAATCCTGAATTTAATCGTTTTTCACGTCCTGTCACCGGTACTTCTCTTTAAAACGATTTTTCTGGTTGGCACAATAATCCTCTTTTTCTTTGTCCTCTTTTTCTTCCGTCAACCGGTTCGTACTATTGTCCCAAATGAAGATCTGATCTATGCTCCGGCTGATGGGAAAATTGTGGCCATCGAGGAGGTCGAAGAACCGGAATATTTCAAGGATACCAGGATACAGGTATCCATCTTTATGTCGGCCTTCAATGTCCATGTAAACCACTATTCCATGGGGGGTGTGGTCAAATACCTGCACTATAAACCCGGTAAAAATCTGATCGCCTATCATCCGAAATCTTCAACCGATAACGAACGGTCTACTGTGGTGATTGATAATGGTAATGGCTGTGAATTGATGATCCGGCAGATTGCCGGCATAATGGCGAGAAGAATTGTCAGTTATGCAAAGATGAATGAAACGGTTAATCAGGGAGACCAGCTCGGCTTTATCAAATTCGGATCCAGAGTAGACCTGTTGTTGCCGATCGACGTAAACATAAAAATAAACCTTCACCAGTCCGTGAGAGGCAATAAAACCGTTATTGCGGAGATTTAAACCTTTGAACATGAACGATCCTCACGTTTTGCAAATTACTCCTGATGTCAGTTGGATTGGAATACTGGATTACGATATTGTCACCTTTGATATCGTGATGGAGACCCAATATGGGACAACCTACAATTCTTATTTCATAAATGCTCAGAAGAAAGCCATCATTGAAACGAGTAAAGAGAAATTCTGGGATACCTACCTTGAAAAGGTCCGGTCCGTTGTTAACCCTTCGGAAATCGAATACATTATTTTGAACCATACCGAGCCGGATCATTCTGGTAACTTGAAAAACCTGTTAAACCTTGCCCCGAATGCCACTGTGATTGGCAGTGGAAATGCAATAAAGTACCTTAAGGAGATTATGGGGGAAGATTTCAGGTCGCATCAGGTGAAGGATGGAGACCTGCTTGATCTGGGAGACAAAACCCTGCGGTTCATCGGAGCCCCTAACTTGCACTGGCCCGATAGCATATATACCTACCTCGAAGAAGATCGGCTTTTATTTACCTGCGATTCGTTTGGCTGCCATTACTGTGACCCGGGCATGTTCGATGACCGGATTGGTGATTTTGACGGTGCGTTCAAATATTATTTTGATGTTATCCTGAAACCGTTTAGCAAATTTATGTTGAAGGCGATTGAAAAAATCAAACCGCTGGAGATACAGGCAATATGTCCTGGACATGGGCCTATACTGCGAGAAAACTGGAAAAAATATGTTGATCTTTCTGAAAGATATTCGCTGGAGTATTTGAAAATTAAAGAGAATGGTGGTAAAAGGGTGCTCATTGCCTACGTTTCTGCCTATGGATATACCGGGATTATGGCAAAACTGATCGCAGAAGGCATTACAACATCCGGAAAAGTTGAAGTGGACCTGGCGGATATTGAAAACATGTCTCCGGGAGAGCTTGAAGAGAAAATCATTAAGAGTGATGCCCTCCTGGTTGGATCACCAACCATCAACCAGAATACACTGATTCCTGTATACAAACTGTTTGGTTTGATCAATCCCATGAGGGACAAGCGGAAATTAGCTGCTGCGTTCGGCTCGTTTGGATGGAGTGGCGAAGCAGTAAAACTGATTGAAGATACCCTCCGGAATTTGAAGCTTGTAATAGCCCAGGATCCGGTGCGTGTTAAGTTTTATCCACATGGAGAGACAACCGATGAGTTAAAACAATTCGGGAAAAATTTTGCGGAGAAAGTGTTGAACCAGTCCGAGGCTGCAGAATGACCGGTTTTCCGATTCGTTTATAATTTTATGCAGACAGGATTTCCGGTTATATTCGATCGATACCGTAGAGACGCCATGCATGGCGTCTCTACGTTGTGCCTGATTTCCGAACTATCCGATCTTTATATCCCTTGACAACGTCGTTTTGTTCTCTTCCATTTTTGGAATGTGAATCGTCAGTATGCCGTTTTTATGAACCGCCTTGACCTTATCATTGTCAACCGTTTCGGGTAAGCTGAATGATCTGCAAAACGACCGGTAATTAAACTCCTGCCGGGTCCATTTACCTTCTTGCTCTTCATTATTCTCCTCCTTACACTCTGCAGAAATGGTCAGCAGATCATCATTCAGGTTAATGTGAAGATCCTTCTTATCAAGCCCGGGAGCAGCCAGCTCAATCGTAAACTGTTCGTCATCTTCCGATATGTTTACAGCCGGAGTATTCGAAAAATAGTTGTTCCGCTTAACGACGGGATAGAAAAAATCGTCGTTGAAAAAATCTCTTGTTAAGTCAGGCCATATTGCCCGTTTTCTGATTATTGGTAACATGATTTTTATCTCCAATTTTTAAAATTAAACATTGATTCATTTTGATATCTACCGGTCAAATAGAATACCAATTCAATGAAACTGCAAATATGGCAGATATTTTATTAGAAAAATGCCAATATGACATGCGTGGTTACAGATCGATTCAGGAGCGGTCCATGCAGGCAGCCAACTTACATTATTCAGTGATACTGCGACTGGTTCGGATTTACAGGGATCTTATCAATACATGGTTGATAATTATTTGATTCCAAACCAGACCGGAATGAAATATTTGGTTCATTTGTGTATTTTTGTATATATCTTCCCAATGCTATTGAAAAAATAGTATATTTAAGCAAACACCAGGGTTTTTATGAAGAGCACTGGAAAATACATAATCGCTGGGATCGGGTTGATTATTCTCCTGGTGGTTGTTTGGTATTTTAAAAACATTGTTGCCTACATTCTCATTTCTGCTGTTTTTTCCCTAATTGGCCGTCCACTGGTTGATCTGCTTGAGCGGATCAGGATTCGTCGGTTTCATTTTCCCAGGGCATTAGCTGCGTTAATCACCCTGGTCGTTCTCTGGGGATTTTTCATCACCTTTTTCAGGGTTTTTGTGCCCCTGATCATCAGTCAGATGGAGGAATTGTCAACCATTAACAGGCAAATGATTATAACGAGCCTTGAAGAACCGATCCGGCGCATTGAAGAATTTTTAAGGGGATACAACATAGGGCTGGAAGAGGGCACGACCCTGGAAGATTACATTACCTCAAAGTTGGTCACCCTGCTAAGTTTCTCGGTGGTTTCGAAAATCCTTGGTTCCGCTGCAAGCTTTGTTGGGAACATCCTGGTCGCACTCTTTTCCATCTCCTTCATCACCTTCTTTTTCCTGAAAGATGAGCGGCTTTTCGTTAATGGGGTCATCTTATTGGTTCCCACCAAACATGAGGAGGGGACCCATCACGCCATGTCTTCCATTAAGCGATTGTTAATGCGCTATTTTATCGGGATTTTCCTTCAGATCACCTGTATTATCATTCTGGTGACCATCGGGCTAACCATTGTGGGATTGGGTTTTGACAAGGCTTTGATTATCGGACTGATTGTCGGGCTATTCAATGTAATTCCTTACCTTGGACCGTATATCGGTGCATTTTTGGGTATTTTGCTTGGTATAGCCAATAACCTGGGGATGGAGTTTTATTCCCAGCTTCTTCCGATGCTGGGGTATATGATGATTGTTTTCATAACAGTTCAGGTCATTGACAACGTACTTTTTCAGCCATTAATTTATGGGACTTCTGTTATGGCGCACCCCCTGGAGATCTTTATCGTAATACTGGCAGCTGGGTATCTGGCAGGTGTCGTTGGAATGTTCCTGGCAATCCCTTTCTACACGGTATTGCGTGTCATTGCAAAAGAGTTTTTTAATCAATATAAGCTCATAAAGAAACTGACTGAGAACATCTGAATCCGTTTTTATGAAAAAGAATTGGTTACTTATTCCTGTTTTCCTGATACTGTCATCCGTTTTAAACGGTCAGATATCAGCTGATTTCAGGTCCAATGTTTCAGTGAAATCGAACCTGACCCTTTTATTTGAACCCATAATCAGGGATACGGTTTCCTGTTCATACATGTGGGATTTCGGCGATGGAACATCGGCATCCGGTCCCAGTGTGGAACACACCTATTCGAAGCAGGGAGAGTATCTGGTCTCCCTTACCGTTACGGATGGAATCAGTGTGGAATTCCTGTCCAGGGAGATAAAATTGCAGGTCCTTTTTGATGTGACCAATGTGTTTACCCCCAACAATGATGGATTCAATGATCTGTTTGTTATTCATTCAGATAGTTTAATCAATTACACCCTCACCATTTACAGCCGGTCAGGTGCAATGGTTCATCGCTCCACTTCAGTAACACCGGTTTGGGATGGCAAAACACCCTCCGGTGAATACGTTCACCCCGGTGTCTATTACTATGTTATTCGAGCTGGAGGCACATCGGGGGAAATTAAGAAATCGGGATTTGTTCACCTGATAAGGGAATATCCTTAATATAGATTTAAATATTTTAATCCTTTTGAAGGATTTCTACCGTTTATGAGGGGTAACACTATTTTTTTAAAAATCTTCTATTTTTACCGGGATGGTTTCAGGAGCATGACCGTTGGCAAGAAGCTCTGGATCATCATCCTGATAAAACTGTTTATCCTGTTTGCTGTCCTGAGGATATTCTTCTTCCATGACTTTCTTGAATCAAACTTTACTTCTGATGATGAGAGAAGTGAGTATGTTATTGAGCAATTAACCAAAACTAAAAAACTGACCGATGATTGAACAAATCGATTTGTCTTTGGTTGACTGGTCGAGGGGCCAATTTGCACTGACGGCCATGTATCACTGGCTTTTTGTCCCATTAACCCTTGGATTGTCTTTTCTGGTTGCGATCATGGAAACCATTTATGTTAGGACCGGAGATTCTTTCTGGAAAAAGACCACAAAATTCTGGATGACCATCTTTGGAGTTAACTTCGCGATTGGTGTGGCAACCGGGATTATCCTTGAATTTGAATTTGGTACGAACTGGTCCAACTATTCCTGGTTCGTGGGGGATATTTTCGGTGCTCCTCTCGCCATTGAAGGGATTATGGCATTTTTCATGGAATCCACCTTCATTGCCGTGATGTTTTTCGGGTGGAATAAGGTAAGCAAAAAGTTTCATCTTGCATCGACATGGCTCACCGCCATAGGTGCCAATTTATCTGCCTTATGGATCCTGGTAGCGAATGCCTGGATGCAGAATCCGGTGGGCATGCATTTTAATCCCGATACAGCAAGGAACGAAATGCAAAATTTCTGGGATATCTTGTTTTCCACCAGTGCGGTCAATAAGTTTTTGCACACCATCTCTTCGGGATTTGTGCTTGCAGCACTGGTTGTAATCGGGATCAGTGCCTGGTTTCTGTTAAAGAAGAGAGAGGTGTTGTTTGCGAAACGCAGCATGATTGTTGCCTCTACTTTTGGGATCTTATCCGCTATTTTCTTGATTGGTACCGGAGATAGTTCAGCCCGGGATATAGCAAATGACCAACCGGTAAAATTTGCTGCAATGGAAGCCCTTTATGATGGAAGAACCAATGCACCCCTTGTTGCTATAGGCGCATTATCTTCACCGACAGAAGATCAGGGGCTCATGCGTGAGAATTTTGTTTTCAAGATCGAAATACCCGGTGCATTATCCTTTATGGTGCATCGTTCATCCAAAGGATTTGTCCCGGGGATTAAGGATCTGGTATTAGGAAATGAGAAAGAGAATATCATCTCTGTTAGTGAAAAAATTGAGCGTGGTGATATAGCCATCAGCACACTGCGGGAACTTAAGGAAGCAAATAAGAATGACCCTGAGAGATATAATGAACTGAGAGCGAAATTCGAAGACAAGGAGTGGATCGATAATTATTTTCGCTATTTTGGATATGGTTATTATAAAGGCAGGGATACCCAGGAGTTGATACCCAATGTGCCCATCTCATTCTACTCCTTTCACATCATGGTTATCCTTGGATTTTACTTTTTCCTTCTGTTTGCCCTGGTGCTCTTCCTCGGGATCAGGGATCGGCTGGAAGGTAAACGATGGCTCCTCTATATTGCACTATGGACCATTCCGCTGGCATATATTGCAAGCCAGGCCGGCTGGATTGTTTCTGAACTGGGGCGGCAGCCCTGGGTCATCCAGGATCTGTTACCTACCGTTGCGGCTGTTTCTCATATCAATACAACATCGGTTCAGATCACGTTCTTTCTCTTCGCGGTGACCTTTACGACATTGCTGATCGCGGAGATTAAGATTATGACAAAGCAAATTAAAATCGGACCTAAAGAAGGAGGAAAATAAAATGTTTGGAAACCTGTCTCATCTTGCATTGCAGCAATACTGGTGGGTAATCATCTCGCTGTTAGCTGGATTACTGGTATTTCTCATGTTTGTACAGGGCGGACAAACCGTTATTTATCTGCTTGGAAAGAAGGAGATAGAACGCAAAATGATTGTTAATGCACTGGGTCGAAAGTGGGAATTTACCTTTACCACACTGGTTACCTTTGGCGGTGCCTTTTTTGCCTCCTTCCCCCTGTTTTATGCCACCAGTTTCGGAGGTGCCTACTGGGTGTGGATCGCCATTCTTTTCTGTTTCATCATCCAGGCTGTGGCTTATGAATTCCGTACAAAACCCAATAATTTCCTTGGGCAGAAAACCTATGAGACCTTTCTCTTTATCAATGGTGCACTGGGAACTTTGTTGATTGGGACAGCAGTTGGCACATTCTTTACAGGATCTGAGTTCTATGTGAATGAATTCAACTTATCCCAGTGGAAAACCCCGTTTCATGGACTGGAAGTGGTGCTAAATATCCAGAATATCTCCCTGGGACTGGCTGTTCTCTTCCTTGCCAGGGTTCTTGGATTGCTCTATCTGATCAATACTGTGGAAAACGAACAGGTGCTCATGCGTGCGAGGAAACAGGTATGGTATAATGCCATTCCCTTTGTGGTCTTTTTCCTCTTTTTTGCTATCCGCCTGCTTTTTATTGAAGGCTTTGCCGTTGATCCATCAACCGGAGAAGTCTACATGGAACCAAACAAATACCTGCATAACTTCCTGCAGATGCCGCTGGTGCTGATACTCTTTCTCGCCGGGGTTCTGCTGGTGCTGTGGGGGATCCTTTCTTCACTGCTGCAGGGCAATACCAGGGGAATATGGTTCTCGGGAAGCGGTACGGTCCTTACCGTGTTTTCTCTGTTTCTTCTGGCAGGATTCAATAATACAGCCTTCTATCCTTCAACCTTCGACCTTCAGAGTTCATTGACCATTCAGAATGCATCCTCCAGCAAATATACCCTGACTGCTATGAGCTATGTATCGCTGCTGGTCCCTTTTGTCATTGCATACATCTGGTATGCATGGAGATCAATAAACAGGAAGAGGATCACGGAAGAGGAAATGCAGGAAGAATCACATGCTTATTAATGATGAGTTCGATTGCTGAACAATGTTAACCTAAAATTCTTTACGCAAATGTATATCGGCGAATTTCTAATGTACCTTACCTGGCCGCTGCTTATCGCGGTAAGTTATTTTCTCATCCGCTTTACCTTGAAGAGGTTTGAGAAAAACAGGAAAGCTGGAGAAGCGGGAAACCAGGTATAAAAACTATACATTACAGCAACATCTCTGTAAAAGATTTTCTATCTTAGAAAATTCGTTGTGATTATCCCTGAACCTGTTGAAATCTGCAATACCAAATAATACATTTTGTTTTATTCATTAATCGATAGCTTTATGATGAAAAAATTGTTTAGATTCATTAAAATCCCGTTAATTCTGGGATTTTCGATGCTTCTATGCCTGAATTGGATATCAGCACAGAATCCATCGAACGAATACACCCGGTATCACACGCCGGATGAGATCAATTCCTTGCTGGGAAAGTTAAACAAGGATTTTCCGGGCAGGACATCGTTAACCCAGTTAGCCGTTACACCCGCCGGCAATAAGGTAATGATGCTCGAGATAGGACCGGATGCAGGCAAATCCGCCAGAACCGTGCCGGCAATTCTTGTGGTAGGTAATCCGGAAGGGGATGTTCCCATTTCTGGTGAGGCAACCCTGTTCCTGGCAGACCTTATCCTGAATGGAGCGGATGTCCGTACCGATTTGACCTGGTATATCGTTCCCATGCTGAATCCTGATGCATTCCTGCACTATTTTAACAAGCCGTTGCAAAGGGATACACGGAACGCAAAACCACACAATGACGATATGGACGACCGGGTGGATGAAGATGGTTTCAATGATCTCGACGGAAATGGTATCATTACGCAAATGAGGGTTGTCGATCCGCTGGGCGAATGGATACCCATTCCCGGAGAACCGAGATTGATGAAAAGAGCCGATGGGAATAAGGGTGAAGTCGGGATCTACAAATTGTACACCGAAGGAGTGGATGACGATGGTGATGGCAAATACAATGAAGATGGCCCGGGAGGTGTAAATATCGGAATCACGTTCCCCCACCTGTACAAGCCCAATACAGCCACAGGAGGTGCATGGCCCGGCTCCGAGAATGAGACATTCGAGATGATGAAATTCGTCTATGAACATCCTGAAATTGCCATGACCTTTGCCTTTGGATCCACCAACTTCTGCATGGTTGCACCCAGGGGTGGAAGAAAAGGAACTGCAGATATGGATAACATAAAAATCCCGGAACGATATGCAACCATGTTCAATGCCGATCCGGATAAATCCTATTCCATGGAGGAGATCATGGAGATGGTGAGACCGATGATGCCGGCCGGAATGGAAGTGTCGGAGAGCATGATCGCCAGTTTCCTGGGACTGGGAGCAGTGGTTAATCCACTCCGGGAAGACCTGGCTTTTTATAATGAACTAAATGAAAAATACAAGGAGTTCCTCAAAGAGAAGGATGCTGAGCCAAAACGCCTTGCCCCTCAGTCGGCGAAAGACGGCTCGTTCGAACTCTGGTCTTATTACAACCTGGGTGTCCCATCGTTTAGCATGGATCTCTGGACACTGCCGGAAGTGAAAAAAGAGAAAACAGACGATTCAGAGTTGACCATTGAAAAACTCGAGAGCATGAGCAATGATGATTTTGTGGCACTCGGAGAAGAGAAGATCACCGCCTTCCTGAAAGAATCAGGAGCCCCGCCACAATACAATGGAGCCATGGTAATCAATATGGTGAAAAGCGGACAACTGAGCACCAAACAGATGGCAGGAATGATGAAACAGATGGGGGGAGGTGCTGCTGAGAAAGACGTTGAAGGTGCTGATCCGAAAGAGAAGACCTTGCTGGCTTTCAGTGATGAATCCCTTAATGGGAAAGGTTTTGTCGATTGGAAGGAGTTTGATCATCCAACCCTCGGGAAAGTTGAGATCGGCGGCGCAGTGCCCTATGTCGACAATACACCCCCCGAATCAATGATCGATTCCCTGCTGACTCTTCAGGTTCCCTGGGTATTTACCCTGGTGAAGAAGCTGCCTGAACTGAAGATCGTGAAAACGGAAACCAAATCAGCCGGGTCCGGTGTCCATGAATTGACTGCCTGGATCCGGAACAGCTCCTACTTGCCCTTCCCAACAGCCATGGGAGGCAGGAATCAACAACCTGCCCCGGCAATCCTGGTTGTGAAAGGTGATGTTACATTCCTCTCAGGAAAGCCACGAACAACTATCGGTAATTTAGAAGGGAATAAGAGCGTTAAACTCTCCTGGATTATCCAGGCAGAGCGCCCTGTAGATATCACCCTTACCATTGAATCAAAAAATGTCTGGGGTGATCAGAAACAAATTAATATAGGAGGTGTAAAATGAAAAAGTTAACCATCATATTCGCTGTTACCCTGTTCCTGTTGCTGTCAGCTACAAATGGCTACGGACAGTCAGAGAAAATTACCGTACCTCTGAGGTTTGATTTTTATTATTCCTATGAACAGGTTGTTGAAGCACTGAAAGCTTTGAATAAAGCCTACCCGGAGTTGACCACCCTTGACCTTGTTGGTAAAAGCGAAGAGAACCGGGAGATCTATGCCTTAACGGTAAACAATCCGAAAACCGGTGATCCCTTGAGCAAACCTGGAGTCTATGTCGATGGAAATATTCATGGCAATGAGATCCAGGCAAGTGAAGTCTGCCTCTACTTCCTTAACCAGTTACTTACCAAATACGGTGAGAACGAGAGGATTACCCGCATGGTCGATAAAAATGCCTACTACGTTTTACCGACTGTAAACGTCGATGGCAGGTATCATTTCTTTACCGATCCAAACACCTCCTCCTCGAACAGGGGCTTGAGAAGGCCAAAAGATGATGACCGGGATGGTCTGTTCGATGAAGATTTCATGGATGATCTTGACGGAGATGGTAACATCACGCAGATGAGGAAAAAAGATCCCTATGGCAGGTTGAAGACCGATCCGGAAGATCCCAGGTTAATGGTACCTGTTGAACCGGGGGAGAAAGGAGAATGGATCATGTTGGGACAGGAAGGAATTGATAATGATGGGGATGGCAGGATAAATGAAGATTCGGAAGGATATGTAGATGGCAACCGAAACTGGGGATACAACTGGGCACCCCCCTACGTACAGAGCGGAGCCGGCGATTACCCCTTTTCAGGCGTCGGAATCAAAGCCATTGCAAACTACTTGTGCCAGCGACCCAACATCATCATGGTGTATGCTTTTCATAATTCGGGCGGGATGTACCTGAGAGGACCCAGTACCAAAGATCAGGGAGAACTGCTGTCCAACGATATCGAGGTTTACGATTATCTTGGAAAAAACAATGAAATGATTGTCCCGGGTTACCGCTACCTGATCAGCTGGAAGGATCTCTATGCCACCTATGGCGATTTTACGGATTTTACCGATAATGTCATCGGATCCTATAGCTTTGTGGGAGAATTGTACCAGTCAAGTACTGAAACATACAGTTCACCCGGCACAACCGAGACTGCTGAGGAAGAGGGTTTCTTCCGTGAAAACAGAGCCAGGTCCAGGGAGCGCATGAAGTTCAACGATCACGTTGCACAGGGAGAACTATACGTCGATTGGAAACCCTATAAACACCCTACCTATGGCGATATCGAAATAGGAGGCTGGGTGAAAATGAGCTCACGCCTGCCCCATCCGTTTATGCTCCAGGATCTGGTGCACCGGAATGCTTCTGCCGTGATGTTTTCGGCTGAACAAACACCGGAAATCACCATGGAGATCTTTGAAAAAACCAACGTGGGAAAGGATCTCTACAGGGTGAGGGTACGGCTGGTAAACAGCAAAGCCATTCCCTCAATGACCTATAGTGCGGTTCGGAAAAAACTCTACCCCCAGGATATGCTGAGAGTCTCCGGTAACGGAGTGAAAGTAGTTAGCGGTGGTAGACTGACCGATGTGTACACTGATCGGGTTACCTACAAAGAGCAGAAACCGGAAATTCAGTTTTGCCAGGTGCCTGGCTTCGGGAAGATCGAATATCAGTTCCTTATTTCGGGCAAAGGAAAAGTGCAGATCGATTTTACCTCCCGGAAAGCGAAAGACGTGAGTAAAACCATAGACCTGTAAAAGAAGACGATGAGACGGTGAGACGAAGAGACTGAGAAAAAGAAGGTTTATCTTTAGAGACAAGGCACTGCCTTGTCTGTAACAAACAGATAAGGTATTGGATTCACGTAATGTAGAGACGCGATTAATCGCGTCTCTACGTTTTATTCCTTATTCCTGATGACAGGGTGTACCGACAAATCGTCGGGACGGGGGTGGAATTTTTCTTTTTTAACGAATAACGAACAACGTTCTACGATACGGGCCCTGTGAAATCCTGCAAAGCAGGGGCGGCTTCGCCGCTATTTCACAGGGCGGGCTTCATTACCATAACCGAATTGCGATTTTATTACCGGAAAACCTTTCATGGACTGGAACTTGCCAAAGATTAAGTAGAAAAAAACCAGAAACCCCGCCCGACTGAACGCGTCAGTCGTTCGGGCGGGCAGAAACCAGAAACTACCCTTCTTTCAAAGTATAACTGTACCCCTCCATGATGGGGTTGGAGAGGATTTTATTGCAGGCTTCGTTTACCTTTTCCATTGCCTTTTCCTTACTCTCCGATTCGATCTCAAGGGTGATATGCTTCCCGATCCTGACGTTGGAAACCTCCTGGAAACCAATATTTTTCATACTCTGAGTAACGGCTTTTCCCTGTGGATCCAGCAGCGCTTTCAGCGGCATGATGTTGATCTCAGCAATGAATTTCATAGCGGGCGTAATTAAATGATGTTCTTAACCAGATGGCTCCCCGCGGATATAATAATGTAACCCAGGATGATAACGGGGATTGCATTCAATTTAAATCCAATCACTAAAATAACAGAAATTCCAAGAAATACATAACGCAACCTGTTTTCTTTCCATCCGGACGTGTGAAATTTAAGGGAAAACATGGGAATTTCTGAAATCATTAAGCTGGAAAAGAGTAGGATAAGAAACAGCAGAAAAACAGGATGCGAAAGGTAAGTGCCCAGCACATTATTCAGGTTTTCCAGTACGATAAGCATGTAGGATGCCGTGAAGATACCGGTTGCTGGTGTGGGAAGTCCAATAAAAAAAGTCTCCTGTCGCTGATCGATATTGAATTTTCCCAATCTCAAGGCAGCGGTTACCACAAGAAGAGCAGGGGATAGTAAGACAATTTTTTCGTAGATCATCAATCCATCATACGTGAATACACCGTATTTCATCTCAAAAAAGATCTGGAAAATCTTGAAAAACAGGAGTGCCGGAGCAATACCAAAACTAATTGCATCTGCGAGAGAATCCAGCTGTTTACCAAGTTCACTATAGGCTTTTAGCAGCCTGGCGAGGAAACCATCGAAGAAATCGAAAACCGCAGCCAGGAAAATAAACCAGGAAGCTAATGCCAGGTTCCCTTCCATGCACAGCAGAATGCTTACAAAGCCAGACACCAGATTAAGGGAGGTTGCAACATTCGGGATATGGCGGGTGATGGATCTTCTTTCAGGCATAATAATGCTTTTCGTGGTGCAGTGGATTTGATAACAAAAATAAGTGATTTATTTTCACCGGCTCCATCCATGGTTTGAAATTTAACCGGGCGGATGGCGATAGAGCACATTCTTTTCCGGTTTTCAACCGAATTTTCGGTATTTTAGCATCTGAAGAAAAAAATTATACCATGAATTCAATCAACTGGGGCATTCTGGGATGTGGCAACATTGCCGTTTCGTTTGCACGTGACCTGGCTGTCCTGAAAGATGCAAGGTTGCTGGGTGTTGCATCGAAGTCAAAAGAGCGGGCTGAAAATCTCGGGAAAACATTCGATGTGGAACGCCGCTATGACAGCTATTCAGAACTTGTCAGAGATCCCGATATCGATACGATATACGTGGCAACCCGGCACAATGATCACCTTAGTGCAGCAACCTTGTGTATCGAAAACGGGAAATCCGTGCTGGTTGAAAAGCCATTTTGTGTAAATGCCGCGGAAACAGAACAACTCATTGCCCTTGCACGCAGGAAAAATGTGTTCCTGATGGAAGCGATGTGGACCAGGTTCCTGCCGGTCATTCAGGCAGTGAAAGAACGAATTAAAAAGGGAGATATCGGAGCAGTCAATACGCTGTTTGCCGATTTTGGATTCAAGGCACCTTATGATCCTAAAAGCAGGGTATATAATCCGGAACTGGCAGGCGGTGCACTGCTTGATATCGGTATTTATCCCATATCCTTCGCTTCCCTGATCTTTGAAAAACAACCGGATGAGATTTTAAGCCATGCCATCATCGGCACCACTTCGGTGGATGAGCAATCATCCTATCTGTTCCGTTATGGTGATAATGCCCTGGCTATCCTGGCAAGTACCATCCGGGGAATATCACCACGGAGTGCACATGTCGTGGGAGAAGATGGGTCGTTTCATATCCCTCAGTTCTGGAAAGCAAGAAGTGCCTCCCTTATCCGGGGAGAGAAAACGGTTGAGGTTCTCGAACCGGCTTTTCAGGGCTCCGGCTATAATTACCAGGCTCAGGAGGTGATGGATTGCATCCGCCGTGGAGAAACCGAAAGCAGTATCATGCCCCTGGATGAATCACTGGCGATCATGCAAACCGTGGATCGGGTAAGGGATCAGATCGGATTGAAATATCCGTTTGAAAAGGAGTGAGTTAATTAGTAAACTATATAGTAAGAAAAGTAACAATTGTTCCTTATTTTTATCCGGAAATTCATCCAGCCAATGGAAAATGAATTTGTCAATATTCGCGTAGCCATAGATTTTGATGGAACGATTGTAGAACATGAATACCCGGATATCGGAGAGGAGAAATTGTTCGCGTTTGAAACCTTGAGGGAGATGCAAAAAAAAGGCTTCAGGCTCATTTTATGGACATACCGTACAGGAAAAGAGCTGGAAGAAGCCCTTGAGTTTTGTCGGCAGAGGGGCGTGGAATTCTATGCAGTGAACAAGAGTTACCCCGAGGAGGTTTTTGATGAATCGGTGAGCAGGAAAATAGATGCTGATCTGTTTATCGATGACAAAAATATCGGAGGATTCCCCGGCTGGAGCAAGATATGGGAAATGCTGAATGCCGGCATGCAGGAAGATCAAAAGAGGGCTCAAAAAACATTCTCCGGTGCGAATATTTCACTGATCCAGGGCCTGCGAAAACTGTTTAAAAGAAAAAACCATGAGGGATAACACTTTCTCCATACCATTAAAGAATTTTGGAAACACAGGAATCCTTCTCCTGTCTGTTTTCTTCCTGGTGGTTTCCTGCTCAGGAGATAGTGACAGGAACGCATCTGGTGAACGGAAAAGACCGATAGAACGGAGGGCAAACACGCAGGTATCAACCGAAAAGATCAGTTATATAATTAAGCCCGAACGGGAAGAGATCTTCCGTAGAGGTGAACGCATTATGGTTCAGCTTGCCCTGATGGAAGGAGTGGCAGGGATCGATTCGTTCCAGGTGTTCGTGGATGGGAACTACCAGGGAGTATCCTATCGTGATGACCTAATTTTCAACTGGAACAGTGAAAACGCACCCGTCGGGAAAAGAACCATTAGAACCGTAACATTCGGCAGGGATGGACAGAAAGAGAACAATTCCGTAGTCGTAATTATCCAATCGGATATCGTCCCGGAGCAGTATGGTTACCGGGTAGTGCACACTTATCCCCATGATATAACCGCCTATACCCAGGGCCTTGCATATGAAGATGGGATCCTTTACGAAAGCACCGGACAGCGGGGTGAATCAACCCTTCGCAAAGTAAAACTGGAAACCGGTGAACTGATCGAGAGCCTGAATCTTCCCCCCAACCTGTTTGGTGAAGGAGCCTGCATCCTCGGTGATAAAATTATCCAGCTTACCTGGACATCAAAAGTGGGCTTCGTATATGACAAAGAATCATTCCGTGTTATCAACCGGATCGAATACCCAACCCAGGGATGGGGATTGACGACAAACGGAGAACAGCTGATCATGAGCGATGGTTCCCACATCATCTATTTCCTTGAGCCGGAATACTTTACGGAATTATCCCGGATAGAGGTGTTTGATCATGAGAAAGCCATCACCAACCTGAATGAACTGGAGTATATTGATGGTAAGATCTACGCCAATGTCTACCAGACAGATTTCATCGTGGTGATTGAGCCTGAAACGGGCAGGGTGTTGTCACGAATCGATCTGAAAGGGCTGCTTCAACCGGAAGATGTGCATGACCGGATCGATGTCCTGAACGGCATTGCCTATGATCCGGAGAACAAGCGGTTGTTCGTTACCGGTAAACGCTGGCCAAAACTTTATGAGATCCACCTGGTGAAAAAGAGAAGTTAATGGTTACAGGTTAAAAGTTAAATGTTAATGGGATGGAACAGAATGGGAATATACTATATTGAAAAGTGGACTTTCCTTACACTCTTCCCACAACCACCTGCAAACTTTTCGGCAGGATCTCGAACTCAACCGGTGTATGGCCAAGCGATTCGCCGTCGGTCTCCACATAGATCGGCGGATCGGAATCGATTCGGATCCTCTTACCGGTAAATCCTTCAATCATCGGATGTTCCAGGATGTGCCCATCGTACAGTTTTTTCAAGCTGGCGATGACCCGGAGCCTACCCATGGCTTTTATAACAGTAAGATCCAGCAGTCCGTCATCCGGCTTTGCATCCGGAGTCTGAAGCATCCCTCCTCCCGCATACCGGCCATTTCCCAGGCTTATGGAGAGTAGGCTGTTTTCAAATACCGGTTTCCCGTCAACTTCAATGGAAACGCGTGTGCTTTTGTAGTTCATGAGCGTGGCAAAGATATTGAGGAAGTATAGCAGTACACCGTGCTTGCCCTCCTCTTTCTGCTTGTTGGCTTTTTGTACTACCCGGGCATCGAACCCCAATCCTGCAATGTTGATGAAATACCTTGATGTTTGTTCACCCGATGTCATGTACCGGACCAGGCCGGCATCCTGGCGAAAGGTCTGTCCCTTTTTCAGTATCCTGATCGCTTCTTCATAATCGGAGGGAATGTGAAACATTCTCCCCCAGTCATTTCCCGTTCCAACCGGGATCATCCCAAGCAGGATCTCATCCGGGGCAACCCGCGTCTGGGAAAAAATCCCATTGACGGCTTCATTTAGGGTCCCGTCACCCCCGACTACAATAATCTTGTTTGTGCCTTGATTTACTGCTTCGGTAACCAGCTCAATGGCATGATACTTCCGGAGAGTGAATTGATGGGTGAAGGAGAATCCGTTTTGCCCGAGCAAAAAGGATATCTTCTCCCAGTCTTTTTCCCCTTCGCCACTTCCGGCAACGGGATTGACCAGGACAAACCATAACGATTCGGAATTGTTTTTGTTCATACCGAACTTTACGGGTTGATAATCATATAGAATGCCCGATAAATATCCGAAAATTTATGATATGATGTTAATAATTTGTTTATAAATGAAGAAAAAATGTTTACAATATAATTTGGGGTAAAAATCTTAAAAGAGTGGTAAAGTCGTATCTTTGACCACTCCTAACAGGGAAAAACAGCGGATACATTAATAGGAAAACCATAATCAATCATTGGATGGGAAAGACAATTGCGTTGGCGAATCAAAAAGGGGGTGTTGGAAAAACGACCACAGTGATCAATCTTGCTGCAAGCCTGGCGGCACTGGAAACGAAAGTACTGATCGTTGATGCAGATCCACAGGCAAATGCTACGTCCGGTATCGGTTTTGATATCCGGAACATAAAAACCAGCATTTACGAATGCCTGATCGATGGTGTCAATCCAAGAGATATCGTTCTGTCTACCGAGATTGACAACCTGGATCTGATCCCAAGCCACATCGACCTGGTTGGTGCTGAGATTGAAATGTTGAACCTGCCCAACCGGGAAAAAATGCTGAAACAGGTGATTGAGAAGGTCAAGGATAACTATGAATTTGTGCTCATCGACTGTTCACCCTCCCTCGGGCTCCTTACGGTAAATGCTTTAACGGCAGCTGACTCAGTGATCATACCGGTACAGTGTGAATATTTTGCCCTGGAGGGTTTGGGGAAATTGCTCAATACCATAAAGATCATACAAACCCGGTTGAACCCGGAGCTTGAAATCGAAGGATTTCTTCTGACGATGTATGATTCAAGGCTTCGCTTAAGCAACCAGGTGGTGGATGAAGTACAAAAGCATTTCCAGCAAATGGTGTTTGAAACCATCATTCAGCGAAACATCAAATTGAGTGAGGCTCCCAGTTTTGGTAAACCGGCATTGATGTATGATGCCAATTCACGGGGAGCCATCAATCACCTGAACCTTGCCCGCGAGTTGCTTCAAAAGAACGAAAAAACGAAAATCAGCAATGCTGAGAAAATTCTGGAATAACAGGAATCAGTCATTGATTTACCCCATAATATTAACCATTTGACAACAGGATGACGAAACGAAATGCGCTGGGAAGAGGACTTGGAGCACTGATTGATGATGCCGACAGGGAAAAACTGGAGCAGATTGGTTCAATCAATGAGATCGATGTTAACCGGATTGATGTAAATCCCTTTCAACCAAGAGCCAGGATGGATGAGGAGGGGCTGAATGAACTGGCGTCATCCATAAAAGAGCTGGGCATTATTCAACCCCTGACCGTCAGAAAGGTTGATGAAAACCGATTCCAGCTGATCACCGGCGAACGAAGATACAAAGCTGCCATTATTGCCGGTCTGAAAACAGTCCCTGCCTATATCCGTACAGCGGATGATCAGGCAATGCTTGAATTGGCACTCGTGGAGAATATCCAGAGAGAAGACCTCGATGCAATCGAAGTTGCCATCAGTTACCAGCGCCTGATCGAGGAGTGCAACCTGACCCAGGAGAACCTGAGCGACCGGGTTGGAAAGAAGCGGTCGACCATTTCCAATTACCTCAGGCTGCTTCGACTGCCGGCTGAAATACAACTCGGAATCCGTGAAAAGAAAATTGGTATGGGGCATGCCCGGACCCTGATCAACGTGGATGACCCCAAAATTCAGATCCAGGCCTATTACCGGATTGTTGACGAAGATCTGTCTGTCAGAAAAGTTGAGAGTATTGTCAGAGCACTGAACAGAAAATCTGCGAACCTCAACGATACATCAGAAAGGAAGAAACAGAGAATTGCTGAATATAGCGAATTGGAACAACACCTCTCCAAATTTTTTAATTCCGATGTCCGGTTCAGGGTCAATGAACATGGAAAAGGCAGGATTGTTATTCCCTTTGAAACCGGCGAAGAGCTCGAACGCATTATCGGAATTTTCGATAAACTGAACGGTTAATTCCTTATCTTTGCTGCAATTGATCGATTTTGCAGGATTTAACGGAATGACAACATTGAACCGGATCACAACATTTACATATTCCTTTCTCACCCTGTTAACCCTCTTTTTCTTCGTGGGCGACCCCATGGTTATGGCACAGGATGTGGTGCCGGCTCCTCTGCCGGATAGCCTGACCCTGGAAATTCACTCGCCAAGGCGAGCCTCATTGTATTCTGCCGTCCTTCCCGGAATGGGACAGATCTACAATAAGAAATACTGGAAAGCCCCGGTTGTTTATGCCGGATTTGGTGTCCTGATATATTTCGTGATTTTCAATACAACCCACTACCATGATTTTAAAAACGGACTGGTGGATTTTACCGATACCATAGCGGGAACCGATAGTTACCTAAAGTTGATCAGTGACAAACTCGATCCTGCCACCTTTGACCCCATACTTCACCCGGATACCTATAATGCTTCATCTGCAGAATGGTTTGAAGAACAGTTGAAGAACGGCATGAATTATTACCGCCGGAACAGGGATCTATCTTATATCGGTATGGGATTATGGTATATAGTGAACATCATTGATGCTACGGTTGACGCACACCTGTTCGATTATGATGTGGGGGAGGACCTCTCCCTGCACATCGAACCCAGGTTCAAACAATCCCCCCATTCCCTCGAAACATTCGGATTGAAACTTACGTTTCAATTTTAATGACTATTTTTGCCAAAATCTTTTACAATGATCATCATGAGACGTATCCTGTTCCTTTTTCTGTTTGCTGTTTTTTTCTCATTTCACCTCATTGGACAATCGCTTGAGACAGATACCATTCCCATCCCGGAAGAGGTGGAACTATCCGGTTTTGAAAATAACCTCGATAGTCTTGTCCATCTCTGGTATGTCAATCAGACCGGGAATTCGGAGAACTTCTCGCTGGTTGAGGATGTGGAAGACGAAACAGTCATCACCCAATTTCCCGATTCGGTTTACATTGACCGGCTGAGTCGGATACCATCTTTGCTGGAGCTCTCATACAACAATATCGTAAGGAACTTTATCCACGTTTATACCCAGAAGAAAAAAGAGAATCTTGAAATCATGCTGGGTCTGGCGGACTATTATTTCCCGATCATTGAAGAGATCTTTGATTTTTATGATATCCCCCTTGAAATGAAGTACATGGCCGTCATTGAATCGGCATTAAATCCCAGGGCAGTATCCAGGGTCGGCGCTACCGGATTGTGGCAATTCATGTATGGCACGGGACGAATGTACGGACTTACCATAAATACCATTGTGGATGAAAGAAGGGATCCGATCAAATCAACGCATGCAGCTGCACAATACATCCAGGACCTGTATACCATTTACAAGGATTGGGTGCTGGTTATCGCTGCCTACAATTGCGGACCGGGAAATGTGAATAAAGCCATTCGCAGATCCGGGAACAAACGGAACTTCTGGGATATCTACTATTTTTTGCCCCGCGAGACCCGGGGACATGTTCCGGCATACATCGCTGCAACCTATGCTATGAATTATTATCAGGAGCATAACCTGAGACCAAAACCAATTGAAATGCCCCTGGCTGTGGATACCCTTATGATCCACGATGACCTCCATTTAAAACAGGTTGCCGAAGTACTGAACATCCCCGTGCAACAACTTCGGGATATGAACCCGCAATACAGACGGGATATCATTCCCGGCAAAAGTCAGGAATTTACTCTAAAAATACCCGTTCAATACATTTCATCTTTTATCACCCTTGAGGATTCTATCTTCTCCTATAAAGATTCACTTTATTTTGATCCGACCTATACCCTTGTCAGTCCCACACGTTCGCAGTATGTACCACAACCACCAACAGGGAAGACAAAACTTTATTATACCGTAAAATCAGGGGATAACCCCGGTTATATTGCCAGCTGGTATCATGTGGGACTTTCCGATCTCAGGTACTGGAATAATATCCGGAACATGATTCGTGTAGGTCAGAAACTGGTGGTATATGTCCCGCCGGAAAAGGCAGATTCCTACCGGAAAATCAATGATATGTCTTTTGAAGAGAAGCAGAGGAGCATCGGGAAGAGCACTGTCCGGCCCGAAGAAACCATTACTCAGCAAGAAACCCTCGACGATAATTATATCTATTATCGGGTCAGATACGGTGATACATTATGGGATATTGCGAAAAAATATCCGGGAGTTACAGAAACCGATATCATACGGCTGAACAACCTTACAGATGCAAACCGCATAATTCCGGGACAGCAGATAAAGATCAAAAGAAAAAGTTAAACTGTTATCCGACGGGCGATATCGGAATGTTGAATGCAGAGGGATCGCACTTCTTTGACCAGAGAGATAAATGAAGCCAATTAACAGGAATGAAACCGTTTCAAATCTTCCTGATTTTTTTTGTTATCCTTCTTCTGCTTCTTACCCTGTCATTTTTTTTTCCACCCCAGGGTATTAAAGGACCAGGCGGAATTACCCTTCGCTTTCCCACCTGCCGGGATCTGATATCAAAACCACAGAAACCCGACTATTCTAATATCTCACACATCCTCGAACAGAGTGAAGTCCTGGAAAGGGAGACAGAAGTGCCCGCTCCCCGCGTCGACTCAATGATCACGACCATACCGGAGGATAGTATCGCACCGGATACCACCCGGTCCGTAACCCATCCGGTCTATCATGCTGATAGCCTGAAAAAGCTGGTTTATTCCCTGATCTTTCCTGACAACGATCCCTCAATACTGTATCCTTTTTTCAGGAAACTTGAACAGGTTCAGTCCATGGATAAACCCCTCAGGATTCTGCATTATGGCGATTCTCAGATTGAAGGTGACCGGATCACCTCCTATATCAGGGAAAAGATGCAGGAGAAATTCGGTGGTTATGGACCCGGTTTATTTTCACCCGATATGGTGGTGCAGCATACCCTTTCACTGAAACAGAGGGTCTCTTCCAACTGGTTGCGGTATGGTGTAAACGATATGAATAATGAGATTATCGATCACCGGCGGTTGGGTATTATGATGAATTTTGGAAGATACCTCTTTCCCGATACCACCTCATTAAATGATTCAGCACTCTATGAAGCAAGAATTGAGATTGAACCATCGGGTCTGGGGTATTCACGGGTTGAATATTTTGACCGGATCAGACTCTTTTATGGGTACAACCGTTTTCCGGTCCATTTTGAAATCAGGGTATCCGGTAAACCAGAACGGATCGATACCCTACCTGTAAACCGATCTTTTCGGGTGCTTACGACTGAGATCCCCGGAAAGTATGATCACCTTTTGATTCAGTTCAGGGGGGCAGACAGCCCTGATCTGTATGCCATCAGCCTTGAGAGCAACAAAGGGATTATGGTGGATAATATCCCGATGAGGGGCAGTTCGGGGCTCGATTTTTCCCGCTCAGACACACTGCTTCTAAAAGAGATGTTGAATGAGCTGAATGTTGGTCTGATCCTTCTTGAGTTTGGTGTGAACATAGCACCCCATATTGTTAAAGGATACAAATGGTATGAAAACAGGCTCTATCAGCAACTGGTGACATTAAAATCTCTTCATCCCGGCGTAACGATCCTGGTGTTAGGGATTTCGGATCTGTCCCGCAAGGTGGATGATGCATATGAATCATATCCCAACATCATGGCAATCCGGGATGCGCAGAAAAATGCTGCATTTCGTGCCGGATGCGGATTCTGGGATACGTTTGAGGCCATGGGGGGTGAAAACTCGATGCCGGGTTGGGTCTTTGCAGATCCACCCCTTGCCAGATCCGATTTTGTGCACTTCAGTAACCTGGGATCTAAGGTGATCGGGGAGATGTTCCATAATGCATTGATGGAGGAGTACGAGAAATTTTTACAGAAGGATGATAGTGATGAGTAAAACTGTGCTGGCGGATTATATAATTATTCAACCCCTCTGGGGTTGATTGTATGGTTGTGTGTTACCACCGGTTTCACCGGCGGATATTCATAGTTCAATCCCTACGGGATTGGTTGGATTGTTGACGGAGTGCCACCGGTTGCACCGGTGGATACTCATTGTTCAACCCCTCTCGGGGTTAATAGAAGGATACTAAAGCATTGGTTCTTTATATTATTAAGACATTGTAAAACAGTATATTAAAAAAGTTCTGCGAAGCAGAACAACAATGAATAACCCCGTACGCAGTGCGGGGATAGAAAA